>Ga0137409_10000229_pt1 | contig 58941 bp, 57 predicted proteins | sample CZODoug1_16funga_FD_122059 | JGI IMG/M metagenome (GOLD analysis project Ga0137409, IMG submission 122059) | Vadose zone soil fungal communities from Angelo Coast Range Reserve, California, USA - CZODoug1_16fungal (Hybrid Assembly) | ecosystem: Environmental > Terrestrial > Soil > Vadose zone... | reverse complement strand
ACCTGCTCGGCGATCACCAGCCGCGAGGGCGTCGCGACCTCCAGCGTGATCCGGTCGGCCATCTAGCTCTCCCGCATCTTCTTGGCCTTGTCCATGGCCTCCCCGATGTCACCGACCATGTAGAAGGCCTGCTCGGGCAGCTCGTCGTGCTTGCCCTCGACGACCTCCTTGAAGCTCTTCACCGTGTCGGCAACCTTCACGTAGCGCCCGGGCAGTCCGGTGAACTGCTCGGCGACGAACATCGGCTGAGACAGGACCCGCTGAATCTTGCGTGCGCGGTTCACGGCGATCTTATCCTCGTCCGACAGCTCTTCCATGCCGAGGATGGCGATGATGTCCTGGAGGTCCTTGTACCGCTGTAGGGTCAACTGCACGGCGCGCGCGATCTGATAGTGCTCTTGCCCGATGATGTTCGGGTCGAGGATGCGTGACGTCGAGGCGAGCGGATCGACGGCGGGGTAAATGCCGAGCTCGGAGATCGGCCGGGACAGCACGGTGGTGGCGTCGAGGTGGGCGAACGCGGTGGCCGGCGCGGGGTCGGTGATGTCGTCGGCCGGCACGTAGATCGCCTGCACGGAGGTGATCGAGCCCTTCTTGGTGGACGTGATCCGCTCCTGCAGCTGGCCCATCTCCGTCGCCAGCGTCGGCTGGTAGCCGACGGCCGAGGGCATGCGGCCCAGCAGCGCGGAGACCTCCGAGCCCGCCTGCGTGAATCTGAAGATGTTGTCGATGAAGAGCAGCACGTCCTGGCCTTCTTCGTCGCGGAAATACTCGGCGGCCGTGAGCGCGGTCAGCGCCACCCGCAACCGCGAGCCCGGCGGCTCGGTCATCTGGCCGAAGATGAGCGCCGTCTTCTCGAGAACGCCGGACTCCTTCATCTCGTGATAGAGGTCGTTGCCCTCGCGCGTGCGCTCGCCCACCCCCGCGAAGCACGAGATGCCGCCGTGCTGCTTGGCGATGTTGTTGATCAGCTCCTGGATGAGCACGGTCTTGCCGACGCCGGCGCCGCCGAAGAGGCCCGTCTTGCCGCCCTTCGTGTAGGGCTCGAGCAGATCGACGACCTTGATGCCGGTCTCGAACATCTCGACGTTGGTCGACTGCTCGTCGAACGGCGGCGCGGGCCGATGGATCGGATAGGTCTTCTTGGTGTGGATGGCCGGGCCCTTGTCGACGGGCTCGCCCACGATGTTGAGGATGCGGCCCAGCGTCTCCCGGCCGACCGGCACGGTGATCGGCGCGCCGGTGTCGAGCACGCTCATCCCCCGCGTGAGACCGTCGGTGGCGGCCATGGCAATGGTGCGCACGTGGGCCTCGCCCGTGTGCTGGGCGACCTCGAGGGTGAGCTTCGAGGAGTACGCGAAGATGTCCTTCTGCTCCACGCCCTGCACGAGCAGCGCGTTGTAGATGGCGGGCAGCTTGCCCGGCTCGAACTCGACGTCGACGACCGGGCCGATGACCTGGACGATCTTCCCCGTACTCATGCCTCCGCTCCTTGCTTGAGCGCCTCGGCGCCGCCGACGATGTCGAGCAGCTCCTTGGTGATCTTCTCCTGGCGCGCCTTGTTGTACTGGATGGTGAGGATCTCGATCATGTCCTTGGCGTTCTTGGTGGCCGCTTCCATCGCGGTCATCCGCGCGCCGTACTCGCCGGCGAGCGACTCCATCAACGCGCGGAACACCTGCATGCGCACGTGGCGCGGCAGCAGGTCGCCGAGGATGGATTCGGCGCTCGGCTCGTAGATGTAGTCGACGGGCTGGCCCGCAGCTGCTCCCGCCTCCGTCTTGGGGATCGGCAGCAGCTGCTGGCGCACCGGGCGCTGGACGGCGACCGAGCGGAACTCGTTGTAGATCAGATGGACCTCGTCTACCTCAGCCTCGAGGTACTGGGCGATGAAGAAGTCGGCGAGCTCGCAGGCGTGCGAGTACGCGAGCCGGTCCCAGAAGCCGATCATGTCGCGCTTCACCGTATACGGGCGCCGCCGGTAGAAGTCGCGCGCTTTGCGGCCGACGACGACGAGCGTGATGTCCGTCGCGTTCGAGCCGCGCACGAAGACCAGCGAGTTGCGCAGCACGTTGCTGTTGAAGGCGCCGGCGAGGCCGCGATCGGCCGTGATGATGACGATCTGGCGGCGCGGGCCCTCCCGCTGCTCCAGCAGCGGGTGCGCCGAGCCCTCGCCGCCGTCGGCGGCCGACACGAGGTTGCCGAGCAGCTCGGCCATCTTGTTCGCGTACGGGCGCGCGGCGAGGATGCGCTCCTGCGCCCGCCGCAGCTTCGCCGCCGCCACCAGCTTCATGGCACGCGTGATCTTCTGCGTGGACTGGACGGAGCGGATCCGCCGCTGGATGTCGCGGAGCGTCGCCACGCGTCAGGCCGCCTTGATGCCCTTGGCGGCCATGAACTCCGCCTTCGCGTCGTTCACGGCCTTGGTCAGCGTCTCGCGCAGCGCGTCCGAGAGCGCGGTGTCCGCAGCCCCGGTGATGTACATCGGTGAGCTCTTGCTTCCGTTGTCGGCGAGCAGCAGCCCCATCGATGGTCCTGTCGGCACGCGCCGGTGCCGCGGACCGCATTCTAGTCCGAAGACGTCGCTGGCCTGAAGAACGAGGGCTTGGACGAGCGGCGCTCAGCCTTCCGCGCGCGTGCGCCAAAGCTTCACGATGGGCACTTTGGGGTTGGTCGCGCTCGCGATGTAGTGGTCGAGCCACTCGGGCACGAGGTCGCCGCGCATCGGACGACCGATGAAGAAGCCTTGGGCCATCTCGCAGCCGAGCTCGCTCACGACGGCGAGGGCCTCGGCACTGTCCACGCCTTCCGCGACCACGCGCATCCCGAGCGCATGCGCGAGAATGATCACGGTCTTCACGATGTGCTGGTCTTTCTCGTCGACCGAGATGCTGCCGATGAAGCGCTTGTCGATCTTGATCTCGGTGGCCGGGATCTGCTTCAAGTAGGACAGCGACGAGTAGCCCTTGCCGAAGTCGTCGATCGCAAGGTCGATGCCGAGCTTGCGCACGCGCTCCATGCTCGCGAGCGACGAGTCGTCGCCCTGCACCAAGCTGTCCTCGGTGAGCTCGATCGTGAGGCCGAAACCGTGCGCGTCGAGCGCCGTCTTGAGCGTGCGCAAGCGCGTGAGGAACTCGCCCTCCACGAGCACCTGCGGCGAGACGTTCACGGCCACGGAGAACGGCTTCGGCAGCTCCACCCAGTCGGACAGCCGCGCCGCGATCTTGTCGAACACGAGCCAGGTCATCGGCACGATGCTCCCCGAGCGCTCGGCGAGCGGCACGAAGTCGCTCGCGGGCACGAATCGCCCCGACTGCGTGCGCCAGCGCACGAGCGCCTCCACACCGCAGACGCGGCGTTCTCCGATGTCGATCTTCGGCTGGAAGTAGACCTCGAGCTGGTTCTGCTGCACGGCCTGCTGGAGCTCGGTCTCGAACTTCCAGAGCGCGGCCTGCTGCTGCGTCGCGTCGGGCCGGTAGATGTCGAACGACAGCTCGTTCTCGCGTGCCTCCTTGAGGGCTAGCTCGGCCCGGCGGAACAACGTCGCCGCGTCGTCGGCATGCGACGGGTACACGGCAACGCCGAGCGTGAGGTCGACGATGAACGTGTCGGAGGCGACCTTGAGCTGCGGCGGATTGTCCTCGGTGAGGCCGATCGCCGCATCCATGACCGCCGACATCGAGTCGACGTCGAGCAGCACGGCGAAGCGGCGCTCGGAGAGGCGGATGATCGGGGTCTTCGGCGGCAGGATCTCGCGGAGCCGTTCCGTATAGCCCGTGCAGAACTGCTCGCACTGCTCGTGGCCGAAGGTCGTGGCGATGCGATTGAACGCGTCGAGCTGACCGAGGAGCAGGCCCGCGAGCCGGCCGTGCTGACCCTGCTTCAGGAATTGCTCGATGAAGCGGATGCTGGCGCTTCGGTGCTTGCCCGAACCGGCTTCCTGCTCCGCACCCACTCGCGCTCCCGATACCTCTGGCCCGGGAATAATTTCAACAGAACGCGCCGCGAATGGCTGTGAGCAAGGTCACGACCACAAACCCGGCGTTACGTGCGGCGCCGGTCTCGACCGCCGCCGTCGTCGGTCGGCATTTTCTGACCGCCCGCGTCACCCGGCGTTGACATAACCGAGGCCGCGCCAGCAGCGGCGGGGCATCTCGATCGGTGGCATGCCGCTTGCACCTTTCGAGCGCGCGAGGCCCACGCACGGGCGCCTTTACACGACCGAAACCTCGAGCGGCACGTCGATGGTAAAAGTCAAACCGAGCATCCGGCCCACCGAGACGTACACCGAGCCGAACTTCATCCGCGTCTACACGGCGTCAGCGCCGGACGGCCAGCGGCTCGCCACGATCGAGCATCTCTCGTACGACGCGGAGAAGGGCCGCGGCCGGGCGGGCTGGAGCTGCCAGACGATCGTCGACGGCGAGGTGATGACGAAAGAGGACGCGCTCTTCATCGCCCGCAACTACGCCATCGCGAACAGCATCCCCGTCATCTACGAGTGCCACGGCGACTAAGAAAATAGGGACATGTTGGATTTTTCGGCGGCCCGCCCGGGCGGGGCGGCGCGGTCGAAAGAAATGCAACATGTCCCTATTTTCTAGAGGTGGACGGAGGACGGGAGGGACGTCCTGGTCTTCTTGTGGATGATGACGAGCGAATCCTTGAAGCGAATCTCGTCGATCTCGGCGCAGATGCGGGGCACCGACAACGAAGACAAAGCGTCCTTGTGGCCCCTTCTGAAGAAGGGCTCGCCCGGATGATCGACGTAGTGGCAATGCATGAAGTCGACCAAGTCCTTGCACAGATCGACGAACGAATACTTCTGATCGCGGAAGCCTTTCCAAAAGTTCGAATGGGTGTCTTCCACGACGTACACGCCGGGATTCTTGAGGCCCTCCAAGAACAAATGGTTGAAGCTCGCGACCATGTGCGAGCACATGTGACTGCCGTCGTCTAGGATCAGATCGAAAGGACCGAATTCGTCGACTAGCCGGCGTACACCCGGGGTGGACTGATCGCCGATCCTGATGTGCACGTTCTCGTCAGGCCGGTCGTATTGCTTGCACGCTTCGTCGATGTCCAGTCCGACGATCACGGAGTCGGGGTGCAGGTACTCCCGCCACATTCGAACGGAAGAGCCGTTGTAAACGCCGATCTCGAGCAGGCGAATCGGGCGCTTCGCGAACGGCGCCAGGACGGACGCATAAGTCTCGAAATAATGCAGCCACTTGTGACCGTTCGGAATTCCCTTCCAGACGCCATAGAGGTCCCGTGGCAAATCGTCGGGCAACTGCTCGCCGGCAGCCAGGATCCGTGGCGAGAAGAACTCGGCACTCAGGTGCTTACCCGGCCCCCGAGGCGGCCGGTAGCGATATCTCCTCTTGCCGGCCACGAGCTTCGACGCTACTGGCCGGCGAGCTTGCGGAGGTCCGCGGCGGTGAGGTTGCCCTTGGCGAGCGGTTGGCCCAGATCGAACTCGCGGGTTTTGGCGAGCGAGCCGATCATGACCGAGTCGAAGCCCGCGTCGCGCACGAGCCGCTGCGCGACCGCGATGGCCTGCGCGTCGTCGCCGCCGATCGGGATCGCGAGCCGCTCGGGCGTGCGGTTGCCGTCGTTCGCCAGCGACATGAAGCCGATGCAGTTGAACGCGCGCACCACGCGGTTGTTGTGCAACAGCTCGGCCGTGGCGACGCCCGCGCCCTTCTTCTGCCACTCGGCGGCCTCAGCGCCGTCGCGCCCCGGGTTCGGGTTGCTCGTGTCGAGGATCACCTTGCCCGCGAGCTCCGCGCGCAGGTCGGTGCCGATCTGCGGCATCGCGCCGTACGGGATCGATACGAGGATCACCTCGCCGAACGCCGCGGCCTCCTTCGGCGTGCCCGCGTGCGCGCGCGGCCCGAGCTCCTTCACGAGATCCTGGAGCTCCTCCGGATGCCGCGACGAGACGAACACCTCGTGCCCGGCCTTCACCCAGTGCCGCGCGAGCGCGCTGCCGATTCGGCCGGTGCCGATGATGCCGATCTTGAGCGGCGGGCCGGCTGCTTGCGCGTGCGCGGGCGCCGAAGCGCCGAGACCGGCGAGCAGGCCGATGGCCGCGCTCGCGGCGAGCGCGACGATCGAACGGCGGGTGATGACGGCAGTTTTCGTTGGCATGTTGTCCTCGACTGTTTTCGCTGTCAGGTCCTGAAGCTCCGCGACCGGCTCAAGAACCAGATCGCGGCGAGAAAGCCGATCACTCCTTCGGCGACGAAGAAGCCGATCCAAGGCGCGGTCGCACCCTGCATCTTGCCGGTGGAGAACCAGTAGATCGCGTGCACGAGCAGGAGCGCGCAGATCGCGGCATTCACCCGGTATCTCGTCGGCTTGTTCATTGCACCTTGGCCCGCTCGGCGCGCGCCTTCGCGATCAGCTGGTCGACGATCGTGAGCTGACCCACGTACACGCCGTCGTCCTGGATCTCGACCATGTACTTGCCGTCGACCACGAGCGTCGGCACCCCGGCGATCCGATAGGTCTTCGCGAGCTGGTCACCGCGCGACACGAACGACTTGATGCTGAACGAGTTGAACGCGTTCGTGAACTCCGTGCGATCGACGCCGTGCTTCGCAACCCAGTCGACGACGCGCTCGTCGGTCGACAGGTCGACGTTCTCGCGATGGATCGCGTTGAAGATCGCCGCGTCGAGCGCGTCCACCTTGCCGAGCGCGTTCAAGGTATAGAAAAGCTGTGACGGCTTCGCCCACGGCCCGTGGCCGACGACGACCGCGACGCGCTCGAACACGACGTCTTTGGCAACGACGCGGTCCACTTCGCGAGCACCGGGTAGAACGCCGCGCAATGCGGGCACGCGTACGAGAAGAACTCGGTGACGACGATGCGCTTCGCGTCGCTCGTGGGCTGCTGGGGAACGACCGCGACGTAGTCGCGGCCCGCCTGCGGCTCCGCGCCCGCGGCGGCGGCCGCCAACGACAACAGCAGTACCGCGCCCATTCGAATCGTTTGCCGCATCGATCGCTTCCTCGTTCGAGACCGCGGTAACTAGACACGTTTCCCGAAGATGCCGCAAGCCGCAGGGGCCGGCCCACCCGGTCGTGTCTCACTTTGGCCGGTGGCCGTTTCGGAGCAGGGAGTAGGTCAGCGAATCGCGGGGACCGCCGCCCAAGCTCGGGCGCGGGACCCAGCGGCGCAGGGTTCCCTCGCGGCGCATGCCGATGCGCTCGAGCAGCCCGGCGGAGGCAGCGTTGTCGACGTCGCAGGTCGCCCAGACGCGCGCGATGGTCGGTTGCTCCCAGGCCCACTGCACGAGCCAGGTCACGGCCTCGCTCATGAGCCCGCGCCGCCACCACCGACGGCCGAGCACGTAGCCCATGTCCATCGACTCGCCGCGCACGCGCGCCGACAGCATGCCGACGAGCGCGCCGTTCGGCTCGAGCCTCAAGCACCAGGAGTAGGACTTGCCGCTCGCCCACGCGGCCTCGCAAGTCTCGAGGAACGCCAGGGTCTCGCCCACGTCGCGGTGCGGCCGCCACACCATGTAGCGGGCGACCTCGGGATCCCGCGCGTAGCTCTCGAGCACCGCGTCCGCGTCGGCGCGGGTTGCCGCCGCGGCGGCGAGACGCGCCGTCTGCCACTCGCGCGGCGGCACGGCCGCGACGCGCTGCTCCAATCCTGGGTGGGCATCGCTCGTCACCATCGCGGCTGCACTCGCTCGCCGGGCAGCACCTCGTAGGGCAGCGCCCAGCCGGGAATCCCGCGAACGCGCTCGAGCCACGCGGCGACGTTCGGGAACCGGGCGCGCACGTCGTAGCCGCTTTCCTCGACCGGATAGAACAGGTAGCCGCTCATCGAGAAGTCCGCGATGGTGGGCGCCGCGCCGACCACGAACTCGCGGGCGGCGAGATGCTTGTCGACCACGCCGTAGGCCGCGTCGATCCGCGCCTTGAGCCAGCTCATGACGTTGGGGTCGGGCGCCGTGGGTGCGAACGACTTCAGGAATCGATACGTGCCGAAGTAGCTCGTGAACTTGTGGTTGTCGAATAGCAGCCAGCGGAGCACGTCGAGCCGCTCCGCCTCGCCGTTGCCGCCGAACACCCCGTGACGCGCGGCGAGGAAGGTCAGAATCGCGCCCGATTGCGTGAGCCGCTGCTCGCCGTCCTCGAGCACCGGGATCTCGCCCATGTCGTTGACCTCGTCACGCCAGCTCGGGTCGCGTGTGGCGCCGTGGAAGTAGTCGACGAACACGGATTCGTACGGCTGGCGCAGCGCACGCAGCAGGAACGCGACCTTGAAGCAGTTGCCCGACTGGGCGAAGCAATGCAACCGATACATCAGCCCCCCGTGCACGACCGCCATGGATGGCGGGAGTGCCGCAAATGCAGGACGCCATTTGCGGCCGACCGCCATGGATGGCGGGAGTGCCGCGAACGCAGGAGCAGCTTCGCGGCCGACCGCCATGGATGGCGGGAGTGCCGCGAACGCAGGAGCAGCTTCGCGGCCTGCCTGAACGAGCCTACGGCACTATCGGTATCCCGAGCGCCATCACGCGCAGCGCCACCACGGCGAGCACGGCGATAGCCCAATCGGCGCGCCGCACCGCCACCCCCTTTCCGTGCGCGCGTCGAGCGGAGCCGACGAGCGCGCCGAACCCGGCGAAAACCCAGAACGCCCCCTCGGAAGCCCGGGCTTGCGCCGCAATCGCCGCCATCGGCTGGTAGATCAGAAAGATCACCGCCGTGCCCACGAGCGCCGGCGCCACGACCACGGCAGCCACGCCCTTGAGCGCGCCGACGCCGGCCGGCACCCACTCGCGCAGCTCGCGGCCGATGTCGAAGGAGAACCCGATCAACAGGAACGCGCCGACGCCCGCGATCGCGTAGCGCACGTTCATGGATAAGTCGAGAGCGGCGGCCGCATTGCTGAAGTCGCCGACGAACGCCACCGAGAACGTGTTGCCGAGAAAGTTTGCCACGCCGAAGACCGCGACGTAGAACAGCGGCAACTCCAACCACCAGCCGCGCATCGCGCGATGCGCGAACCAACAGAGCACGCCGATCACGAGGCTGAAAATCGGGCCCGCTGCGCGCACGAGACCCTGCACGTACAGCGTCTCGCTGGTGAGGTCGACGTCCACGTACGAGTGGAACAGCGTCGACGGTAAGCCGAGCCAATAGGCGGCCAACGCGTGCGCGAGCTCGTGCAGGCTGGTGTTGACCACGTAGCCGACCACGAACAGCAGCGTCGGCCTCAGCATCAGCCGGCCGAATGACGCCGCGGCCGTCTGCGGGGCGGCGGCGGCGGACGGGATCGCAGTGTCGTCGGCGCTCATGCGTGGAGTGCGCTACTCGCCGAGCGCGCGCTGATACACCGCGAGATCGGCCGCCGAGAAGCAGCAGAACGTGATCGCGTCGACCACGTGGCCTCCGCTCACCGCCGCGCGCACGGTGCTCACCGCAACCCGCGTCGCGAGCTCGACGGGATAGCCGTAGACACCCGTGCTGATGCTCGGGAAGGCGATGGTCCGCACGGCGCGCTCCGCGGCAACCTCGAGCGAGCGCCGGTAGCACGACGCGAGCAGCTCGGCCTCGCCGCCCCGGCCGCCCGCCCAGACGGGGCCGACCGTATGGATCACGTGCCTCGCCGCCAGCCGATAGCCGCCGGTGATCTTGGCGTCGCCGGTGGCGCAACCCCGGAGCAGGCGGCACTCGGCAAGGAGCGCCGGTCCGGCCGCGCGATGAATCGCGCTGTCCACTCCTCCGCCGCCGAGCAACGACGAGTTGGCGGCGTTGACGATCGCGTCCACGTCCAGCGTGGTGATGTCCGCGTGCACGGCACGCAAGGTCGGCATCGAGGTCTTCGCGGCGCGTAGCGACATGGTTCGGAGTCTACATGGCGGCCCCCAAAGCTGTAACCTGAGGCCACGGGCCACGTCTACACTCGAGTCGCACCACGGAGACCTCGACATGCGCCACGTCTCACTCCCGCTCCTCGTGCCCGCCGTCGCGTCGCTGCTGCTCGCGGGCTGCGGCATCACCGGCAACTTTCGCAACGATCCGGGTTACGCCGAGTTCGACTCGCCGGGAATGCGCGACACGGAACGCGAGATCGGCCTGTCGCTCGGCCCCCTGCCGCTCGGCGTCGCGCGCTTGTTCTTCGGCGGCGACGAGGACATCGGGCCGATGCTCAAAGGGCTGCGGGCCGCGCGCGTGTACATCTACGACGTGGACGGCGACGCCGAGCGCGTCGAGAAGAGGATCGCCGAGACTCAGTCGAAGCTCCTGGCCGACGGTTGGTTCCCGGTCGTCACGGTGAACGACGAGGGCGACCGTGTCGCCGTGCTGATGCATGCCGACCGCCACAACAAGCCGCGAGGGATGGCCGTGATCGTGCAGGACTCCGAGGACGTGGTGCTCGTGAACCTGATCGGCGAAATCCAGCCGGAGATGTTCAACACCTACATGGCCGAGCTCGGCGTCGACGCGCCGCGCGTCGACATCGACCCCGGGACGCTGCAGGCCGTCGTGCGCTAGGAGCCTACCCGCCGCTCGCCTTCGCGCGGGCGAGCGTCTGCACCACGTCCCACTGGAAGCGCACGAACCGGTGCAGCTCGGCCTCGAGGATCCGCTCCTGGTCGCTGTGCGCGCCGAAGCCCTTGGGGCCATCCTCCTCGTCGGTGGCGGGCCCCATGCCGTAGCACTGCACGCCCTTCGCGCGCAGGAACGCCATGTCGGTGGCGGCCGGGATCATGGTCGGCAGCGTCTTCGTGGCGTAGTGCTTGCCGATCGCGGCCTCGATCACGGTGAACGCCTCGTTATCGATCCGCGATAGGCCGCCCTCGCGCGGCTTGCCGGTAGTCGACGGCGGCCAATGGTTGAACACGACCTCGACGGCCGGATCGCCGACGACCTTCTCGAGCTCGGCGCGAAACTCGTCCGGGTTCTGATCGGGCAGCATCCGCACGTCGAGCGTGGCGCGCGCCTCCGACGGGATCACGTTGTTGCGATAGCCGCCGTTCACGATGTTCGGCGACAGCGACGTGCGCAGCATCGACGCGTGCCGCGGCTCGTTCGCGCGAAGCCACGCGTCGGCCGCCGCGACCGCTTTGGGATCGGCGCTCAGCACGTCGCGGTAAACCCGCGCAATCTGCGGCGACGACATGTCGGCGAGCCGCGTGAAGTACGCGCGCGTGGTCGCGTTCAAGCGCACCGCGGGCTGCCATTCGGTGGCCGCGGCCACCGCTCGCGCCAGATGCGCGATCGCGTTCGTCTGCAGCGGTACCGAGCCGTGCCCCGACGGCCCGTGCGCGACCAGGTCGATGCCGTTCGGAATCTTCTCGCCGGTTTCCACCGACGCGTAGCGCACCGTACCGCCGAGCCGCGACACGCCGCCGCCTTCGGCGAGGCAGTACTCGGCGTTTATCTTGTCGAAATGCTCGTTGGCCATGAGCTCGATGCCCATCGGAGTGTTGCCCTCCTCGCCCGCCTCGGCGAGGAAGATCACGTCGCGGTCGAGCGGCACGCCGGCGCGCTTGAGCAACAGCATGATCATCAGCGCGGCCGTGACGTTGTCCTTGTCGTCGACCGTGCCGCGGCCGTAGATGTAGCCGCCGTCGCGCACCGCGCCGAACGGCGGGTGCTGCCACTTCGCGGGGTCGACGTTGACGACGTCCAAGTGGCCCATGATCAGGAGCGGCCGCTTCGCGCCGGAGCCCTTGAGCCGCGCAACCACGTTCGGCCGGTGCGGCTCCTTGGCGAACGTCTCGACGGCGATGCCCTCGCGCTCGAGGACCTGCTGCAGGTAGTCCGCGGCGGGCTTCTCGTTGCCGGGCGGATCGCTCGTATCCATGCGGACGAGCGCTTGGAAGTGCTGGAGGGTCTCGGCCTCGACGGCGGGCCAGCTGGGCTCTGCGGGCGGCTGGGCGCGCGCCGCCGCAACGGTAGCGACGAGGACCGGAAGGAGAATCGAGCGCCGCATCGAACCCACTCCGAATCGCGCAGATTGCGCGTCGTCGATTCTAGCCGCGGCGAGACCCGTTCCGTTAACCCGCGAGCTCGGCGGCGAGCTCCTGGAAGAACGCGCTGCGCTTGCGCCGCATGATGTCGGCGGCGGTCGCGCCCTCGCGGTTCGCGATGTCGGTACGCGGCCGGTACTTCGCGAGCATTCGAAAGTGCTTCTCGTCGCTGCCCTTCTTCAGCATGTGATGCAGCGCGGTCATGCCCTTCAAGCTTTGGAAATTCACGTCGGCACCGAGCTTCAACAACTCCTCTGCGCCCCGGAAGCGGCTCCACTGCACCGCGAACAGGAACGGCGACGCGTCTTCCGCGCTCGCGTCGAGCGGCGCGCCGTGCCGCGCGAGCAGACGCAGCGCTTCGACGTCGTCGTTGAAGGCGGCGGCCCAGAGGCAATGGTTGGGATCGGCACCGCGCTCGAGCAGGAACTCCGCAAGCGCGACGTTCTTGCCCCAAGCGAGCGAATACCAAAGCGGCGTCGCTCGAAAGTTCTCCTCGGTGAACGCCGCGTCCTCGAGGCTCAAGCCGGCGTCGAGCAGCACACGGGCGGTCGCGATACCGTCCGCCGGCTTCAAGCGGCGCGCCTTCACCGGGACGCCGCAGGCGAGATGCAGCCACGTGCGGCCGCGCTTGTCCCTCACACCGAGCAAAGGTGAATTGCCGCGGAGCGCCACGGCCACGTCCTGCGCGCGCAGCTCCTTCACGAGCTCGAGCATCCGCGTCTTCGAGACGCCGGCCACGCTCAACCCTCAGGTACCGACAAGCTGCACAGGCACGCCGGCCGGGTCGCGCACGTGGAACCCGTAGTCGAGGTTGTTCTCGCCTTTGAGGCCGTGGCGGGCGAGCGTGGCCGTCGCCGATTCGCGCTCGAAGCCGTCGACCGCGATCGCGAAGTGATCGACGATGCCGAACGGCTCCTTGTGGTGCAGCGACACGATGATCCGCGTCGTGCCCATGCGCACGATCTCGTTCGGCTTATCCTCGTTGACGACGTTGAGGCCGAAGATCGTGCGATAGAACTCGACGGACTTTGCGAGGTCGGGCGTCTGCACGCTGATGTGATCGATGCGCGACGACTTGAACGGCGTCTCTTGCGCCGCGGCTGGCGCCGCAGCGCCCGTCGCGGCGAGCGCAGTGAGCCCCTGGAGCAACTGGCGGCGCGACAGCGTGCCCGCGTCGAACCGCGCGACGAGATCGGAGATAACGGCTTGCATGGTTGCCCCCCTTCTTAAGTAAGACTCGGCGATCAGACGCCGTCGAAGAAGTCGACGACGCCGGTTTCGAGCGAGTATTCGGCGCCGACGACCTTGAGCCCGCTGCTCCGGATCAATCTCTCGAGCACGTCGGAGCCGTGCCGCAACTGATTGGCGGAGGCGCGCACGTTCGAGCGCACGGCGTGGTCGATGAGCGCCTCGTGATCGTGCTTCAAATCCGTCGACAGCAGCTCCTCCACCGACGGCCGGATACGCGCGACGATCGAGTTCATGTTCCAGAGATTGGCGCCGCCCTTCTCGAGATCCTCGAGCGTGGCCCGCACCGCGCCGCAGCGCGTGTGGCCGAGCACCACGACCAGCCGCGTTCCGAGCCGCTCGGCGGCAAACTCCACGCTGCCGATCTGCGACGGCGCCACGATGTTGCCCGCCACGCGGATCACGAACAGCTCGCCGAGGCCCTGGTCGAACACGATCTCCACCGGCACGCGCGAATCCGAGCAGCCGAGGATCACGGCGACCGGCGCCTGGTTCGCCACGAGCTCGTCGCGGCGGCCTTGGGTAAGCAGCGTATCGAGGGTGCGATCGCCATCGACGAAACGGCGGTTGCCTTCACGCAGGTGTTCGAGCGCTTCTTGTGCCGAGATCAACGACGGTCATCCCCAACGAGCGACGGCCGATGATGCCACAACTCGAACGCGACGGGCTCAGGCGTCGACGTTGAGCTTGTCTCGAAGAAACTCCGGCGCGAAGTCCGCTCCGTTGGTCCAGACGAGCGTGCGCAGCTCCGGATGCAGCTGGAAGCTGCTGAAGAACCTGACGTCCCGCAGCGGCTTGAAGACCGGTCCCGTCAGTTCTTGCGAAAGGTCGACGTCACCCTGAGCGCCGTCGTCGAACCGGAGCCAAACGATAAACGCACGGACGTACCGCGCTTCGACGAAGGGCGCCATGCCCGTCACTCCAACGGCTCGATCCTGATCAGTGGTAATCCCGCCTGGGCCAGATCCCAATCAAATAGTAGGGAATCACCGGAATTGTGGGAAGGTGAGGCGAAACTCCGCGCCCGGCTCGCAGTTGCGGACGTCGACGCGGCCGCCCATCGCGATCGTGAGCTGCCGCACGAGCGCGAGGCCGATGCCAGTGCCCACCGCTTCGCGCGTGAGCTCGTTCGCCGGCCGATAGAACAGCTCGAAGATCCGCTTCATCTGGCCCTTCGGGATGCCGGGGCCAAAGTCGCGCACGGTGAAGAGCAGAGTGCCGTCGCTCTCGCGGCGGCTCGCGACCTCCACGGCCTTGCGGGCACCGCCCGCGGAGAACTTGAGCGCGTTGTCGACGAGGTTGATGAAGACTTGCGCGAACGCGTCGCCGTCGACGAGGACCTCGGCGTCGGCGGGCGCATCGTTGCGGATCTCGAGCGTGAAGCGCGCGCGCTCGACTTGGGTACTCACCTTCGAGCGGACCATGTCGAGCAGCTCGGCCACGGTGGCGCGCTTCATGTCGAAGTGCTGCGCGTTGCGCGTGAGCCGGGCGAGCTGCAGCACGTTCTCGATGAGCCGCGACAGGCGCTCGCTCTCGCTGTGGATGTAGTCGTAGTAGGTCTGTTTCTTCGCCTCGTCGGCCCAGCCGGCCTTGAGCATCTCGCCGTACATCCGGATCGAGGTCAGCGGCGTCTTGAGCTCGTGGCTCACCGCGGACACGAAGTCCTGCTGCTGGCGCGCGAGCCGTATCTGGCCGACGGCGAAGCGATACATCAGCAGGAATCCGCCCACGAGCACGACGGCGAGGATCACCGACACCCATGCGAGCAGCAGGCGGCCGGGCGCCGGCGGCAGCTGCTTGACGCCGAACGCGAGCTCGAGACTGCCGAACGGCGGCGAGAGACGCGTGCGGTACAGCACGGTGCCCGCGAGCTCGCCCGGCGCGGACCCCGACAAGGACGAATAGGCGCCGCCAGCGGCGGCGTTCAGCGTCTCGAGCACACGGCCCTGGTACGACACGGCGACGTCGCTCATCCCCGCCAGACTGCTCGCGCGGAACGGCGCGCCGACGGCGGCGGCGAGAAAGCGCTCGCGGTCGATCAGCGCGCCTTGGATGTAGCGCCGGCCGTCGCGCCAGACGTTGCGGTAGAGCACGAGGTGCCCGGTGTCGAGCATGCCGGCCTCGAACGGGTCGAGCTCGCTCTGGAACGTGCGTACGCTGAGCTCCACCTTGCTTTTCGCCTCGGCCGGCCGCTCTTTCGCGGCGGCGTCTTTCTCTTGCTCTGGGGCCGCGGCCGGCTCCGGCAGGAGAACCTGCTCGGTTCGCTTCTGCCGCTCGTTCACCCCAAAGGTCGACACGCCCGTCGACACACGGCCCTCCACAGCCGCGCGTCGCGCGTTGGTCTCGACGGCGTTCTGGGCCGCACGCTCCCCGACCGTCTCGCGATCGGCGACGTCGCGCGCGAGCGCGGCGCCGCCCTCGGCAGAGAGCTTGTCGAACGCGGCTTGCGCCTGCGGTTGCGTCGTCTCAGCCTTCAGCAGCAACTCGGTCGCGGGAGGCGCCGCCGGCGCGGCGACGCGCGCGGCCTCGTCGTCGTCGCCCGCGACGGCAGCGGACGTCGGTGCGTCCGCCCGCGCGCGTTCCGGCGGCGGCGCGGCGGCGGACTGCTGGCGCGATCGCACGAGACCGATCCCAGCCGCCGCGTCGCGGCTCGGCGGCGCCACCAGGCTGTTCTCGGCGAGCACCGCGCCGAGCTGCGCCGCGAGCGCGGCCCGCGCGGCCTGCTCGTCGGACGCGATTCCGTAGGTCGCGGGGTCGACACCGTCGCCGGGCAGAAGCGGCGTCGTGAGCTTGCCGTCCGCGTCGACCTGGAAGTAACCGAGCGCCCCGGGCACCGGGCTCGTCACCGGAAAAGCCGACAACGGCGAACGCTGCACGAAGTTCGCGGCCGCATCGCCGGCCACGACGAGGAACGAGTAGTCGCCGAACGACCGGGCTTCCTCCGCGCTCACGGCCGCGCGCAGCTCCGCGTCGACGCGCCCAGCCACGTCTTCGGCGAGCTCCTGATTGCGGCGGAACGACTCCCACTTGAGCTGGCTGTACGCCTGCGCGATCAACGCCACGGCCGGAACCGCGAGCGCGAAAAAGAACGCCACGAGCAGCACCCGCACGCGGCGCTCGTCGAGCTTGCGGAACAGCTTCGCGCCGAGCATCTTTAAGGTCCCGCGACCCCGGTCGTCACGAGTCGATACCCCGCGCCGCGCACGGTGATCAGGTTGCGCGGCTCTTTCACGTCGGCCTCTATCTTGCGCCTGAGCTTGGCGATGTGAATGTCGACGGTGCGCGTCTCGATGTCGGCCGTGCGGTCGTAGCCCCACACGCGCGTGAGCAGCTCGGCGCGCGAGACGGGCCGCTCCGTGTTCGACTGCAAGTATTGGAGAATCTCGATCTCGCGGCGCGTGAACGCGAGCTCCGTCGCGCCGCGGCGCCCGGAGAGATTGCGCGTGTCGATCTCCACGTCGCCGTCGAGCCGGATCTGCGCCGCGAGCTCCGCGCCCACGCGCGAGCGGCGCAGCACGGCCTTCACGCGCAGCACCAGCTGCGCGATCGCAAAGGGTTTGGCGACGTAGTCGTCCGCGCCGAGCGTGAGGCCGTTGACGATGTCCTCGTCGCTCGTCTTCGCGGTGAGCATGATGATCGGCTGATCGCGGTCGACCTTGCGAATCTCGTCGCAGATCGAGAAGCCGTCGCGGCCGGGGAGCATCACGTCGAGGAGCACGAGGTCGTAGTGCCCCGTGAGTGCTTTCGCGAGGCCTTCCTTACCGTCGCCGACGGCGTCGACGCGATAGCCGTGATAGACGAGCACGTCCGCGAGACCGTCGCGAATCGCGGCCTCGTCCTCCACGACCAGGATGCGGGGCTTCGTGGGCTCCATGCGCACCTAGGCTAGCAGCTAAGGCGCGCGCGCCGTGTAAATCCTTCGTAAATCCGCGACGTGGATCGCCGGAAAATGGGGACATGTTGCATTTTCCGCGGCGGCGCCGCGCGGAAAAGGCAACATGTCCCTGTTTTTCGCTAGCCGCGCGGACGCGCGGGGGAGCTCGCGACGCGGCTCGCGTGAGCGTTCCGGCCGGCGGCGCGCTCCAGGCTCGCACTAACCGCGTCGAGGTGGCGCGCGACGTCGACGCGCATCGCCGCACGGTCGATCTCCACGGTCACGACCGGACGCTTGCCGTAGACGACGATCTCGTCCACCGCCTCGTCCGCCCCCGCGTGTCTCGCGCTCAGCAACGCGCCGGCGGCGAGCAATGCCGCCGGAATATTCCGCCTGTGGGTAATCAAGGTTGTCTCCTTCCGTTGGAACAATTCGAAGACGGCCCGGTCGTCCCTGACCAAGCCGGCTGCCGGTGCAATTGCACGTGGCGTGCCACTGTCGGCGGCGAGCATTTAAGCCGAGTTTGATGACAGTTCAACGACTGCGGAGATCGTTTGCGTTGCAAACGATCTCCGAGTTGCACCGCCCGGCGCCGCGCGCGCGAGGAAGTGCGACGGGCGTCACATGTCCCATCGAGTGGCGCCCATCGAGTATCGAATGTGTAAACGTTCGGTAAATCGAGCCGCCGAGATTTTTCGTTTCGCTGCCTGGAGCGCAAGCCGCGCTGCTCCTAACCTCCCCGTCGTCGAAATTCATGAACCCGAGGAGGCGTCATGGCTCTCATCAACCGAATGTCGAGGTTGTTCACCGCGGACGTGCACGCGGTGCTCGACCGCATCGAGGAACCGGACGTGCTGCTCAAGCAGGCGATCCGCGAGATGGAAGAGGAAGTCGACGCGTGCGAGCAGCGCGCGCGACAGCTCGAGCACGAGCGCGATCGGCTCGCGGACCGGCAGCGCAAGGTTCAAGCAGCCCTCGCCGAGCTCGACGAGCAAGTCGGCGTGGCGTTCGGCGCCGACAACGACGAGCTCGCGCGCAAGCTCGTCAAGCGCAAGCTCGAGACCGCGCGGCTCGACGCGCACGTGACCGATCGGCGCACGGGCGTCGCGAAGGCGCTCGCGGAGCGCGTCGCGGCCCTCACCGAGCAGCGCGAGCGGCTCGACGTGCTACGGCAGAAGGCAGAGCTCTTGGCCGACGTGCCACATGCCCACGCCGGCGACGAATGGGGCAAGACCGACTTCACCGTCGGCGACGACGAGGTGGAGGTCGCTTACTTGCGCGAACGGCAGAAGAGGACGCCGTCGTGAGCGCGGCGCGGTCTCTTTCGACGTCGAAGCGCCCGTCGCTCGGGCTCGGCGTCGGCGCCGGCTTCGTGCTGAGCGTGTGCGGCGCCGCGGTGCTCACGGCGCTGTGGCCGCTCGTCGGCTACGGCGCGGCGCTGCGCGCGGTCGTCGCGTTACTCGGCCTCGCCTACGTGCTGTACGTGCTCGGCAAGAGCGGCGAGCGCGTCGGCCGCGTGACGACAGTCGTCGTGTGGACGCTCGCCGCCGCCGCGGCGTGGGCAAGCGGCATCCCGTTCGTCGGCTACGTGCTGGTCCACGTCGGGCTGATCTGGCTCGTGCGCTCGTTGTACTTCTATTCGGGCGTGCTGCCGGCGCTCGCCGACTTGGGTCTAAGCGTGCTCGGCGCGGCGTTCGCAGTGTGGGCGGCGCACCGCTCCGGCAGCGCCATGCTTGCGTTCTGGTGCTTCTTTCTCGTCCAGGCGTTTCACGTGCTGCTGCCGGCCGCGATCGCGGAACGCGGCGGTGGGCCCGCGGACGACGCCGACCTGAAATTCAACCGCGCGCACACGGCCGCCGAGGCGGCCATTCGCCGCCTCTCGACGGGCCGCTGACGCGCTCGCCCCTTCAAGTCAACCAAGGCCAACTCAACTCGACAATGGAGCAACCGTCATGAAAACGAAGATCCTCGTGTTAGCGCTCGTGCTCGCGACCGTGACGACGGTCGCGATCTATCCCACGTTGCGCGGCAACGCCACGGGCGTGACGCCGCCGAAGCCGCCGGTCACGCCGACACAGATCGTGCCGCTTGCGCAGAGCGGCAAGATCGACGTGGTGTTCGTGTTGGACACGACCGGCAGCATGGGCGGCCTCATCCAAGCCGCCAAGGAAAAGATCTGGTCCGTCGCCTCCACGCTCGCACAGGCGAAGCAGTCGCCCGAGATTCGCATGGGGCTCGTGGCCTACCGCGACCGCGGCGACGCGTACGTCACGCAGGTCGTCGACTTGAGCAACGACTTGGACACGATGTACTCCACGCTGATGCGGTTCAACGCCGACGGCGGCGGCGACGGGCCCGAGAGCGTGAACAAAGGCCTGTTCGACGCGGTGTACAAGATGTCGTGGAGCGAGGATCCGCAGGCGTACAAGGTCGTGTTCCTGGTCGGCGACGCGCCGCCGCACATGGACTACCAAGACGACGTGAAGTATCCGGAGGTGGTCGCCGCGGCGGTCCAAAAGGGCATCGTGGTGAACACGATCCAGTGCGGACGGGCGTCCGACACGGTCACGCCGTGGCAGCAGATCGCTTCGCTCGGCCACGGCCGTTACTTCACGGTCGACCAGGCGGGCGGCGCCGTCGCGATCGCCACACCGTTCGACGGCGAGCTCGCGAAGCTCGCGGCCGAGCTCGACTCGACGCGGCTCTACTACGGCACGGAGCGCGAGCGCGCGACGATGGACCGCAAAGTCGCGGCAACGTCGGAGCTGCACGAAGCGGCGTCGCCCGCCGCCCAAGCACGCCGCGCCGCGTTCAACGCGTCGGCGAGCGGCGCGGCGAATCTCCTCGGCGACAAGGACCTCGTCAACGACGTCGCGACGGGCCGCGTCGATCTCGCGGCTGTGCCGGCCGTGGAGCTGCCCGCCTCGATCGCCGCCCTGCCGCCGGAGCAGCAGGCGCAAGAGCTCAAGGAGCGCTCCGAGAAGCGCGAAAAGCTCCAGCACCAGATCAACGAGCTCGCGGGCGAGCGCGACGAGTTCATCGCGGCCAAGGTCAAGGAGCAAGGCGGCGCCGAGGGGTCGCTCGACGTGCAGATCTACGACGCCGTGCGCGAGCAGGGCAAGGCGGCCGGTTTGAGCTACGAAGGCGGCCCGAAGTTCTGACGGCCGCGCGGCGGGCGGCGGTGCGGCGATTCGCGCTCCCTACGAATGGCCGCACCGCCGCCGCGACCGGTTGCGATCAACTAGCGCGCGAATACGCTCGACAGGTCGACGAATGCGTCGGTCGGCGCAATGTGCAAGTTCGTGAGATCGAACAACTTGGCCGTGGTGCGGTAACCGTCGGGATGCGGGTTGCGGTAGCGCGTGATCTCCTCGTGCTGGAGATCGACGAGCCACACTTCCGAAACGTGATGACTCGCGTAGAGCGCGAGCTTGACGTCACGATCGTACGGTGGCGAGGAATCGGCAACCTCGACAATCACCATCACGTCCTTCGGCATCGGATGCGCTGATTTGTAGAAATCCGCTCGCGGCTCGAGCAGGGCGATATCCGGCTGGGGTTCGGACCACTCGTCGAGAGCGATGGGGCTCTGCACGGAGACTATCGCCGCATCGCCGACAGCGCGCTCGATGAGCCGCGCGATTTGCCGCACCACTCCCGCATGTCGACTCCCTATCGGCCCCATGTCGATGACGTCTCCGTCGATCAGCTCCACGCGTGCGCTCGGCGGCAAGATGCCGGCCTCGCCCATGCGGTGATAGTCGTCCGCCGTCAACCGATGACGGCGCGGAGCTTCGTGCTCTTTGGAGAGGGCCATGGCCGAAGGCTAGCACCGTGGGCGGCACGCGGCGAGCATCCATGCTCGGCGCACGAGCGGAAACGGGGAGCCGCCTCTACCTTGACCTGCGCGGACATTTCTTGGATGTTTGGAGACGCCTAGGTCGAAGGAGCCTTGGTTTTCCGGGCAACTATTCGGGGTGCCAGAGGTGTCTTCACGTTCTAGGCCGAACATCGCGGCCGCAGTCCTGGCGCTCGCCGCCCTCTTTGGCGCGCCCGCGAGCTTCGCGCAGGCGGCGCCCGAGACGGATCGCCCCGCGACGGATCGCCCCGCGGTGGATCGCGAGGCGCAGCTGCTCGAAACGATCGAGCAGGAATCGCGCAACGGACGCCATGCAGAAGGCCTGGTCGAGCCGCTGTCGGCGCTGGCACTCCTCTATCAAGACCGCGACGACACCGTGCGGGCGGTCGCGACCATCGAGCGCTTGCTGGAAGTAATTCGCGCCAACGACGGCTTGCACTCGCTCGAGCAGGTGGAGCCGATTCGACAATTGATCGCGACCATGACCGCGCTCGGCGCCCGCGAGACCGCCTGGAACCTCGAACAGGACTTGCTCGCGCTCGCGCGGCGTCATCCCGACGACTTGCGGACCGTCCCGATCTTCCACGAAAGCGCGGACAAGAGGCTGGCCGTCCTCCACCGATACCTCACGGAGCAGCCCCCCCCGGAGATCGAGCTCGGCTGCTACCGCGGCTGGCCACACAGCGCCCCAGGACAGCTCGAAACGGCGAACTGCAAGTCGGGATCCAAGAAGGACGCGGCGCGCGCGCTCATCGTGGACGCCCAAAGGAACTACGCGGAGGCCATCGCCGTCATCCTGCGCCATGGGGACTTCTCGAGCCCCGGGCTGCGGGAGCTCGAGGCGGACATGGTCCGCACCGTCGATCTCGCGCGCACGGACGCGGGCCCGCTCAGCCTCGATCGAGCTCGTCCCGACCAGGAGCCCTGGCGAAGCTCGTTCGACGCGATCGGCCGATTGGCGACGTGGCCTCTGCCGATCCCCGCCGGGGCACTGCCGCTCGAGATCGGCACGCCTCCCCCATTCCATTCCACTGGGATGCCCGGCGAGCACACCGGCGGATTCGATTACCTGCTCGCCAGAGAGAGCTTGAAGCGCCAGTTCCACTACGAGGGCGCGAGCTCGGCCTCGACGGAGATTCAGATCGAGGCGTTCGTTCGCATCGCCGATTGGGATCTGCTGAATTCGCAGAACACGATCGCGCTCGACGAGTACGAGCAGGCATACCGGCTGCTCGAACAGCGCGGGGACCGCGCGTCGATCGAGCGGGTATTCGCGCCGCCGATTCCGGTGTTGCTGCCGTGGTACTCCGCGAACCCGTTGTCCTCCGAGCAGGCCGGCGCGTCCGGCTACGTCGATGTCGCGTTCGGCGTCACCAAGTTCGGAGCGAGCCGGCAAGTCGAGATCCTCGACAGCACGACGAATGCGACCGACGCGGACAAAGCCCAGCTCGTGCGCTTGATCAAGAACAGCCGGTTCAGGCCTCGCGCGACGCCCGAAGGCTGGGGCCGCACGTCGGCGCTCGTCGTGCGCTACTACGTCACCGGGTAACCCGTTTCCCACGCGAGGGCCGCGATGTCGGAATACGCCGAATGGGAGAGCTTCTACGTGATCGTCGGCGCGGCCGCCGGCGCGCTGATCGGTTTGCAGTTCGTCGTTCTCACGCTGATCGCGGAGCGGCCGCATCCGCGCGCGGCGGAGGCGAGCGGCGCGTTTCTCACGCCCACGATCGTCTACTTCAGCACCGCGTTGTTGCTGTCCGGGTTACTGCGCATGCCGTGGCACACCGTTACCCCGGCCGCGGTGCTCTGGGGTGTCACGGGCTTGGCGGGCTTGATTTACACGGCGGTGGTCCTGCGCCGCATGTGGAAGCAGCGCGCATACAAGCCGGATCCCGACGACTGGGTGTTCTACGTCGTGCTGCCGCCGATTCCGTACGCGGCGCTGGTGGTGTCCGCCCTCGCGGCGCGCAACCATACGCACGAAGCGCTGCTCGGCGTCGGAGCCGCGTCGCTGGTGCTGCTGTTCCTCGGGATCCGCAACGCGTGGGACAGCGTGGCGTATCACGTGTTCGTGAATATGATGAGGCGGGGCGAAGCGTCGGACGAGAACAAGCCGGAGGGTTGATCGCCGAGAGTCTGTCCCCTCGGGCTATTCGTAGCGCAACACGGTCATCGGATCGACGCGCGACGCGCGCCGGGCCGGAATGTAGGCCGCGCTGAGCGTGACAGCCGCGAGCACCGCGGCGGCCGCCGCCAGTGCGAACGGGCTCCCGGCTTCGACGCCGAACAGGAGGCTTTGCGCCGCATGGCCGAGGAGCCACGCCGCGCTCGCGCCGAGCACGATGCCCATCACCGCCATCCCCGCCACCTGCCGCAGCACCATCTGGCCGATGCGGCCCGCCGGCGCGCCGAGCGCAATGCGCAAACCGATCTCCCGCGAGCGCTGCGCGACGGAGTACGCGAGCACGCCGTAGAGACCGAGCGCGGCCAACGCGGTCGCGAGCACGGCGAACACGACCGAGGTTCCGGCGAAGAAGCGCTCCACTGCGATAATCTCGCGGAATTGCTGCTCCATCGGCTGAAGATTCGCGATCGGAATGGTCGGATCGACGCGAGTGACGGTATCGCGAATGGCGCTCATGACGTCATCGGACGGCAGCTCACTGCGAACATAGAAGGTCGCTGAGCCGGTGAATACCATCCCGCTGGACGCCAGCACGAACATGTGCGGCTCGATCGCGTCGGTGATCTTTCCGATCCTCACGTCTTCGATGACGCCGACGATCTCGAACCGATAGACGGCCCTGACGGCTCGCCCGATGATGGCGTCGGGGACGAGACCGAGGCGGTCGGCGAATCGCCGATTGACGATCGCCGCCAGCCCGGAGCTGGAGCTCTTCCTGCCGTTGTCCGTGTCGCTGAGCTCACGGCCCGCGAGCAACTCGATGCCGAACACCTCGACGAAATCGCCGCTGACGAAGTCTAGGGACACCGGAAACTTTTCGCTCTCCATGTCCTCGACGGCCGCGTCGTAGATCGCCGCCCCCTGGAGCGAGAGCAGAGGACGCGCATTCGACCAAGCCACGGAAGACACGCCCGGGATCGCCTCGAGCGCCTCTGCGAGGCGAGGTAGGGAGCTCACGTTCGTGGCTATCCCACCCCGGGGCGGCACGGAGAACATGACGACCGGATCGATATCGAAGCCGAGATCGAGGCGCGCAACGTTCGCGAGGCTTTGCGCGAAGCCACTCATCGTCGCGAGCAGCGCCATCGCCAGCGCGACTTGCGCCGTCGCGAGCGTGGCACGGAAGCGCGCGACGCCTTTGACTGTGGTCTGCCTCCCGCCATAGGCCTGCAACGCCTTCCCGGGCTCGGCCCGGATCAGTCCGCGGAAGGGAAGGAGCCCGACGGCCAGCGCCGACGCCACCGCGACGCCTACGCCCAAGAGCGCCGCTGTTGCGCTCACGCGGAGGTCGGGTGCCGCCGTGGAGATTCCGGGCACCCAGCTCGCGCCGCGCAGGATCAACCACGCGACCGGGAGGCTCGTGAGCGCCGCCGGCAGCGCAAGCACGAGCGACTCGGCGAGCAGCAGCGCAGCGAGGCGCCCGCGCGTCGCCCCGATCGACGAGCGCAGCGCCATCTCGCCGCTTCGTGTGGTCGCGCGGACCAACATGAGCCCCGCGACGTTGGCGCAGCACAAGAGCAGCACCAAGCCGCTCGCCGCCCACAGCAGCCTAACGCCGTTGCGTGCGGGAGAGAGGATCCGGCTGCTCGTTTGCCCTCGCGCCCCGGGCTCGAGCACGAGCGGCCTTAAGCGAAACGCCTCGCGCTCAAGTTCGTCGGCGTCGAGCAGAAGAGGCGCTTCGACGTCGCTTAGGGTAGCGCGATACAACGGATTGATCGCGGCCTCGGCCCCTTCGCGAGTGACGCCCGGCTTGAGGCGCGCGAAGAGATGGACCCAGTGCAAGTTGCGACGGTCGTGATTCGGGATGGCCGTCGTCGCAGCGAAGCCATCGAGGCCACCGGAGAACGAGATCGTGATGGGTACGAACACGCTCGCGCGGGCGCCCACCGCCGTGCCGTGGAACCCGGGTGGCGCCACTCCAACGATGGTCAGCGGCACATCGGCGACGAGGAGCGTGCGCCCGAGGACACCCGGATCACCGCCGAATTCGCTCTGCCAGTACGCGTGGCTCAATACCACCGAAGTGGCCTGTCCGTCGACGCGATCGTCCTCGGGGCCGAGCAGCCGACCGAGCGCGGGCGGAAGCCCTAGCACCGAGAAGTAGCTTCCTGAAACGATAGCCAGGGTCGCAAGCCGCGGACGCTCGCCGGTCGAAAGCGTTGCATCGAAGAAGGTGTGTGCGGCAAGCCCGACGAACGGCTCCTGCCCGCGCTCGAGATCGCGGAACATCGGGTAGCTGAAGAGGGTTTCGTATTCGCCGCTGGCGGACTCTCGCACCACCATAGACGTCAACGTCACCGGATCCGTTTGGGCACCCATCTGGACGAACATCTTGTTGGGATCGGTCAAGTTCACGAGGCGGTCCGGCTCCGGTGCGGACAGCGGGCGTAGCAGTGTTTGATCAGTCAGCGAGAAAATTGCGACGTTGACGCCGATGCCGAGCGCGAGCGTCAACACGGCGACCGCCGTGAACGTCGGCTGCCGGCGCAGCGTTCTGAACGCATAGCCCGCATCTGCGATAAACGTTTCGACCGAGCCGAGCGCGAGCCTTTCACGCACGCGGTCTTTCGTTTGCTCCACGCCGCCGAGCTCGATGCGCGCGGCACGCCGTGCTTGCGCCTCGGTCACGCCGGCGCGCATCTTCTCAGCGGCGGAGCGCTCGATGTAGTCCGCGAGGTCGCTATCGAGCGCTCGCTCGATCTCGCCGCGCCGGAACAACCAACGCGCGAGCGCGCGAATGCGGTACAGGATCGTCATGCGTCCTCCGGGGAAAACGCTTCGAGTTATTCGTATCGCAGCACGGTCATCGGATCGACGCGCGACGCGCGCCGGGCCGGAATGTAGGCCGCGCCGAGCATGACCGCCGTGAGCACGATGGCGGCGCCGGCGAGCGCGGCGGGGTCGGCAGTCCCAACGCCGAAGAGTAGGCCTTGCGCCGCGCGACCGAGCAAGACAACTGCGACGACGCCGAGCGCGAGACCCGTCACCGCCATCGTCGCCACTTGCCGAACCACCATGCCGCGGATGCGGCTCGCCGGCGCACCGAGCGCGAAGCGCAAGCCGATCTCGCGCGACCGCTGCGCGACCGCGAACGCGAGCACGCCGTAGATGCCGAGCGCCGCCAGCACGGTGGCGAGCACGGCGAACGCCGAGGACATTCTCGCGACGAAGCGCTCCGTGCCGATGTTCTCGAGGAATTGCTGCTCCATCGTGGCGAGACGTGTGATCGCCAAGTTGGGATCGACTCGCACCACCGCCTCGCGAACGGCCTTCATCAAGTCCGCGGGCGGGCGAGCGCTTCGAACGTAGAACGTCAAACCGTGGGAGATCGGCCGAAACACGCGCGGCCCGATGTCGCCGGTGACCTTCCCGAACTGGGCGTCGGCGACCATCCCGACGATCTCGGCGTTGATATCGCCGATGCGCCGTCCGATCACGCTTCGGCCGAGGCCGAGACGCTCGGCGAAGCGCTGATTGACGATGGCCACCTGCTGCGACGTGTCCGCAGCGCTGAAACCGCGGCCCGCGAGCAACCCGATGCCGAACATCTCGAAAAAATCGGAGCTGACGAAGTCCGTGGAAATGTCGAGCGGCTCCGTCTCGAGCCCTTCGACGGCAACCCTACCCTCCCACCCGCCGACCGAGAGCACGGGAACGGTCGACGAAGCCACGGAAGATACGCCCGGAATCGCCCGGAGCTCCTCGTCCAGTCGATCGAAGACTCTCGCCGACGCTTCCGGGGAATACCCCGTTGTCGCCAGCGGCGAGATGGAGAACATGACGACCGAGTCGACGTCGAGGCCGAGATCGATGTCCGCGATGTTCGCGAGGGTACGTGCGAAGACGCCGGTCATGGCGAGCAGCGCCATCGATAGCGCGATTTGCACCGTCGCGAGCGTCATGCGGAAGCGCATGACGCCGTGGGACGACGTCTGCCTCGCGCCGTACGCCTGCAAGGCCTTGCCGGGCTCGGTGCGGATCAGGTCCCGAAGGGGAAAGAGGCCGAAGGCCAGGGCCGACACCACCGCCGCCCCGACTGCCACGAGCATCGCGGCCACGCCGAGCTCGACGTCGAACCCGGTCGTCGGTATGCCGGGGACTCCGCTTGCGATGCCGCGCAGCGTCAGCAACGCCACCGGCAGACTCAACAGCGCGGCCGGCAGCGCAAGCGCGAGCGATTCGGCGAGCAGCAGCGACGCGATGCGGTGGCGCGTTGCGCCCATCGACGCCCGCACCGCCATCTCGCCGCTGCGTGCCGCGCCTCGCACCATCATGAGCCCTGCCACGTTGGTGCAGCAGAGCAGCAGCACCGCGCCGCATACGGCCAACAGCATCTCGAGGCTGTTGCGCGCCGGAACGAGCGTGCGGCTGTGAGTCTGCCCGCGCGCCCCGGGCTCGAGCACGAGCGCTCTCGTACGGAACGACTCGAGGTCGTGCTCGTCGACGTTGGTCAACAGAGGCGCTTCGACTTCGTCCACGATCGCGCGATACAGCGGATTGATCGCGGCCGCAGCTTCTTCACGACTGACGCCCGGCTCGAGGCGTGCGAAGAGATGGACCCAGTACAACAGGCGATTGTCGTGATTCGGGATCAGAGCTCCGGCGTCGCTCGTGATCGGCACGAAAACGCTCGCATGTGAGGCGACGGTCGTTCCGTCAAATCCGGGCGGCGCCACGCCGACAATGGTGAGCGGTTTGCCATTGACGATCAGCGCGCGGCCGAGCACCGCCGGATCGCCACCCAATTCGCTCTGCCAATACGCATGAGCCAATACCACCGACTCGGCCAGCCCGTCGACGCGATCGTCCTCCGGCCCCAGCAGACGGCCGAGCACCGGTTGAAGTCCGAGCACCGAGAAATAGCTTCCCGAAACGAAGACGCCGGTGGCGAGACGCGCCCGCTCGCCGGTCGAGAGGCTCGCCTCGAAGAACCGATGCGCAGCCAGCTCGACGAGAGTCTCTTGCGCGCGCTCGAGGTCGCGGAACGTCGGGTAGCTGAAGACCGTGTCGGCCCCGCCGCTGACGGAGGACGCGGTACTGGCTTGAGACCGCCCGACGATCTTCGGCCCCGGATCGTTCAAATTCACGAGTCGGTCGGGATCGGCCACCGGCAACGGCCGCTGCAGAAGCTGCTGAAAGAGCGAGAAAAGCGCGACGTTGACGCCGATACCGAGCGCGAGCGTCAACACGGCCACGACCGTGAACGTCGGCTGCCGGCGCAGCGTTCTGAACGCATAGCCCGCATCGGCGATCAGTGTTTCGACAGGACCGAGCGCGAGCGTTGCACGCACGCGATCCTTCGTTTGCTCCACGCCGCCGAGCTCGATGCGTGCCGCTCGCCGCGCTTGCGCCTCGGTCATGCCGGCGCGCATCTTCTCCGCGGCGGAGCGCGCGATGTAGTCCGCAAGATCGGTATCGAGCGCTCGCTCGAGCTCGTCGCGGCGGAACAGCCAGCGCACGAGCGCGCGAATGCGGTACAGGAAGGTCATGTACCCTGCAGCACGCTGGCGATCGCGGCCGTGACTCGCTCCCAGCGCCGTTCCTCCGCCTCGAGATGCTTGCGCCCGGGCGCGGTGAGCGTGTAGTAACGCGCCTGGCGATTGTTCTCGCTCAAGCGCTCCTCGCAGCGCAGCTTGCCGTCGCGCTCGAGCGCGTACAGAGAAGGAAACAGCGAGCCGGGATTGATCTCGAAGGTGCCTTGCGTGAGCGACTTCAGCCGCTGCGCGATGCCGTAGCCGTGCAGCGGTTCGCGCCGGACGATGGTCAGAATCAGCAGCTCCAGCGTCCCCTGAGGGATGTTGAGTTTCCCGTCGATGCTTCCTTTAGGCTGCCTAGTCATGCGCCGAGTATGCAGCGCTTGCTTTAGGTTGTCTATATGAAGGCTACTCGTGGCGGAGCGCTCCCATGGGCGCTATCCTCGACGCCGCGTGCCCGCACGTAGGTCGCTTCAACCACTAGCGCAGCCCACTCGACCGTCTTCGACTGCGAGCGCCACCATCGTGAATAACTCGTCATCTGCTGCTCCCACCAACAGTCGGATCGATGCGATCGACGCAGTGCGCGGAGTCGCCCTGTTTGGAGTGCTCGTCGTAAACGTCTTGACAGCGTTCCGCATCTCGCTATTCCAACAGTTCCTGCCGAACAGGTGGTCCAGCGCGGATAGCTTGGATGGAGTCGTCGAGAGGTTCGTGGACTTTGCTCTAGAGATGAAGTCGTTCTCTCTGTTTTCGATTCTGTTCGGGCTCGGCCTCGCAATGCAATTCGAGCGATTCGCTCGCGGTGGACGTCCGTTCTATCTTCTCACCCGGCGTTTAATCGCGCTGCTCGTCTTCGGTGTCATACATCTGGCGCTGATCTGGAATGGTGACGTCCTGACGGAGTACGCACTCGCCGGACTTCTCGTGTTGCCATTGCTGCGGCTGAGCCAATCGTCGCTCGCGGCGGTCGCGGTCGGGATGCTGGCGCTGTATGCAGTAAACGCCGTGTCTCCGCTCATTCCATCACCAGATCCGGACGCGCTCGCCGAACACGTTGCCAACGCGAACAACGTGTACGCTCAGGGCTCCTTCGCCGAGATCTTGAGATTCAGCATCCGCGAAATCGAGCTCTTGGTTCCGCTGCATGTATCCGTGTTCCCACGGACCGTGGGACTCTTTGTCTTCGGTGCTTGGATCTGGCGGTGCGGCGTGATTCAGCACGCGCCGGACAACGCCGGCGTATTTGGCTGGGTCGCGGCGGTCGGGATTCTGGTGGGAGTGACGCTGACGCCGCGCGCAGCTGACCCGTTCCTGCAACGCCTCGCGCCCGTCGCGCTCGCCATCGGCTACGGGTCGCTGGTCGTTTGGATCGCGCAGTTCGAGGAAACCCGGCGACTCCTGGCGCCATTCGCTGCCGTAGGTCGAATGGCGTTCACCAACTACATCCTGCACTCGGTCATTTTTGGCTTCATCTTTTTTGGCTATGGGCTCGGACGCTTTGGACAGATGGGGGCAGCATCGGCGTTGCTGTTGGTCGCGCTTGTCTATTCCTTCCAGGCTTTATTCAGCACCCTTTGGTTGCGCCGGTTCCGATTCGGGCCGCTGGAGTGGCTTTGGAGGAGCATCACGTACAACCGCATCCAACCAATGAGAATCGAGAGGCCGCTCGTTCCCTAACGGACGCGGCCAATGGCTCGGCGCCAGGTCCAGTCGCACGCGAGGGCCATGAGCAAACTCATCCCCACGAGAGGGAAGATGACGCCGCCCACGACGATGACGGCGCCGACAGCCCACACCGAGCGTCGGTCGGCCGGCGGCGCCGCCAGCCGGCCTTTGGGCCGGCGCTTCCACCACATCGTGGCGCCCGATAGAACCAGCACGACGATCGCGACACAGCCCGCCAACATCACGTAGCGGTTGGCCGCTCCGTATTCCTGACCCTGATGCACCTGAATTCCCCACTCGATCGCTTTCGCGACGACGCCGTAGTCGCGGTAGCCGACGTCGCCCAGCACTTCGCCGTCTCGGCCGAGATAGACCGTGCGCTCGCGGGTGACTTGATCGGGCGTGAAGCTGCCGACGTACGCGCCGCGCGGCCCCTCCGGCGGTTGAACATTGAACGGACGGCGCAGTCCGAGCGCTTCGAAGCGCGCAACTGCGGCGTCGATCCCGATGTCTTCGGTGCGGCCGCTGCGAGACTGCGGAACCGGCGCTCGGTCGACCGCCCACGGCATCGTCGCCCGAACCTCGTTGTCGGCGTGCGGCGCGTGGTTCATTCCGGGCATGGCTTCGGTGAGCATCCAGCCGGGCGTCACGTCGGCAGGCGGGGCAGGCATGTTGAGATTCGCGGCGGTCGCCCACTGTTGCACGTGGTCACCCCAAAACTTCGACCACGGCATTCCGGTGACCGCGAGAAAGAGGATCACCGCGGCGGAGAACACGCCGGTCACGGAATGTAGGTCTCGCCAAAATCTTCGCGTCCTGGGCGACCCGGCAACGGTCACGACGCCGCTGCCCTGCCCTCTCGGCCACCACAGGAACACTCCGGTGCCGATCAGGACAATCCCCCAGCCGGCGGCGATCTCGATTAGCGAGCTCGCCCAGAAACCGAAGTACTGCAAGCTGTGCACTTTGCGGATGAGCTGCATCGCGCCGCCGGCCGGCGTCGACCCGAGGAACCGGCCGTCATAGGGATCGGCGAACGCGGTGCGCGGCCCTCCGGACGCTACGCGGACGAGCAACCGCAGCGAGCGATCCGGCCGGTCCGGCAGCGTGACTTGCTCGACGCGTCCATCCAACGCGCGCTCGACGTCGAGCACGCTCGTGCTGATCGGGGCCGGCGAGCTCGCCCGTGCCGGCACGTCGATCATGTCGCGATAGAGCGCGTGGTCGATCTCCGGCTTGAACAGATACAGCGCGCCCGTGACGGCGAGCAGCAGCAAGAACGGCAGCACGCACAGGCCGGCGTAGAAATGCCAACGCCAGACGGCGCGATAGAGCGAGGATTGCGCGCTTGCGTCTTGCATGTCGAACCGCCGCCGAACCTCCCTCAGTGCATGTCGAGACGCACGCCCACCGCCGCGCTCAACGGAGTACCCCGGAGAGGCGGGCTGAAGCCGCTGTTGTCCGCCACGTAGTGCGCGTCGAACAGATTCTCGACATTCAGATAGACCTCGAGATTCGTCTTCAAGGTGCGACTGACCGCCACGTCGACGACGCTCTGGGCGTCCACGGGCAACGCGTGATCGTTGTCGCCGTGAGACGCCTCGAGCCAGCGCCACTGCGACGTCACGCGCCACGCGCGCGGTTTCGCATAGGTAACCGCGACATTGGCGCGGCGGCGCGGCACGCCGGCGATTTGAAGGCCGACGCTGGCGGGATCGAGGGCGCTCTCCGTGATCACGGAGTCGGCGAACGTGAGCCCGAGAGCCGCGCTCCATGCGTCGTTGATTTTCCAGTCGCCCTCGAGCTCCGCGCCGCGGCTCCGCGCCTTACCCGCGTTGATGTTGCGCGACCCGAAGAAGAACCCCGGCGGCAGCTCGCCGAATTCGAGGCTGCGCGAGGTGATCAGGTCCTCGATGTCGTCATGGAAGAGGGTCACGCGCAGCTGGAGCCGGTCGCCGCGCGCGTCCAAGCCGATTTCCGCTCCCTTCAACGTTTCGGGCTCGAGCGCCGCGTTCGCGTAGAAGATGCCGGCCGGCACCGAAAACGCGCGATACAGATTGTCGAGGTTCGGCGCCCGGAACGCCGTATAGGCTGCGCCGCGTAGCGCCAAGCGCGGCGACAGCGCGTAGCGGATCGAGACGCGAGGATCGACGCTCTGATCCGACTTGTCGGGCGTGTTGCCGAGACCGCCGGGCGTGCCGTCGTAAGCATCGTAGTTCTCGAAGGTCTGGTAGCGCACGTTCACCAGGATCTCGAGCGGGTCGGCCGGACGCAGGCTCGCTTGGGCGAAAGCTCCCCAGAAGCGCTGCTTGCCTCTGCCGACGTCGAGCCGTTGGAGGGCGCCCGTCTCGTCGAAGATCTGGGCGTCGTCCTCGCCTCCGATCTGATGGTAGTCGACGCCGAGCTCCAGCGACCGCAACAGGTCATCGCCGAAGTTCTTGGACCAGACCACCGAGCTGCCGAAATCGTCGACGGGCGTATGGTGCAAGTTCTGCACGAACTCCGCCTCGTTCGCCGGAACGCCGGCGAACGCGCCGGTGTTGTAGGTCGTGAAGTGCGAGCTCGAGCCGAACAGTGTCAGCGCCAGGCCACCGCCTTCCGCGAGAGTTTTCGTGAGCGAACCGGAATAAGTCGACGCATGCTGATCGTTGTGACTGAGCTCGCTGATCAGCTGCTGATCCGTGTCGAAGTAGTCGAGCGCCACGTTGGCCTTGAGCGTGTCGCTCACGTCGAAATCGCCGCGCAACGTTGCGTTGTGCGCGGTGAAAGCGGTGGGCACGTTGACCGGTCCGAGATCGGGCGGCTCTACTTGCATGAAACCGTCCGTGTGGTTGGTCCCAACGCTGAAGCTCAGGCGCGAGCGTTCCGCCGCGACCGTCGACCCGAACACGTTGACGCGGTACGTACCGTAGTTGCCCCCCTGACTGTCGAGCACGAGCTCCTTGCTCTCCGGAGCGCGCGTCAGGATGTTGATCACGCCACCCATGGCGTAGTTGCCCCACAGCGCGGCGCCGCCGCCGCGAACGATCTCCACGCGATCGACATTCTCGAGCGGGACGCGGCTCCACTGCATGTAACCGAAGAACGGATCGTTGATCGGCACACCGTCGAGCATCACGAGCGCGCGAATCCCGCCGAGACCCCGCATCGAAACACTCGCCGCGGTCGGGTGCGCCTGGTTGGACGAAATGGTGGGCAGATCGACGGACGGCGTACGCGCCAGGACCCGGTCGAGGGTCTGCGCGGGGCTGTCCGCGATGTCCCGCGCGTCGACGACGCTTACGCTCGCGGGTACGTCGCTGAGGCTTCGCGCCGATCGCGTCGCCGTGACGACGATTTCCTCCGAGGGGGCCGGATTGCCTACCTGCTGCGCGTGACCCAGTGCCGGCGCGATGAGGATGGAAATCGCCGCAGAAAGGAGCGTGCGAGTCATCGGGAAATCCTCCATGGACTCCCGACTTGGCAAGGCGGCAGGGAACGGGTGGTCCTCGAGGGATTCTAGGCACCTGCGCGACTCTTAGGGTGCGGCGTATTGCCGCACGCCGCCGGCGAGCGACCTGCTCTGGACCAACTGCCTCTCATTCGGTATACGGACGCCATGCTCGCTCGCGTTCTGCTGATCGCCGTGACTTTCGGCGCCGCCGCCCCCGGCGCGGCGCAATCACTGCCGCGCACGGCCGACGGCAAACCCGACTTGAGCGGCATCTGGCAAGTCCGCAACCGCGCATCCGACGACCTCGAGCTCCATGTCGCGCACGACGGCATGCCCGCCGGCGAAGGCGTGGTCGTCGCCGGCGAGATCCCGTACCTGCCTGCTGCCCTCGAGCAGAAGCGCAAGAACTTCGCCGCTCGCGCAACCGAGGATCCGTTCCGCAAGTGCTTCCTGCCCGGCGTGCCGCGGATCATGTACCTCGAGTACCCGTTCCAGATCTTCCAAACCCCCGAGCACGTCGCGATCACGTTCGAGTGGTCGCAGGTCTTTCGCCTCATCTACACGAACGGCCAGCCGATCAAGCACGAGGGCATCGAATCGTGGATGGGCGACTCGCGCGGCCGCTGGGACGGCGACGTGCTCGTGGTGGAGGTCACGGGCATGAACGATCGCACCTGGCTCGACGCGTCCGGCAATTTCCACAGCGAGGCGCTGAAGGTCACCGAGCGTTACAAGCTGCGCGACCCGAACACCATCGACTACGAGGCCACGCTCGACGACCCGAAGGTGTTCGCGCGGCCGTGGAAGGTCGCGATGGCCCTGCACCGCCAAACCGACGCGACGCGGATCTTCGAGTACCAGTGCCAGGCCGAGGCCGAGGAAGCGAGCGGCGCCTTCGAGCCCGATCTCAAGACGTGGTATCCGGCCGCGCCGCCCGCCGGTAACGCGCCGTTCGACGCGCGCGGCGGCGCGGCGCTGCCGCCTCTCACCGTGCCGCGCGACATTCCGCGCCTGGCCGACGGCAAGCCGAAGCTCGAAGGCTGGTACCAGCCCGACGCCGGCGGCGCGAACTACGGCCTCGAGACGCGCGACCGCGATTTCCTCACGCCCGAGAGCCGCGGCATCGTCGTCGACCCGTCCGACGGCTCGCTGCCGTACCAACGCTGGGCGCGCGCCGAGCGCGAGGACCGCGCGCGGCCGCACCGCGGCTACGAGGATCCCACGGCGCACTGCTTCGTCGCCGGCGTGCCGCGGTCGCAGTACGTGCCCGCGCCGGTGCAGATCCTCCAGCCGCCGGGCTACGTGGTGATGCTGTTCGAGCGGATGTCGTGGCGCGTGATTCCGCTCGACGGCCGCGCGCATCTGCCGGACCGCATCCGGCTATGGCAAGGCGACTCGGTCGGCCGCTGGGACGGCGACACGCTCGTCGTCGAGACGCGCAACTCGAACGGCAAGGCATGGCTCAACGAGGTCGGCGACGTGATCACGCACGCGGCCACGGTCGTGGAGCGCTACACGCCGGTGTCCGCGAACCGCGTGATCTACCGCGCGACGGTGTCGGACCCGATCGCCTACACTCGGCCGTGGACGATCGAGGTGCCGCTCGACGAGCAAGCCGACGAGCTGCTCGAGGTTGCGTGCCACGAGGACAACGGCGACCTGCAACACTTGCAGGACGTGAGGGACGAGTTCCGTGCCGCACAACGCCAGAGGAACTGATGTCATGACCGCCAAGTCTGCCGCCGCCCTGTTGCTGCTGCTCTGCGCCGGCACGGCCGCCGCGCATCACTCGTTCTCCGCGGAGTACGACCCCGACAAGCGCATCCAGCTCAAGGGCAAGGTCACCGAAGTGAAGTTCTCGAACCCGCACGCGTGGATTTACATCGACGTCGAAGGGCCCGACGGCAAGGTTGCGAACTGGGCGCTCGAGATGACGGGTGCGAACGGGCTGATCCGTCGCGGTTGGCGGCGCGAGGACCTGCCCGCCGGCACGGTGCTCGTCGTCGACGGCTGGCAGGCGCGCAACGGCAGCACGACCGCGAACATCACGACGGTCACGTTCCAGGACGGGCGCACGCTGTTCGCCGGCTCGTCGAACCCCACGGCGCCCCAAGGCGCCGCCCCGGCGAAATAGCTACCGCGGTTCCCAGCGCTCGGTGTACTGCGCGAGCAACGCGCGGTCGCCGCGCTCGGCGAGCGCAGCCTTCAAGCGCGCCGCCAACTTGGCGTTGTGCTTGTAGAGCGCGAGCGCCTCGAGAATGTCGGTGGCCGTGGCGAAGTCGCGCTCCGCGATGAGCGCAATGAGCCAGTCGAAGGCGGCCTCGGTGCGCAGCATCGCGGCAGCGCGGAGCAGCGCGCGGCGCAAGCTCGAAGACACCAGCACGTCGTCCCACGCTTTCCGGAGCAGCGGCAGCACGGCCTCGAGCCTCGACTCGCCGAGCGCAAGCGCGGCGTGCTCGCGGAGCGCGTCCTCGCCCTCCTCGAGGTAGCGGGCGACGAACGCCAGCGATTCGTCGGGCTCGACGCCCAACAACCCCGAGAAGCACTCCCCAACCACCGCGGGCTCGGCGTCTCCGCCGACGACCTTCGCGCGCAGCAGCAACTCGGCCTCGCGCGGATTGCCGCAGGCGATCGCGCGCACGGCGCCGAGGCGCGACTCCGCCTCCGCGTCGTAGAGCAGCGGCGCGACTTCGACGAGCGCGCGCGAGTAGCCGCTCGCGACGAGCCCCATCGCGCAAATCGACCGGAGCTCCGCCGCCGTGTCGGCGGTTCCGCCCCACACCGGCTCGGGCTGGCGGTAGCTGAGCGCCGCGACGAAGAAGTCCACGTCCGCGAAGTCGAGCTCGACGAGCGCGCGCGCGATCGCCTTCTTGCCGATGCAATTCGGATCGGTCTTGAGGGGCTTGTCGAGCAGCCGTCGGTAGGCGGCCGCGAGCGCCGCGCGCAGGTCGTACTGGAGCGCGCCGGCCGCGATCTTCGCGGCCTTCGCCACGACGCTGAAGTGCCGGTCGGCGAGCGCGGTTTCGAGGCGCGCACGCATGGCGGCCGAATCCTTCTCGGCCATGAGGCCGTCGAGATCGGCGAGCTTCTCTTCGGGCGTCTTGCGCGGCGTCACGGAGCGCCGATCATACACGGCTCGCGGCCCGCTCCGCGTGGCCGCGTTGTGACGGCATCGACTTGCCCCACCGGCAATCTCGGCATACCGTTTGGCGAGCATGAGCGGTGACGACGACGATCGGAGGCGCGCGCGCGCGCCCGAAGCGGACGACGCGCACGCGCGCACGGGGCTCTACGGCGCGTCGTACTGTATTTTCTGCGGCGCTTTGCACGGCCTGCAGCGGGCGCTCGACGTGGACGACGAGTGCACGCGTTGCGGGAGCCCGCTGTTTCCGGCGGTTCGCCAGAGGCTCGATCCCTCCGGCCAACGGATGCTCGAACGCATGCCGAAACGCAGCAAGGTAGTGCTGTACGTCGGCTGGCCGCAGAACGAGCCTTTTCACGCGGAGATGCGCGACCTCTCGCTCAACGGCATGCGCCTGGCGACCGCTAGCGTGGTGCCCGTCGACCAGGTAGTGAAGATCGACAGCGAGATCTGCAGCGCCGTGGCACGCGTGGCGCACTGCGAGCGTGACGCGGGCTCGACCGAGCGCTGGACGATCGGCGTGGAGTTCCTGACGCTGCGTTTCCGCAAGCGCAGCGGCGCATTCGTATCCGCGCGCGCCTGAGCTACGCCGCGTCGTCCTCGGCGCGTTTCACGAACCGCTCCCACATCCGCTCGAACTTCGGTCCGAGTCCGCCGGCCGCGACGAGCGACGCAAGGCCCGTGTCGGCGTCGATCAAGCCGTTCGCCTCCAGCACCGACAGCGCACCGGCCACGAGACCGAACTTGACGGACCGTCCGAGCGCGGACGCCGGCAGCGCCGGCTTGCCGCGGCGTTGGTCCTCGAGCGCTTCGAGAAGTCGCGAGCTCAGCTCCCAACTCGCGGCGATGCGCAGGGCGACGTCGGCCGTGTGCTCGTCGAGCAGCGCAGCGATCGCGGTGGCGTCGGGCCTGAGCGATCCCTGCGCGTAGCGATCGGCCGCGACGCGAAACACGACGATCGCGGCGAGACCCGTGACGAGCGCGAGCAGCTGCGCGCCAAACGGATCCGTGCTCTCCACGGCCTGAGCATGGATCTCGGCCCCGGCCGCGGCGCGATACGTGTACTCCCAGACCACCTCGGGAAACTTGCCCGTTTGCGCCCCGCCGGGGCGGAACACCGGCTGCACGAGCGCGACCGCGATCAGCGAGCGGATGCCTTGGGTGCCCATCACGGTGACGGCGCGCTCCACGCTTTCGACGGGTTGCGCGGTGCGACGGTACACCGAGCTGTTCGCGAGCCGCAGGAGACCGCCGACGAGCGCCGGATCGCGCGCGATCATCCTCGCGAGCTCGCCGCGCGAGGTGTCGCTGTCGCCGACGGCGTTCAAGAGTTGCGGCAAGAGCAGCGGACGCCGCGGTGCGTAGCGCGGGTCGGTGGCCGCCGTTTGCAGCGCCTCGGCCACGCGCTCGGCGATCTCCGCGTGCTCGGCGGCGACCTTCGGCTCGAGCGGCGCGCCGAGCGCGAGCTCGTGGAGCTTGCGGAAGACTTCGGCGCGCTCGAGCGCCTTGCTGGGCGGCGCGACCGGGGCGAGGGGCGCGGCGGGGGTGTCGCCTCGCGCGTCGTCGTCGCCGGCCGCGTCCGCGTCATCGCTCGCATCGTCGGCGTCGGCGCGCGGCGTGCGCCGCAGCAGCGATAGGATCACCACGGCCAGCGCCGCGACGACCACGAGGAACAGAAGGCCCCTGAGCAAGAGCACGCGGGCTATATACAACATCGGGGCGCTTCGTGCCACGATCGCGGGTTGGAGTCGTGTCTCACTTTGGCCTTTGGCACCGAGATCGCGGCGGCCGCACCTCGAAGGGGTCTTCCCGAGACACGCCGGAAGATCGTCCCTGAGGCTCCGCGCGGCACATCCCTGTGCCGCGAGGGTCTCGGGAAGACCCCTTCGAGGTACGACCGCCGCGGTCACGCGCATCGTGGGGCCAAAGTGAGACACGACGCCTTTTTTAATTGGGGGGGACTCGCATGCGACTACCGGCACGGCTCCTGTTCTGCGCGTTTGGCATCGCGGTCGCGAATGGTTGCGGGGCGCAGGCGGCGCGTGGGCTGCTCGAGCAGGCGGCCGAGGCGATGGGCGGGCTCGAACGGCTGCGGGGCCTCGACAACGTCGTGCTGACGGGCTTCGGCGTGTACCTGAGCCAGCAAGGCGGGGGCAATTTGTCGCCCGACGCGCATGCCCCTTCGAAGTGGCAGGAAGGGAACGCGGCGCGACGCGTCTTCGATCTCAAGGGCAAGCGGGCGCTCTATCAGGATCGGCGCATCTCGATGTTTCCGTTCGCTGCCGCCTCCGGCAACCGCTGGAGCGAGACGCTGCAAGTGCAAACCGGCGTCCAGGCGCTCGACCATCCGCTCACGGCGCTGCTCGCGGCGCTCGAACCGGGCGCGCGGCTCGGGCCCGTGCGCACCGAGAACGACCTCGCCGTCGTCGAGCTCACCGTAGCCGACGGCGCGATGCTCTGGATCGCGCTCGACGCGCGCGCCCACCTGCCCGCGTGGGTCCGCTGGGTCAACGGCAGCGCGACACTAGGCGACGTCACGAGCACGGCGTACTTCACGGGTTACCTGCCGTTCGACGGCGTCGAGCTGCCGACCGGCTTCAAGACCATGATCGATTGGCGCGATACGACCACGTCGGAGTTCCAGGTCGACTCGTATCGATTGAATGTGCGCGACCTCGAGCCGTTCCCCGCCACGATCACCAACTCGCCGCCCGGCGCGACGGCCCTCGCGGTGAAACCGGTGGCGAAGGGCGTGTGGGACGTACGTTATGGCGGCAACGCCGGCGCCGTCGTCGAGTTCGCCGATCACCTCACGATGTTCGAAGCGTACGGCAGCGAGCTCGCAACGTTCGCGCGGCTCGACGCCGCCAACAAGCTCGTCAAGGGCAAACAGGTGACCGAGGTCATCGTCTCGCACCATCACTTCGACCACAGCGGCGGCCTGCGCGCCGCGGTGTCGCGCGGCCTCACGATCATCTCGCGGCGCGCGAACGAGGGGATCTTCCGCGAGATGGTCGCGCGGCCCGCGCCGAACTTCCCCGACGCGCTCGCGCGCAATCCGCAGCCGATGAAGTTCGTGCCCGTCGACGAGCATCTCGTGCTCGAGGATAAGACGATGCGCGTCGACGTCTATCACGCGGTGGGCCACCTGCACATGGCCGACGCGGTGTTCGCCTACGTGCCGTCGGTGCGCGTGCTCATGGAGGGCGACTTCACGACGTTCGACTGGGATTACAACTGGTGGGGCGGCGCCTACCTCGACAACGTGGCGCGCTACAAGCTCGACCCGGCGATCAACGTGCCGGTGCACGGCAAGGTCACGACCTTCGCGGAGACGACGGCGGACATCGAGCGGCAAGTCGCGAACGCGCGCAAGTTCTGCACCGACAACGCGGCGGCCGCCATCTTCACCGCCGGCTGCCCCGTCCCCGGAAAATAGGGACATGTTGGATTTTCGACGGCGCGCCCGACGACCCTACGCCGGGTCGCCGAAAATCCAACATGTCCCTATTTTCCGAGAGCGGCGCGGCGGGCGGCTTCGAACTCGTTGCCGGCATTCCAAACAGGCAATTCCGTCTCGTTCGCGACGATCAGGCCGGCGTAAAAGCCGAATTGCGCGTCCTGCACCATGCCGTCGAAATTCCATTCGGCGGTGAGCTCGTCGCTCGGCTGGTGATAGTTGCGCTCGGTATAGGCGTTGACTTGCTCAACGCCCCACTCGGGCGGCCGCCCGACGAAGTCCGTGCCGCCGCTGAAGTAGAACGCCGGCACGCCGATCTTGGCGAAGTTGAACTGGTCGGAGCGATAGTACGAGCCGCGATCGGGAAACTGATCGGCCTTGAGCGCGCGCTGCTGGAACGCGGCGACCTCGGTCGCGATCGCGTCCAAGCTCGACTTGCCGAGCCCGATGAAGGTGATGTCGCGCGTCGCGCCCCAGATGTTGCCGCTGTCGTAGTTCACGTTCGCCGCGATCTTGCCCGGGGGAACGGTGGGGTGCGCGGCGAAGTACTGCGAGCCGAGTAGGCCCTGCTCTTCCGCGGCGGGGAACAGTAGCGCGATCGAGCGGCGCGGCCGTTCCGGCAACGCGGCGAACGCCTTGCCGATCGCGAGCAGCATGCCGACCCCGCTCGCATTGTCGCGCGCCCCGTTGTAGATCTTGTCGTTCGGGTCGCCGTTCAAATTCGGCGCGCCGACGCCTAGATGATCGTGATGCGCGCTGTAGATCACGACCTCGTCGGCGGCCGTGGCGTCGCTGCCTCGCAGAACGCCGAGCACGTTCGCGGATTGCGTGCGCGTCACGCTGTTGCGCAGCGTGAGCGACGTGGTGATGCCGAGCGGCACGGGCACGAAGTCGCGGCGGCTCGCTTGCTTTACGAGGCCGTCGAGATTGCCCGCGGGCCCGAGCAGGCGCCGCGCCGCGTCCTCCGTGATCCAGGCTTCGATTTGGACGCGGGGCTCGTCTCCCGCCGGCAAGTGGAACTGCGCGCCGCCCCACGACGCCTGCACGACCTGCCACGGATATCCCGCGGACGGCGTCGTGTGGACGATGATCGCACCGGCCGCCCCGTGCCGGGCCGCGCTCTCATATTTATAGGTCCAGCGCCCGTAATAGAGACGCTCGGTGCCCGCGAACAGCGCCGGATCCCAGTCGGGATCGTTGTTGAGCATCACGAGCACCTTGCCGGCGACGTCGACGCCCTTGAAGTCGTCCCAGCCGTACTCGGGCGCCTCGATGCCGTAGCCGACGAACACGAGCTCGGCACTTGCGATCTCGGTGCGGGGCGTCTGCACGCCGCTCGCGGCGATGTAGTCGGCGTTGCGCTTGAGGTCCACGTGCTCGCCCTCGCGGACGAAACGCCACATCGTGGGCGGCGTCGACGTCACGCCCACGAGCTCGACCGGCTGCTCGTAGCTGCCGTTCGCCGCGCCCGGCTCGAAGCCGAGCGCCTTGAGCTCGCCCGCGAGGTATGCGCGTGCGCGTTTGTCGCCCGGCGTACCCGGCGCGCGGCCCGCGTAGCGGTCGTCGGCGATCTCGGCGACGACGCGTCGAATGTCCTCACCCGTGATCGCGCCGGCGGCCTCTTGCGCGGAGCGCGCAATCCGCAACGGCGCGACGGGCGCCGGCGGCGAAGCCGCGGCCGGCGCAGCCGCCGGCTCGGTCGCGGGCGCGGGCGGCGGACCGAGCTCCTGCGGCTGCTCGCGCTCGCAACCGCCGAGCAGCGGCAGCAAGAGGAGCAGCAACGGGAGCGCGAGCCGCATCGAAAGCGGCGCCGCGCGTTCAGCCGACCACATGCAGACTCAACCACTCCGCGACGAGCGCGGGCTTCTCTTCGTTCTCGATCTCGATCGTGACGTCGACCTTCACGATCACGTTGCCCGGCTTGCGCTCCTCGACGCCCAACAGTTTGACCCGCGCGCGGATCCGCTTGCCGACCTTCACCGGCGCGGAGAAGCGGACCTTGTCGAAACCGTAGTTCACGACGAGCTTCGTGTCGGCGAGCTTCGGGATGAAGATCAGGCAGAGGTGCACGATCATCGACAGCGTCAAGAGTCCGTGCGCAATCGTGCCGCCGAACGGCGTGGCGCGCGCGCGCTCGGGGTCGACGTGCAGGAACTGGTGGTCGAGCGTGACGTCGGCGAAGTCGTTGACGCGCGTTTGCTCGATCAGAAACCAGTCCGACACGCCAAGGGGCTCGCCGACCTGTTTCTCTAGCTCCTGCCGTGTGACCGTCCCTGCCATGGCAGGATTGTGGTCGCTGCGCCGCACGGCGTAAAGCCCGTGTGACCTACGTCGCAAACCACCCCGCACGCACTTGCGCTTCCAGCGCATTGGTGCATTATTGTACTAATTCACACTGAGGCGCGGCTTTGTTCATCCTCAAACCGCATTCCGGCGTGCCGATCTACCGGCAACTGCTCGACCAGATCCGGCGCATGGCCGCGAGCGGCCAGCTCGCGCCCGGCATGGAGCTGCCGTCGATCCGCGACCTCGCGCTCAAGCACGCGATCAATCCGATGACCGTGTCGAAGGTATACAGCCTGCTCGAGACCGAGGGCGTGCTCGAGCGCAACCGCGGCAAGCCGATGACGATCGCGAGCGCGCCGCGCGCGCAGTCAGCGTCCACGAAGCGCGCGCAGCACTTGGAGGCGCATCTCGAGCAGCTGGTGCTTGCCGCGCGCCAGCTCGAGCTTGGCGAAGCCGAGCTCGTCAAAGCCTTGCGAGATCACTGGGAGAAAACCGATGACCGGTCCATACGTCGCCGCACAGCGGCTCGGTAAGTCGTTCGGCGCGAAGCGCGTGCTCGAAGACGTGTCGCTCGAGGTCGAGCCCGGCGACGTCGTCGGCGTGCTCGGCAAGAACGGCGCCGGCAAGACCACGCTGCTCGAGCTCATCCTCGGCTTCACGCCCGCCAGCGAAGGCAGCGTGCGGCTATTCGGGCACGACAGCTACCGCCTGCCGGGCACGGCCAAGGCGCGCGTCGGCTTCGTGCCCCAGCAGGACGAGCTCATCAACCAGCTCACTGCCACCGATCAGATCGGCGTGATCGCGTCGTTCTATCCGAGCTGGGACGACGCGCTGATCGAGCGCTTGTGCAAAGCCTGGGAGATCGACACGCGCGAGCGCATCAAGGGAATGTCGGTGGGCCAGCGGCAGAAGCTCTCGATCATCCTCGCGCTCGGTCACCGGCCCGACCTCCTGATCCTCGACGAGCCTGTCGCGAGCCTAGACCCGCTCGCACGCCGGCAGTTCCTCGAGCAGATCGTCGAGGTCGCGGCCGACGGCCGACGCGCGGTGGTGCTCTCGTCGCACATCGTGTCCGACATCGAGCGGCTCGCGAACAAGATCTGGATCGTGAAGGACGGGCGGCTATGGTGGCGCGGCGACTTCGACCTGCTCAAGGAGTCGATCGTGCGGCTGCACGTGCGCGCGGCGCGGCCGCTGCCCGAGGCGTTCGCAATCCCGAACGCGTTGTCGCTCGAGCGCAATGGCACCACCGCCACCGCCGTGGTGCGCGACTGGACCGACGAGCTGCACCGCGACGTGCGGTCGCGGCTCGACGCGCAGCTCGAGGTCGAGAGCCTCGCGCTCGAGGACATCTTCCTGGAGCTGCACCGGTGAAGGCCGTCGCGCGCCTGATGCTCGTCTACTTCACCGGCACCGTATGGACGCGAGCCGTGAGCGCGCTCGGCCTCACCGCCCTCATCGTCGGCGCCGGCATACTCGCCTACCTGCCGCCGCTTGTGGCGCAACAGGGCGGTCGCGCCCAGTTCTCGCTCGCCGTGGAAACGGTGCTCAGCGTGCTGCCCGTCGCCGGCATCGTCGCGCTGATGTTGGGGGGCTCGCTGATGCCGACGATGGTGTCGCGGCTTGCGGCAGGCCACTACTCCCACGTCTTGCCGCACGCGCGCGGCAAGCTGCTCGCAAGCGCGTTCGGCACCGCAGCGCTCGTCGCACTGGTGGCGAGCGCGGCGCTGCGGATCTCCCTGCCCGTGCCGATCCTATCGTTCGAACGGTTGCTCGCCGGCTCGATGCTCACGTACTCGTCGGTGTACCTCGCGCTCTGGATCGCGAGCCGTTTGCGCAGCTCGTTGGCGCTCATCGCGGGCAGCGTGATGGTCCTCGCTGCGCTGGTACTGCCGTTGCGGTCCATGGGTTTGATGGTTCCGCTGCGCTGGGCGGTAATACCTTGCGCGATCCTTTGGGCCGTCGTCGCCGTGGCGCTGCTCTTCGCGCCGCGCATTCGCCGCGCCGCCGTCGGCTTGCGCGCCCGGATGCGGCGCGGCACCTCGGGCGCGTTCGCAGGCATCTACGACGGCGGCGACGAGGTCGAGCTCATGCTCGGCACGGCGCGGCCCTGGCTCCTCGCGCTCGGGCAAGTAGTGCCGATCGTGCTCGCCGCGTATCTCCTTGCCTGGCTGTTCGGCGACGTCGCGATCGACCGCAAGCTCAAGCTCTGGCTTGGCTATCTCACGCTGCTCACGATGCTGTCGGCGGGCGCCGCGTGCTTCGCCCCGGCGCGCAGCCGCGCGCTGTGGCTGCGCGCGCACTGGACTCGGGAGCAGCTCTTCGCGCGTGTAGAAGCCGCGTACTGGAGGCGCAATAGCTATGTGCTCGGGGTGCTGCTCGTGACGATGGTGCTTCTCGGCACGTACTTCGGCCTCCCCACGCGGCCGCTCGCGTTCGGCCTCGTGGGGCTCGTGCTCACCGCCACCGTGAGCACGTACTTGGGCCTCATGATCACTCGCTCGATCGGCTGGGCCGTCACGACGATCGCGCTCGGCAGCATCTTGCTGATGCTCGCGACGGCGCTGTATGCCACCGACACCGGCACTACGGCGGTCAAGGTCGTCGCGCTGGAAGCGGCGCTCGCCACGCTCGCGGTCGCGCTGCGCTGGTTCGCGAAACGCCGCTGGCTCGGCCTCGACTGGATGCTGTCGCGGCCAGAAGCCGCGACTCGCACGGCGGCGTAGCGCATGAGGACGCAAGTGCATCCTGGCGTGTTTCTCGCAAGCGCCGTGGCCGTGAGCGCCGCGTGGCTGTGGCTGCGCCCCGCGGCGGAGACGGCGGCGCCGGCCGTGTCCTCGTCGACGGCCGCCCGAGTGCGCCCGGCCGACACGCGGCCGAGCATGCAGGTCGATGCGTCGGTGCTGAAGCGCTACGCCGGCCGTTACGAAGTGGACGCATTCGCCGTGACGGTCAGCGTCGACGGCCAGCGGCTGATCGTGCGAGGTGACGATCTCGCGCTCCCGCTCGGCCTACGCGCCGCGTCCGAGACCAAGTTCTTCTTCGAGGACTCCCCCGGCGAGATCACCTTCGAGGCCGGCGACCCGGCGAAAGGATTCATCGCGAACTTAGCCGACGGCAGCCACCGCGCCAAGCGCGTCGGCGACTGAGCGGTCGGTTCTGAGGGCGGGCAGCACTCGGACGCGCCGCGGCGAGACTTCTTCAGGCGGTCGCGCTGGCCCTTTACGTCCGACGCGCTTAGAGTCAGCGCGAACATCGGCTCAACAGGGGGGCCCACCATGATCCGTTCACTTTCCGTATTCGTCACCGCCATGGGCGTTGCCGCCGCAGTCTCCGCGCAACCACCGGGCATCACGCGCGAAATGATCGGCCGGCAGCTGCCGCTCGAGGGCGCGCCGCTCGCCGTCGCAGGAAAATACGACACCGTGATGGAGCCCGTGGCGGGCCAGCCGCGGCTCGCCGTGTTCCGCCCGGCCACGCTCGACGCGTTTCCGAAGAAGGACAAGCTGCCCGTGCTCGTCTGGGGCAACGGCGGCTGCGCGCTCAACAGCGGCCAGTTCGGCGGCTATCTCAAGACGATCGCGTCGCACGGCTACGTGGTCGTGACCACTGCGCAGCCCGAGAACGCCACGCCGCCGAGCGCAAACGTCGACGATTTGCGCGCGGCGCTCGACTGGTCGCAAGCCGAGGCCACGCGTAGCGGCTCGCCGCTCGCAGGCAAGATCGACAAGGACAAGGTCGCGGTGATGGGCGTGTCGTGCGGCGGATTCCTCACGGTGGGCCTGTCGAGCGACCCGCGCGTCGACACGATCGGCGTATTCAACTCGGGCGTCTCGCCGCCGGCTCCGGCCGGGGCGGCAGCCGGTGCGGGTGGCGGCGGCGGTCGCGCTGCCGGGGGTGCCGGCGGTGGTGGTGGTGGTGGCGGCGGTGGCGGCGGTGGCGGTGGTGGCGGCGTCGCGCGAGCCGCGTTTCCGACCACGGACGCGCTCCCGAAGATCCACACGCCCACGCTGTATCTCAACGGCGGCGAGCCGGACTTCATGATGGCGACATCGAAGGCGAACTTCGACGCGATCAACAACGTGCCGATCTTCTACGGCGCGCGCGACAACGCCGGCCACTCGGCCACGTACTTCCATCCGGGCGGCGGCGAGTTTGCGAACGTCACCGTCGCGTGGCTCGACTGGCAGCTCAAGGGCGACAAGAAGGCCGCGAGCATGTTCGTCGGCGACAAGTGCGGGCTCTGCACGAATCCCAAGTGGGAGACGCACAGCAAGAGCCTCAAGAAATAGCCCCATGAAATAGACCATGCGCCGCCGGCGCGCCGAGTGCGCGCCGGCGGCGAGGACGCATCTCATGATCGGCGGACGCCTCTACTCGGACGACACCACGCTGATCAAGGGCGGCTATGTGCTGACGCTCGACCCCGAGCTCGGCGATCTGCCGCACACCGACGTGCTGATCAAGGGCAGCAAGATCGCGGCCATCGGCAAGGATCTGCCCTCAAGCCCGCACGCCAACGTCATCGACGCGCGCAACCGCATCGTGATGCCGGGGTTCGTCGACACGCACCGCCACACCTGGCAAACGCCGGTGCGCGGCGTGCTGCCAAGCTGCACGCTCGATCAGTATTTCTCGGGCATGCTCGACAACATCGGCGTTCAGTACCGCGCCGAGGACGTGTACGTCGCAAACTTGATGGGCGCGCTCGAGGCGCTGAACGGCGGGATCACCACGCTGCTCGACTGGTCGCACGTGAACAACACGCCGGAGCACGCGGACGCCGCAATCCACGGCCTCAACGAGGCCGGCATCCGCGCGATCTACGCGCACGGGCCGCCCGTCGGCGCGAGCTGGTGGGCGTACAGCTCGCACGAGCATCCCGAGGACATCCGCCGGATCCGCAAGCAGTACTTCAATTCCGACGACCAGCTGATCTCGCTCGCGCTTGCGGCGCGCGCGCCCGGCAATACCACGCCCGACGTCGCCCGCCACGACTGGCTGCTCGCGCGCGATCTCGGCATAAGGATCAGCGTCCACGTCGGCATGCGTCTCACGGGCGTGCACGTGCAGCATGTGAAGACGCTGAATGACCTGGGCCTCATGGGCCCCGACACCACGTACATTCACTGCACGGATTCGACCGACGAGGAGCTCGACCTGATTGCGAAGACCGGCGGCACGACCTCGGTGGCGCCGTACGTCGAGATGCTCATGGGGCACGGCGTGCCGCCCACGGGTCGCCTCGTCGCGCGCGGCATGCGGCCGTCGCTTTCCATCGACGTGGTCTCGAGCGTGCCGGGCGACATGTTCACGCAGATGCGCACCGCGCTCGTGCAGGAGCGAATCCTCGCGTTCACCGACACGCCGGACATCGCGTTCTCGCCGTCGCTGACGCATCGCGACGTGCTCGAGTTCGCCACGATCGACGGCGCGCGCGCCTGCGCGCTCGATCACAAGATCGGCACGCTGACGCCGGGCAAGCAGGCCGACATCGTCCTGATCCGCACGGACCAGGTGAACGTTGCGCCGGTCATCGACCCGGTGGCCACGGTCGTGATCTGTGCCGATACCTCGAACGTCGACACGGTGTTCGTCGCGGGCAAGATCGTGAAGCACCGCGGGGCGCTGGTCCGGGTCGACATGGCGCGGCTGTTCGACCGTTTGAGCGCCGCGCGCGACTACTTGCTGTCGCGCGCCGGCGTGATTCCGAAGTGGATTTTGTCGCGGCGCGACTGAGCGACGGACCGAAACCGCCCGCGTGCGTCCGTGGCCAGGCGCCTGCCCCGGCGAGCTCTGGGAGCTGCCGTTTGCGTTTTGCGGGCGTGCGTGGCCGAATATGCGCCCCGCGAGGGCCGTTCGCCCCGTATCGAGCACGCCGTGCCCAAGACCACCGCCCCCAAAATCGGTTTCGTTAGCCTCGGTTGCCCGAAGGCGCTCGTCGATTCCGAGCGGATCCTGAGCCAGCTGCGGGCCGAGGGCTACGAGACCGCCCCGGACTACGCCGGCGCCGACGTGGTGGTCGTCAACACCTGCGGGTTCCTGGACAGCGCGCGCGCGGAGTCGCTGGACGCGATCGGCGAGGCGCTCGCCGAGAACGGCCGCGTGATCGTCACGGGCTGCCTCGGCGCCGAAGCGGAGACGATCCGCGCGGCGCATCCGAACGTGCTCGCAATCACCGGGCCGCATCAATACGAGGCCGTCGTGCGCGCCGTGCACGACGCGGTGCCGCAGCCCCACGACCCGTACGTCGACCTCGTGCCGCCGCAGGGCGTGAAGCTCACGCCGCCCCACTACGCGTATCTGAAAATTTCGGAAGGCTGCAATCACCGCTGCAGCTTCTGCATCATCCCGCGGCTGCGCGGCGACCTCGTGAGCCGCGAGGCTGGCGACGTGCTCGGCGAGGCCGAGCGGCTCGTGCGCGCGGGCGTCAAGGAGCTGCTCGTGATCTCGCAGGACACGAGCGCGTACGGCGTCGACATCCGCTATCGCGAGTCTTTGTGGCGCGGCCGCAAGATCGCCGCGCGCATCACCGACCTTTCGGCCGCGCTCGGCGAGCTCGGCGCGTGGGTGCGGCTGCACTACGTCTATCCGTATCCGCACGTCGACGACCTCATCCCGCTGATGGCCGACGGCAAGCTGCTGCCCTATCTCGACGTGCCGTTCCAGCACGCGAGCCCGAAGATCCTGAAGGCGATGAAACGGCCCGCGGCCGAGGCGAAGACGCTGCAGCGGATCCGCGAATGGCGCGCCGCGGTGCCCGAGCTCACGATTCGCTCCACGTTCATCGTCGGCTTCCCCGGCGAGACCGAGCAAGACTTCCAGATGCTGCTCGATTGGCTCGAAGAGGCCGAGCTCGACCGCGTCGGCTGCTTCCGCTATGAGCCCGTGCGCGACGCGGCCGCGAACGCGCTGCCGAACGCAGTGCCGGAGGAAGTCAAAGAGGAGCGCTGGCACCGGTTCATGGCCGCACAGCAGACGATCAGCGCGCGGCGCCTCCAGCAGCGCGTCGGCACGGAGATCGACGTGATCGTCGACGAGCGCGACGGCGAGCAGGCGCTCGGTCGGTCGACGGCCGACGCGCCGGAGATCGACGGCCGCGTGTACTTGTCGCTGCCCCACGGGCCGGCCGGCAAAGGCGCCAAGAAGCTCGCGCCCGGAAGCATCGTGAAGGCCCGAGTTACCCGCGCCGACGAATACGACCTGTGGGCCGAGCCGACTACGCCATGAATTCCGCTTCCGTCGCGACGCCGGCCCTGGCGTCGATCACGATCGCGGCGCTCACGCCGAGCCCTCCGCGCCGGTCCCCGAGAAGCGCGTGCGGTAGGCGGACGGGTTCAGGCCGAAGCGCCGCTCGAACGCGCGCTGGAACACGACCGCACTCCGATAGCCGACCGACGCCGCGATTTGGTCGACGCGGCTCGCGGGCTGCGTGAGCCGCGCGCGCGCCGCGTCGAGCCTGATGCGCTCCACGAGCGCCGCGGGAGACGCGGCGAACAGCTCTCGGCAGCGGCGCGTGAGCTGGCGGGGCGACAGCGCGACGCTGCGCGCCAGGGCCTCCACAGAGAGATCCGCCTCGAGATGGCTCGAGATGTGCGCAACCAGATTGCCCATGCCGTTGCTCGACTTGACCTGAAACTTGAGCGGCTCGGAGAACTGCTCCTGCCCGCCGGGCCGCTTGAGATACACCACGAGCTCGCGCGCGACCGTGAGCGCGACCCGCGGGCCCAAGTCCTCCTCGATGAGCGCAAGCGCGAGGTCGATTCCCGACGTGACACCCGCGGACGTGTAGTAGCGGCCGTCCTTGATGAACAGCGCGTTCGGCTCGACCGTGACCCGCGGGAAGCGGCGCGCGACGTCGTCGGCGAACCGCCAGTGGGTCGTCGCGCGGCGGCCGTCGAGCAGCCCCGCGTGCGCGAGCGCGTAGACGCCCGTGCACACCGACGCCACGCGGCGAGTCTTCGGCGCGCGCGCCGCAAGCCAGTCGCTCGCCGCGCGCAGCCGCTTAGGGTGACGCAGCCCGCTGCCTCCCGGCACGATCATCGTGTCGAGCGGCGGCGCATCCGCGAGCGCCGCGTGCGGCCGGATGATCATGCCGGACTCCGCGCTGCAGGCCTTGCGCGTGAGGCCGAGCGTCACGAGGTCGTAGACCGGCCGCTCCGTGCCGTCCACCGCGGGCGTCGCGAACGCGTCGAGCGGCCCCGCGAGATCGAGCGCGGTGACACCGTCGAACACCAGGAAGCCAATGCGTCGTTTCGTGCCCATGGGCGCATTGTGGTCGCGGCCGCCCATGGCCGCCAGGACATTGATCCGACGATTTAGGACATCTAACGGCGCCCGCCGAGCAGTGAGCCGAGCAACCCGCGCATCAGCGCGCGGCCGGCCTGCGAGCCGATCGCGCGAACGGCGCTCTTCGCCACGACCTCCACGAGCCCATCCGATTGGCGCCCGCCGCGCGGGCCGCGCCGGCCGAACAAGATGTCTTCAGTGGCGCTGCGCTCGGGCTGCGGCGCAGTCGGTTGCGGCACCGAGCGGGGCGCGCGCTGCGGCGCCGGAGGCTCCGGCTGTCTCTGTTCGACGCGCGCCTTCAGAATCTCGTACGCCGACTCTCGATCGACCGTCTTCTCGTAGATGCCGGCGACCGGCGACGCGGCCGCGAGCCGCCCGCGCTCCCCGTCGTCGATCGGTCCGATCTTGCTGCCCGGCGGCACGACGAACAACCGCTCGGTGACTCCGGGCCTGCCCTGCTCGTCGAGCAGCGACACGAGCGCTTCGCCGACGCCGAGCTCGGTGATCGCGTCGAGCGCGGCGAATTTCGGATTGGGCCGCATCGTCTCCGCCGCCGCCTTCACCGCCTTCCGGTCGCGCGGTGTGAACGCGCGCAGCGCGTGTTGCACCCGGTTGCCGAGCTGGCCGAGCACGGCGTCCGGGATGTCGAGCGGATTCTGCGTGACGAAATACACGCCTACGCCCTTCGAGCGGATCAGGCGCACGACCTGCTCGATTCTCCCTAGCAGCGCCTTCGGCGCGTCATTGAAGAGCAGATGCGCCTCGTCGAAGAAGAACACGAGCCGCGGCTTGTCGGGATCGCCGACCTCGGGCAGGTGCTCGAAGAGCTCCGCGAGCAGCCACAGCAGGAATGTGCCGTAGAGCTTCGGCGCGCTCATGAGCTGCTCCGCCGCAAGAATACTCACGACGCCCTTGCCGCTCTCGGTTTGCAGCAGGTCGTCGATGTTCAGCATCGGCTCGCCGAAAAACTGCTGCGCGCCTTGACTCTCGAGCACGAGCATGCCGCGCTGGATCGCGCCCACCGAGGCGGCCGACACGTTGCCGTACTCCGTGGTGAGCTCGGCCGCGTGGTCTCCGATGTGCTGCAGCATTGCGCGCAGATCTTTGCTGTCGAGCAGCAGCAAGCCCGCGTCGTCGGCGATCTTGAAAGCGATCGTGAGCACGCCTTCCTGCGTGTCGTTCAAGTCGAGCATGCGCGCGAGGAGCAGCGGACCCAGGTCGGAGACGGTGGCACGCAGCGGATGGCCGCGCTTGCCGAAGACGTCCCAGAAGGCGACGGGGCAACCTTCGTACCGCAGCTCGAGGCCGAGCGCCTTGGCGCGCTCCGCGACCTTCGCGTTGGCGCCACCCGCCGCGGCGATACCGGAGAGGTCGCCCTTCACGTCCGCGAGGAACACCGGCACGCCGATGCGCGAGAACTGCTCGGCGAGCGATTGCAAGGTCACGGTCTTGCCGGTGCCCGTGGCCCCGGTGATCAAGCCGTGGCGATTCGCGAGCGAGGGGAGCAGGTAGGCCTCGATCGCGCCGTTCTTGGCGATCAGCAATGGGTCGGTCACGGCGACAATCTAGCGCAATCCCGCCGCAGCCGCAGCGGAGCCGTCGACGTCAACGCCGCGGCGGCGGAGGTAAGTCGGCCGGCGGCGTGAGGTCGAAGCGCTGCTTCCCGGTGGCCGGATCGATCGAACGGTCGTGATCGGCGCACAAAGTGATCTCGTTCGCCAGCCTCTTCGCGCTGCGACGGTACACGGCCGTACGCCGGTCGGGCGCCGTCAGCACGTCGGGCGCTTCGGTGACCACTTCGAACTGCAGCGTGTTCGTGTCCTTCTGCGAGATGCGCTCGGTGATCCGTACGCCCTTGCCGATCGGCATCGATCCCTGGAACACCGCGGGGTAGGCCGCGAACGGATTGATGCCGATCGTCTCGACGACGAGCGTCTGTCCTTCCCACCGACCGACCGACGTGCCGGTATTCGTGGGCTCGACGAGCTTCGGCAACGGTGTGCCGTCGGTGTAGATCCGCCTGATCAGGCCGCCCTCCTCGGTCAGCGTTACGCGGCCCGGCGTGAACAGAAACTCGACGGCGCCGATGAACCCGCCGCTGGACCCGGCGAACTGCGGCGGCCGGCAGTAACGCAGCGGATCGGGGTCGGTGTCCTGGCCACGCGCGGCGCGAACCTGCCGGAGCAGCCCCGGCTTGAGCGGCGGCGGGCTGGCAAGCCACGCCTCGACGAAGGGCAGATCGGTTGTCCACCAGCCGCTCCAGTCGGGCAGCTTGTCGAGTGCCGCATAGGCCCCACCGCCGGTCTGCGCGAGGGCGGCGCCGCCGAGCGCGAGGGCGGCGCTGCCGAGCGCGGCACGTGCGAGTCTACCGAGCCGCGCAATGCGAATCATTGCGGCGGGACGGCCGGGACGGTCGCGCCGGCGCCGCCTTGGCCGTCGACGCCGGCCGGACCGCCGGCGCCGCGCGTGATGCTGCCGTCGGCGTGCGTGGCCGCGCGGAAGTGTCCGCCCGCGCGGCCGTCAGTGAGCGGCCAGTACTCGACCGTCAACTCTTCGCCGGCGGCCAGCGTGTCTTTCGTCCAGCCGCGCCGCATCAACACGTTGGTCGAGCCATTCTCGAACGCGTAGAGCTCGTAACCGGTTTTTGCGGCGGGGCTCGGCACGTACACCCAGATGAACACGTGCGGATTCACCCACTCGATTTTGGCGACGGTACCTTTGACGGTTACGGTGCGTGTGCCGTCGAACATCGCGTAGGAATGGTGAGCGCCCGCCGTCGACGCGACCGCAACGGCAGATGCCGCCGCGGCGGCGGCCAACGCTTTACGGAGTGTCGTCATCCGGGTCCCCACCATCGCGCGCCGATCATGGGTGCGACACTAACGCAGCCGCACAACGTGCGCCAGCGTCGCAACGCGGGCGGCAGGTTGGCACAACGTTCGGCGCGATGCCACGCGACGCCGGGAGCGTTTGTAGTTAACATGCCGGCTTGCCGGCTCTTCGACTCCCATGACCGCGAATCCCCTCGTTCGTCCCTTCGCAGCGTTGCGGCCCACCGAGCAAACGGCACCCGACGTGATCGCGCCGCCCTACGACGTGGTGAGCACCGACGAGGCGCGCGCGCTCGCCTCGAGCCGGCCGTCGAGCTTCCTCCACATCTCGCGTCCCGAGATCGACCTGCCGCAGCGCACCTCGCCCTACTCCGACGCGACCTACGAGCGCGGCGCCGAGAATCTCGCGCGGCTGCGCGACTCGGCCGTGCTCGTGCGCGACGCGGAGCCGTCGTTCTACGTGTACCGGATGGTGATGGACAGCCGCGCGCAAACCGGCGTCGCGTTCGCCGCATCGGTGGCGGCCTACGATGCGAATCGGATCCGGCGCCACGAGCTCACGCGGCCCGACAAAGAGAACGACCGGGTGCGCAACATCGCCACCCTGAACGCGCAGACGGGTCCCGTGCTGCTGGCCTATCGCGCGAACGCCGCGATCGCCGAGCTCGTCGCGTCGGCGACGGAGCGGCGTCCGCTGTTCGCCGTGCCGGGGCCGAACGACGTGGTGCACACGGTCTGGCGCGTGAGCGCCGATTCGCAGCTCGCGGCGTTCACAGCCGCGTTCGACGCGCTCGACACCTTATATATCGCCGACGGCCATCACCGCTCGGCGGCCGCATCGCGCGTCGCGCGGCAGCGACGCGCCCCGGGTGCGCCGTTCGCAAGCCACGAGCTGTTCCTCGCGGTGGCGTTTCCGCACGACGAAATGCGGATCTTGGACTACAACCGCGTCGTCGCCGACTTGAACGGGCTCACTGCTGCTGCGCTGCTCGAGAAGATCGGCGCGAGCTTCGCCGTCGAGCCGAGCAGCGACGCCGTGCGTCCGACCGAGCCCGAGACGTTCGGCATGTTCCTCGGGGATCGCTGGTATCGCTTGCGCATTCGACCCGAGCTCGTGCCGCGCGCCAATCCTGTGGCAAGCCTCGACGTGAGCATGCTGCAAGACCGGTTGCTCGCGCCGCTGCTCGGCATCGGCGACCCGCGCGTCGACAAGCGGATCGACTTCGTCGGCGGCGTGCGCGGCCTCATGGAGCTCGAGCAGCGCGTGCGCAGCGGCCGCGCAGCGGTCGCGTTCGCGCTGCATCCCACGCGCATGGAGCAGCTCATGGCGGTTGCGGACGCGGACAAGCTGATGCCGCCGAAGTCCACGTGGTTCGAGCCGAAGCTCGCCGACGGGCTGCTATCGCACGTGCTCGACTAGCGCGACTCGAGGCCGGCGTTGACCTCGATCGCCACGCCGGCGGGATCGGTGATCATCGCGGCAGCGCCGTTGAACAGCTTCTCGCAGACCACGCCTTGCGCCGCGACGCGGTCGCAGAACGCACCGACGTCTTTCACGCCGATGCCGGTGTGATCGAGACTGCGGCCGCGCGTCGACGCCGGCGCCACATCCGCCTTCGAGAACAATAGCCGCGCGCCCGGAATCGTGCTGACCGTCAATTCGCTTTCCTTCGCGGTCTTGGCGCCGAGCACCTTCTCCCACCACGCCCGCTCGGCCTCGGGATCCGTGGAGACGAATGCGATCGCGCGGTGCGCGATCGGCATGGCGAGCGACGCGTCGGCGAAGAAATGCACGTCGATGCCGCCGGGCAACAGCGCGTCGAACCGCGCGTCGCTCTCGTTCGAGATCGCGACCCCCGCGGCGGCGAGCTTGGCGCGCGTGGACTTCAAGTCCTTCACGTTGAACGCGATGTGGTCGATGACCGAACCCTTGGTGCCCTCGGTGCCCTTGCCGGGCGTGAGGATCACGAAGACGCCCGGGAACTTCACGAACTGCAGCGGCCCGTTGCCCGAGGGTTGACCGCCGAGCGCGTCGATCCAGACCTTCTTCTGGGCGTCGACATCCGGGACCAGCAGATGGTGATGGCCCATCGTGACACCCGCGTCGTTGAATGGCAGCACTTGCGCATGGGCCGTCAATGCGCCAAACAGACCAAGGCCCAAGAGGGTCGTGCGTTTCATGGCCCGCAAGGCTACCACAGCGACCAGCTGGAGCATGCGTCAGGCCCGCGCGGCGAGCTCGTTCACTTCCTCCGCGTCGAGCTCGTTCGCGATGAACCCGCCCGACTGATGCCGCCACAGCTTCTCGTAGTGGCCGCCGAGCCGCAGCAGCTCGGCGTGCGTGCCCTCTTCCATGATCTTGCCGTGATCGAGCACCACGAGCCGGTCCATGCGCGCGATGGTCGACAGCCGGTGCGCGATCGCGATCACCGTCTTGCCTTCCATCAACGACAGCAGCTGCTCCTGGATCGATAGCTCGACCTCGCTGTCGAGCGCGGAGGTGGCTTCGTCGAGCACGAGGATCGGCGCGTCCTTCAAGATCACGCGCGCAATCGCGATGCGCTGGCGCTGGCCACCCGAGAGCTTCACGCCGCGCTCGCCCACGTGCGCGTCGTAACCGGCGCGGCCGTTCCAGTCGCGCAGCCCTAGGATGAACTCGTGTGCCTGCGCCTTGCGCGCGGCGTCGGCGACGTCCGCGTCGCTCGCACTCAGCTTGCCGTAGCGAATGTTCGCGGCGATCGACCGGTGCAGCAGCGACGTGTCCTGCGTGACCATGCCTACGGCCCCGCGCAGCGTCTCCTGCGTGGCGCGCGCGATGTCCTGGCCGTCGATCAGGATCCGCCCCGCCTCGGGCTCGTGGAAGCGCAGCAGCAGATTCACGAGCGTCGACTTGCCGGCGCCCGACCGGCCTACCACGCCGACGCGCTCCCCGGGCCTGATCGCGAGATTCAAGTTGCTCACGACGGGCGCGGCATCTTTTCGGCCGTAGCCGAACGTGACGTTCTCGAAGCGAATCTCGCCGCGCGTCACGTCGAGCGGCTTCGCCCCGGGGCGGTCGACGCCCGAGTGCGGCACCGCGATCGACTGCATGCCTTCCTGCACGACGCCGATGTTCTCGAAGATCGCCGTGACCTCCCAGCTCACCCAGCCGGCCGCGTTCGCGGTCTGCCAGGCGAGCGGCAGCGCGGTCGCCACCATCGCGGGGCCGATGGCGCCCTGCGCCCACAGCGTGATGCCGATCGCGGCCGTGCCCACCAGCAACGCCGCGTTGAGCACGGCGAGGAAAAACATGAAGCGCGTGATCATCCGCATGTGCGCGCGCATCAGGTCTTGGTGATCGTCGAGCGACTCGCGGACGTACGCGTCTTCGTCTTCAAGCCGCGCGAACAACTTCACCGTGAGCATGTTCGTGTAGCTGTCGACGATGCGACCCATCACGAGCGAGCGGCCTTCCGAGCTCGCGCGCGACAGCTCGCGCAAGCGCGGCACGAAGTAGCGCAGCACGAGCACGTAACCCACGAACCACGCCAGCGTCGGCAAGCCGAGGTGCCAATTGGCGACCGTCATCAGCGCGAACGCCGTGATGCCGTACACACCGATGTACCACACGGCGCGGATGCTCGACATCGTGCTCTCGCGCAAGCTGCCGCCGGTCTGCATCACGCGGTTCGCGATGCGCCCCGCGAAATCGTTCTGGAAGAACGCGAGACTCTGGCGCACGACGTGCCAGTGACTCTGCCAACGAATCAACGTGGTGACACCCGGCACCAGCGCGTTGTGGCGGATCGCGATGTCGGTGAGGATCGCGAGCGGCCGCACCAAGAGCACGAGCGCCATCATGCCGATCAAGAGCGGCCACTGGCCCGCGAGCGCTGCCTGCCGATCGTCCGCCGCCATCACCGCGACGAGCCGGCCGATGAACAGCGGGATCACGGTGTCGAGCAACGCGACGGCGAGGCTCGTCGCGAACATCGCGGCGTACCAGCCCTTGGTCTGGAGGATGAAGTGCCGGTAGAAGGCCCAGAGCCCCTGCGGCGGCGCGCCGGGGCCGGGACTTGCAGTCGCCGGAATATAGAAGATCGGATTTTTCAAAGGACTATCGCGCGCGGCTTGCGCCGTGAGTGCCTTCGTTGGGAGAGCCGCGGAGCGGCCCGGGGTGCGCACGATACCAGAAGGCGGCCGGGGAGCCTACCGGCGCGTTCGCGAGCTTCCGCCGCTGCGGCGAATCACAACGGCCCACCCGCGCCCGCGGCAATACGTATTACTATCTGCGTTGACCCACTCGCCACGGACCAGAACCATGCGCATCGACGCGATCGCAATCGGCCGAGACCCGCCGCACGACGTCAACGTGATCATCGAGGTGCCGCTCGGCGGCCAGCCGATCAAGTACGAGCTCGACAAGGAGGCCGGCACGCTCGTCGTCGATCGCTTCCTCTACACGCCGATGGCGTATCCGGGCAACTACGGCTTCGTGCCGCACACGCTGTCGGAGGACGGCGACCCGATCGACGTGCTCGTCTGCAACACGCGGCCGCTCGTCGCGGGCTGCGTGATCAACGTGCGGCCGATCGGCGTGCTCGTCATGGAGGACAACGCCGGGCACGACGAAAAGATCATCGCGGTGCCGTCGCCACACCTCACGAAGCGTTACGTCGGCGTCACGAACTACAGCGACGTGCCCACGATCACGCTCCAGCAGATCGAGCACTTCTTCGAGCACTACAAAGACCTCGAAGACGGCAAGTGGGTGAAGATCGGCGACTGGGGCGACGCCGCGGCCGCGCGCCGCGCCATCGACGACGCGATCCGCCGCGCCCAGCGCGTCTAGGCGCGGATACGGTGCCAGGCCCAGCGCTGCCAAAGTGACGCAGGGTCAGACGCCGGTCTGGCCCGGGGGTCTGACCCTAGCCTGTCCCTAGCGTGTCAGGGTGTGCGGCACTCGAAATTCGTGGCGTCGTCCATGCTGCCCTGGCCCTTGTAACGCGCGACCTGCGGATACGGGCACAACGGCCGCGAGCGCGTCGTCGCGCCGTTCACGATCTTCTTCGCGATCAGCTTCTCGGGCGCGGCGCCCTTCTCGACCCAGTCGATGACGGCCGTAACCGCGTCGTTCTGGTCCGGGCCGACGCCGCCGCCGCAGTACGCCATGCCGGGCACCATGAACAGCCGCAGGAACTCCGTG
>Ga0137409_10000228_pt1 | contig 58992 bp, 41 predicted proteins | sample CZODoug1_16funga_FD_122059 | JGI IMG/M metagenome (GOLD analysis project Ga0137409, IMG submission 122059) | Vadose zone soil fungal communities from Angelo Coast Range Reserve, California, USA - CZODoug1_16fungal (Hybrid Assembly) | ecosystem: Environmental > Terrestrial > Soil > Vadose zone... | reverse complement strand
ATGTCTTGCCGCCACCCACGCGCTTCATGCGGCGCTCGGACGAAGACGCGCCCACGGCGGCGCGGATCTTCGGCGGCCCAATCAGGTAGTTCGTCATGTACTGCTGGCCGATCGCCCAGATGTTGTTGACCAGCCAGTACAGCGCCACCCCGGACGGATACCACAGAAACAGGAACGTGAAGAACACCGGCATCAGCATGGTCATCTTCTGCTGGATCGGATCCATGCCTGCGGCCGGCGCGAGGCGCTGCTGCCAGATCTGGCTGATGCCCATCAGGATCGGCGTCACGAAATAGGGATCGTGCGCGGACAGATCGTGCACCCAGCCGATGAACGGCGCGCCGCGCAGCTCGATCGCCGTCGAGAGCAGCGAGTAGAAGGCGAAGATGAACGGCATCGTCAACAGCATCGGCACGCAGCCGCTGGCCGGATTGACGCCGCGCTCCTTGTAGAGGGCCATCAGCTCCTGGTTCTGTTTCTGCTTCGCCGGATCGGTCGCCTTCAGCTTCGAGTAGCGCTCCTGAATCGCCTTGACCTCGGGCTGAATCTCCTGCATCTTCCGCATCGACACGACGCTCTTGTGGCGCAGCGGGAAGAGAATGACGTTGATGATGAAGGTCAGGATGATGATCGACCAGCCGTAGTTGCCGACATAGCCGTTCACCCACTTGAGCGAGCGCAGCAGCGGCACCACGATCACCGTGAAGATGCCGAAGTCGATCGCCTTCGCCACATCCGGATCGATGGCGCTCAGGACGTCGAAGTCCTTGGGACCGACGAAAAACCTGACGGCGTCGGCGCGATGCGGCTCGATCGCGAACGACATCAGCTCGCGCGGGGCCTCGGTCGAACCGGCAGGCGGCGGAATCGCGACCGGCTGAAACGTCACCTTGCTCGGACCGGGGAACAGCGCCGCAGCCATGAAATAGTTGTCGTCCACGCCGGCGTATCGAACATCGCCGTCGTACGTCGGCTGCTTCGCGATGTCCTTCGGCGCGAGCCGGACGACCTTGTCCTGGAACAGCAGCCCCTCGGACTTCTTCGTGTAGCGGCTCACCTCGCCGACATCGGCGATCGCCGGTCCCCAGACGATCGCGGGCGTCAGCGTGCGATCGCCTTCCGTGATCGTCGCGCGGAACGTGGCGATGTAGGGAGCGGACGGGTCGACGTGGAATTCCTTGACGGCGTGCAAGCCGGCGCTGTCGCGGTACTCGAAACGCAGATCGACCGGCGATGCGTTTGCTGGAGCCGCGGGCGTACCGTTCACCGTGTACATCGCGTCGTTCAGCGTGGCATCAACTGCGTCCTGTCCGGTGCGCAGCGTGAAGGGCAGCGGCTCTATGCTGAGCGCGCGTTCGACCAGTTCCTGCGGCTGCCCCTGCGGATCGAAGTAGTGCTTCAACCGCCAGCTCTTGAGACGAGCGCCACGATTGGTGAACACGGCGATCACGTCCGGCGTTTCGACGCGGACGTCGCGCTCGGCCGTTTCCGCGACGAGCGGCGCGGCGGCTCGCGCGTCGGGCGCCTTTGCGGGCGCCGCGGCGGGCGGCGGAGCCTCGGCATTCAGCTGAGCGTCTCCACGCGGCGTCGAGGGACCGGCGGCAGGAGCGGTCGCGTTCGACGTCGATGCGGGTTTCGCCACCGGCTTGACGAAGAGCGCCTGCCAGGCGTAGAGCACCAGAAATGCGAGGAAGATGGCGAGGAGAACGCGTCGTTCCATTTACAGCGGCACCGGGTCGTGACCGGCAGTGCACAGGGGGTGGCAGCGCAGCAGGCGTCGGGCAGCGAGCCACCCGCCGCGGATCACACCGTGGCGATCGATGGCTTCGGCCGCGTATGCCGAGCACGAGGGCAGAAAGCGGCAGGAGCCTGTAAAGTATGGTGAAATCAGGATTTGATAGACTCGAATGAGCGCAATCGCGAGGCGGACGCCGGGGCGCCAGTCAGCGGGTCTGCGGGAGACGGCGTTCGAGCAGGGTTCGGTAATCGGTTTCAAGGGTGCTCAGGCTGGCATCGAGCAAGTCGCGCTTGGGAATGACGACGATATCGAATCCCAAGGCGATGTTGTTACGACGAAAAACCTCTCTAATCAGTCGTTTAGCTCTGTTTCTCTGAACGGCTCCGCCGAGCTTCCGCGTGGCCGCAATTCCCAGGCGTCCTACCGCTCGATTGTTTGGCAGGACGAAGACGGTGCTGTACCGGCTGTGGATGCGGACGCCCCGTTCGTACACCTGCTGAAACTCTGCGCGACGGCGAATCCGTTCGGCAGGCCTGAATCTCAGGGTTACTCGCTGCTCACTGTCAGACGTTTTCGGCCTTTGGCGCGCCGGCGTTTGAGCACGAGTCGACCATTCTTCGTGCTCATGCGCACCAGAAACCCATGCGTCTTCCTGCGGTGGCGCGTGTTGGGTTGAAACGTCCGAACGCCCTTGGCCATGACATCCCTTCGGGAGTGAAACGAACCAACAATGTTAGCGAACGGCTTGGAAGGGTGTCAATCGTCGCGGAGTGTGCTACTGTCGCCGTCCTTCTCGGGCCGTTCGGACGTGTCATTCCATGCAACTTTGGTCTCTCACCAGAGTTTTCCACACCTGTGGAAAAAGCTGTGCAAAAACAGGGCGAAACAGGATCGAATGCCATGTTTCGTTGAGCAAATGAATCTCTGGGACGACATCCTCGCGCGTATCGAGGCCAAGGTGAACCGGCACAGCTTCTACACATGGTTCCGGCCGACCTCGTTCGTCGCAGAGGATCGCAGATCGGTCACCGTCCGCGTGCCGAACATGCTGTTCAAGGACTGGCTGACGAAACACTATTCGAGCGTCATCACGGAGGCGACCACCGAACTGCGACGTCCTAACCTGGTCATCAACTTCGTCGCCGACACGCAGGACACCGCCTCCTCCATCCCGCTCGGCGCCGCTGAAGTGGCGACGATCGACGGCGGACCGCCGCCTCCGACGCAGCCGGGATCGGCGGGCCTGAACCCGCGATACACGTTCGACACGTTCATCGTGGGATCGTCGAATCAGTTTGCGCACGCCGCCTGCGGAGCCGTGGCGGAGGCGCCGTCGCGCTCATACAATCCGCTGTTCATTTACGGCGGTGTGGGGCTGGGGAAAACGCATCTGATGCACGCCGTCGGGCATTACGTTCTGCAGCACGATCAGGACTTCAAGCTCACCTACATTTCGTCCGAGCGGTTCATGAACGAGATGATCAACGCGGTCCGCTACGATCGCATACTCGATTTTCGCGAGCGCTATCGATCGGTGGACGTGCTGCTGGTCGACGACATCCAGTTTCTCGCCGGGAAGGAAGGCACGCAGACCGAATTCTTCCACACGTTCAACTCACTGTACGACTCGCAGAAGCAGATCGTGCTCAGCAGCGATTGCCCACCGCGCGAGATACCGGCGCTCGAGGATCGGCTGCGATCGCGGTTCGAGTGGGGACTGATTGCGGACATTCAGTCGCCGGATCTCGAGACGAAGGTCGCGATTCTGAAGAAGAAAGCGGAGACCGAAGCGGTGCCGCTGCCCGACAACGTGGCGATGTACATCGCCAGCAAGATCAAGTCGAACATCCGCGAGCTCGAGGGATCGCTGATCCGTCTCATCGCCTATGCGTCGCTGACCGGCCAGGAGATCACGCTGTCGCTCGCGCAGGAGGTGCTGAAAAACGTCCTCGACCACGAACACAAGGCGGTCACGATCGAGTTGATTCAGAAATTCGTCGCCGACTACTACAACCTGAGAATGCTCGATCTCAAGTCACGCAACAACTCGAAGTCGGTCGCGATGCCGCGGCAGATCGCGATGTATCTCTGCAAGTCGCTCACGCACGCCTCGCTGCCGGAGATCGGGCGCAGTTTCGGCGGCAAGCATCATTCGACGGTGATCCATTCGATACGCAAAGTGGAGGACCTCCGAAAAAACGACAAGGATTTCAACACCCTGATCGGTAACTTTCTGGAGGGATTCCGGTAGAGGTCCGGGTTTTCCACAGCCACCTCGAGCGCCGTCTGTGGATAACCGAACGAGCAGCGGCTGAGCTTCCGAGCGGGCCGGCACGACTATAAAAACATTCACGTTTTTAACACAACCTAAACCACACTCTAACAAGGATTAACAGCTTCACTGCGCTTTCCAACAGACCCTTTCTTCCTATATACTTTTCTATTCTCGAATCTCTCCTCCTTAGGGGATCGCGGGCGCCCGAACCCCGCCATTTCGAGGTCAGCACAGCCATGGAACTAGTCGTCCGGAAGAGCGACTTACTGCGAGAACTGCAACTTTTTCAGGGCATCGTCGAGCGGAAAAACACGATACCGATTCTGGCGAACGTGCTGATGGATGCGAAGGGCGACCACGTTGGCTTTCTCGCGACCGATCTCGAAGTCGGGCTGCGCAGTAAGTGCCCCGCGACAATCGCGAAACCAGGATCGCTCACGCTGCCGGCGAAGAAGTTCTACGAAATCGTCAAATCTCTGCCGGACACGGACATCCGCATCGAGGACGACAAAGGCGGGGTGAAGATCGCAGCCGATCGCTTCGACTCGCGGATGCAGACGCTGCCGCGCGAGGATTTTCCAACGCTGCCGGAATCCGGCGGGACGGTGAGCGCGATGCTCGATCGGGGCGCCGTCAAGGAGATGGTCGCCAAAACGCAGTTTGCGATCACCGGTGAGGACACCCGGTATTTCTTGAACGGTGCGCTGTTCGTTCTGCGCCCCGGCGACATGAGCCTCGTCGCGACCGACGGTCATCGCCTGGCGCTGGTCAGCGTGGCGCGCAACGGCGCCGCCAAGAAGGACGCGGATGAGAGCAAAGCCATCCTCCCGAAGAAGACGCTCGGCGAGCTCGGGAGGCTGTTGAGCGAAGGCGACGGCGACATCACTTACGAGCGGGGCGAGAACCATCTGTTCTTTCAGGTGGGTGACCGCATGCTCATCTCGCGGATGATCGATGGTCAGTTTCCGGCGTACGAGCGTGTCATCCCGAAGGGCAACGACAAGCACATCGAGTTCGAGCGCGACCGGCTGACAAACGCGGTGAAGCGTGTCGCGCTGCTCTCGAACGAGCGCTCGCGCGCCGTCAAGATTCACATCGACAAGGGCAGGGTCGACGTGACGTCGAGCAGCCCGGAACTCGGCGAGGCAAAGGAAACGCTGCCGGTGGAGTACGCCGGCGACTCCATGCAGATCTGCTTCAACGCGCAATACGTGCTCGATTTTCTGGCGGCGGTCTCGACCGACATCGTGTCGCTGGAGTTGAAGGACGAAGTGAGCCAGGCCGTCATGAAGCCCGTGGGCGCCGAAGGTTACGACTATACGTACGTCATCATGCCCATGAGGGTCTGACGGGGCGGACGCGCGGGCCCGCCGCTGCGGGTCCAGGGACCGACCCATGGGTCGGCCCGGAGAAACATGGATCACACTGACCGATCGGAACGTAACGAGGCACAGCCGGTGACACCAGAGGTGCCGGCCGGCAATAACGGCCATGGTGTGGGCGCCGATGACTACTCGGCCGACAAGATCAAGGTTCTCGAGGGCCTCGAGGCCGTGCGTCTGCGGCCGGCGATGTATATCGGCTCCACGGGCCCTTCCGGATTGCATCACCTGGTCTACGAAGTCGTCGACAACGCGATCGACGAAGCGCTCGCCGGCTTCTGCGATCAGGTCAACGTGACGATCCACATCGACGGGTCGGTGACGGTCATCGACAACGGCCGCGGCATCCCGGTCGATCAGCACACCAGCGGCAAATCGGCGGCCGAAGTGGTGCTCACGGTCCTGCATGCCGGAGGCAAGTTCGACAACGACAGCTACAAAGTATCGGGCGGCCTGCACGGCGTCGGCGTCTCGGTGGTCAATGCGCTGTCGGAGACGCTGGACCTCGAGATCTGGCGCAACGGTCAGGTCTATCAGCAATCGTACGAGCGCGGGACACCGACGGCGCAGCTCGAACCCACCGGCACGACGAAAAAGCGCGGCACCAAGGTCACGTTCAAGCCGGATCCGCAGGTGTTCGAGACGACGGTCTTCAGCTTCGACATCCTCGCCCAGCGCCTTCGCGAGCTGGCGTTCCTGAACGGCGGCATCCTCATCACGCTCGACGACGAGCGTGACGGCAAGAACCACAAGTTCCACTACGAAGGCGGCATCGTCTCGTTCGTCACGCACCTGAACAAGAACAAGGCGGCTGTCAACGAGAAGCCGATCTACATGCGCGGCGAGAAAGACGGCATCGACGCCGAGATCGCGCTGCAATGGAACGACGGCTACACGGAGACGCTCTACACCTTCGCCAACAACATCAACACCAACGAGGGTGGCACGCACCTGGTCGGGTTCAAATCGGCGCTGACGCGCACGATCAACTCCTACGCGACGAAGAACAACCTCGCCAAGGATCTGAAGGAGAGCGTCTCCGGCGAAGACATCCGCGAAGGCCTCACCGCGGTCATCAGCGTGAAGATCCCGCACCCCCAGTTCGAAGGGCAGACCAAGACGAAGCTAGGCAACACCGAGGTCAAGGGTATCGTCGAGGCGATCCTCAACGACAAGCTGGGCGCGCACCTCGAGGAAAACCCATCGGTCGCGCGGCGCATCGTCGGGAAGGCGATCGACGCCGCACGGGCCCGTGAGGCGGCCCGGAAGGCACGCGACCTGGTGCGCCGGAAGGGCGCCCTGGACGGCAGCTCCCTGCCCGGCAAGCTCGCGGACTGCCAGGAGCGCGATCCCGCCCAGAGCGAGCTGTACATCGTCGAGGGCGAGTCGGCAGGGGGGTCGGCCAAGCAGGGGCGCGATCGCCGCTTCCAGGCCATCCTGCCGCTCAAGGGAAAGATTCTGAACGTCGAGAAGGCCCGCTTCGACAAGATGCTGGGCAGCGACGAGATCAAGACGATGATCGCAGCGCTCGGTTGCGGCATCGGGGCCGATGACTTCGACATCGAGAAGCTCCGGTACCACCGGATCATCATCATGACCGACGCGGATGTGGACGGGTCGCACATCCGGACGCTGCTGCTGACGTTTTTCTACCGGCAGCTGCCGAAGATCATCGAGAACGGCTACGTCTACATCGCGCAGCCGCCGCTGTTCCGGGCGAAGCGAGGGAAGAGCGAAACCTACATCAAGGACGAGCGCGAGCTCGAGGCGTTCCTGCTCAAGCGCGCCGCTGAAGCGCGCGTCGTGCGGATTCCGGCGAAAGGCATCGAGATCTCCGGCGCGGAGCTCGAGCGGCTGCTCCAGAGGACGATCGCGCACCAGAAGCTGCTGCAGGTCGTCGAGCGGCGCGGCCATCCGCGCGAGATCGTCGAGGCGCTCGTTGCCGCCGGCGCCGATCGCGAGTACTTCGCCGACAAGGAAAAGCTCGACGGCGTTGCGCACGCGCTGACCACGCCGATGCGGACGGTCACCGTGGAGCGCGACGAGGAGCACAATCGCTATCTGCTCCACGTGGAGGATCGGTCGGGCGGATATCCCCGCCAGCACACGATCGGCGTCGACTTCGTCACCGCCGGCGAATACCGGACGCTCCTCGCGAACCATCGCGACATTCCAGCGCTGTCCGGCGACATCATCGTATCGACGGCAGTCGAGACACCGGAGCCGTCTGACGAAGCGGACGAAACAGCGGCGGCGGCGCCGCGCAAGCCGAAGGAAAAGCCGGCGGACATCACGCTGCACTCGCTCGACGAGCTCGTCGAGTTCTTCATCTCGGCGGGCAAGAAAGGCGTCGCCGTCAACCGCTACAAGGGCCTCGGCGAGATGAACCCCGAACAACTGTGGGCGACGACGATGGATCCGGACATCCGGACGCTGCTGCAGGTCCGCGCCGAGGATCACACCGAGGCCGACCTGATGTTCACTACGCTGATGGGCGATCAGGTCGAGCCGCGCCGCAAGTTCATCGAAGACAATGCGTTGGATGTCAAGAACCTGGACGTGTGACGGGATTCGGGATTCGGGATTCGCTTGAAACGCGAGTCACGTTGCTCTGCCCTAACTCGGAATCTCTGGCCTACATCCCTAAACTAATCCCTAATCCCTAATCCCAAGAAATGGCAGACCCCGTCTCACGCCAAACCCCGGTCAACATCGAAGACGAAATGAAGCGGTCGTACATGGATTACGCCATGAGCGTGATCATCGGACGAGCGCTGCCCGACGCACGCGATGGCCTCAAGCCGGCGCATCGCCGCGTGCTGTACGGGATGAAAACCATGGGGCTGTCGTCGACGCGCGGCTACCGGAAGTGCGCGAAGATCGTCGGCGAGGTGATGGGCAATTTCCACCCTCACGGCGATCAGTCCATCTACGACACGCTCGTTCGGCTGGCGCAGGACTTCAACATGCGCTACCCCCTGGTCGACGGCCAGGGGAACTTCGGGTCGATCGACGGCGATCCCCCCGCGGCCATGCGGTACACCGAAGGCCGCCTGCAGGCGCTCGCCGACGACACGATGGCGGATCTCGACAGGGAGACCGTCGACTTCGTCCCGAACTACGACGAGACGACCGACGAACCAACGGTGCTGCCGGCGCCCTTTCCCAATCTGCTCGTCAACGGATCGGCGGGCATCGCGGTCGGGATGGCCACCAACGTTCCGCCGCACAACCTGAGGGAAGTGATCGACGGCTGCGTGTGGCTGATCGAGAACATGCATCTGAAAGCCGCCGGTGCGCCGGCCGGTGCCGACGAGGAGGCGCCGCAGCGGCTGACGACCGCGGACAAGCTGCGCAACCTCATTCGCCTGATTCCGGCGCCCGACTTCCCCACCGCCGCCCAGATCGTCGGCCGCCAGGGTGCCGTGCAGGCGTATACGACCGGCCGCGGATCGATCGTGATGCGCGCCAAGTCGGTGATCGAGACGAACAAGAAGGGCGACAAGCAGGCGATCGTCGTCACGGAAATCCCGTACCAGGTCAACAAGGCGAAGCTGATCGAGCGGATCGCGGAGCTGGTCCGCGAGAAGACGATCGAGGGCGTCTCGGACCTGCGCGACGAGTCGGACCGCGACGGCATGCGGATCGTCATCGAGCTGAAACGCGGCGAAGTGCCGGAGGTGGTGCTCAACAACCTCTACAAGCACACGCAGCTGCAGCTGAGCTTCGGCATCATCATGCTGGCCATCGTCGGCGGGCGGCCGAGGGTGATGACACTCCTCGAGCTGATCGAGAGCTTCGTCGAGTTCCGCCGCGAGGTCGTGCGGCGGCGCATCGAATTCGATCTCCGGAAAGCCGAAGCGCGGCATCACATTCTCGAGGGGCTGAAGATCGCGCTGGATCATGTCGACGCGGTCATCGCGCTGATCCGCGGGTCGAAGACCGTGGCCGAAGCGCGCGAAGGCCTGATGACGCAGTTCGCCTTGTCGCAGATTCAGTCGCAGGCGATCCTCGACATGCAGCTGCAGCGCCTGACCGGACTGGAGCGGCAGAAGATCCTCGACGAGCTCGCGGAGCTGCTGAAGACGATCGAGCGGCTGCGCACGATTCTCGCCAGCGAGCGCCTCCTGATGCAGATCATCGTCGACGAGCTGAAGGCGGTCCGGGAGAAGTACGGCGACGCGCGCCGGACCGAGATCATCGACGCGACCGGCGAGATCAACGTCGAGGACCTGATCGCCGAAGAGGACATGGCGATCACGGTCAGCAACACCGGCTACATCAAGCGGACGGCGATCTCCACCTACCGCAACCAGCGCCGCGGCGGCAAGGGCCGCATCGGCATGCGGACGCGCGACGAGGACTTCGTCAGCCACCTGTTCGTTGCGTCGACCCACGCCTACATCATGATTTTCTCCGATCGCGGCCGCGCGTACTGGCTGAAGGTCCACGAGATCCCGGACGTCGGCCCGGGCGGCAAGGGCAAGTCGATCGCGAACCTCGTCTCGATGGAAGACGGCGAGAAGATCGCGGCGATGCTCGCGGTGAAGGAGTTCGAGGAAGACAAGTTCATCATCATGGGCTCGCGCAAGGGCATCGTGAAGAAGACGTCGCTGTCGTCGTTCAGCAATCCGCGGGCCGGCGGGATCATCGCGATGGGCATCGAAGACGACGATGCGGTCATCGCGGCGCAGGTGACCGACGGGACCGGCGAGGTGTTCATCGGCACGCGGTACGGGATGGCCATTCGTTTCGAGGAAACCGACGTCCGGCCGATGGGCCGGACCGCGTATGGCGTGCGCGGGATCACGCTGCGCGGAGACGATTACGTCGTCGCCATGGAGGTCGTGAAGCCCGGGGGCACGTTGCTGACCGTCACCGAGCGGGGGTTCGGCAAGCGGACGGAGATCGACGAATATCGCGTGCAGTCGCGCGGCGGCGTCGGTATCATCAACATCGCCACGACGACGCGGAACGGCCTGGTGGTCGGCGTTGCCTACGTGCACGAGGGCGACGAGCTGCTGGTCATCACGCAGCAGGGCATGATCCTGCGGATGGAGACCAACGACGTCCGGTCGATTGGCCGCGCGACGCAGGGCGTCACGCTCATCAACATCGAAAGCGGCGACAGCGTCGTGTCCATCGCGCGACTCGTCGAGAAAGAGGAAGAGGAAGGGGGGGGCTGACGCTTGATATTGCGGATTGCGGATTGCGGATTGCGGATTGCGGATTGCGGATTGCGAATTGCGGATTGCGAATTGCGAATTGCTGATCGCGAATTGGTGATCGCGGCGTGCCAGATGTCGCATTGGCCGAATCCGTAAATCAATCTGCAATCTGCAATCAATCTGCAATCAATCTGCAATCTGCAATCAATCTGCAATCTGCAATCAATCTGCAATCTGCATTCTGCAATCTGCACTCACAAGGATCGCCAAGGAGGTGCGGAATGTTCCGGTCGAAAGTGAGCATCGCATCAACGCTCGTCGCTTCGCTGGCCGCCGTGACGCTCGCCGCCTGCTCGACTCCGGAGCAGCCGATCCTCAACCAGTTCTTCACTGCGTCGCGCCTGCGCGACACCACGTCGCTCGCGAACTTCACGACCGTGGCGTTCGAGCCCAACGTGCAGGGCATCATCATCAGCTTCGACATCACCAACGTCACAGCCGAACAGCGCAAGCCGCTCGAGCTGAGAACGCTGGCGAAGGCGCACGAGGAAGCCGAGGTGGCGGACACCGACTTCGCGAAGCGCAAGTTCGCGTACCAGAACGACCACATCGATGCGATCAAGCGTGTGCTGAAGGCCGAGCGCGAACAGGGCAAGGTCGCGGGGAAAGACGCCGAGGTTCAGGTCGCGTGGAGCAAGCTGGTCGAAGACGGGGCGGCGATCTCGCGAAAAGTCGTCGACGCGAAACGCAAGCTGGCATCGGAGAAGGCCATCGTCGACATGAGCGTCAACGGGACCGGTGCCGGCAAGCCGACCGACGTGAGCAAGTACGACGGCGAGCTCGTGTCGAAGGCGATCTCGATTTCGGCGCCGGTGAGACTGCCGGGCGGTCAGACGGCGCAGAAGAACCTGATCATCACCATGCAGCGCGCGGTGCTCAAGGGCACCCCCGAAATCACGGGACGCTGGATCATCACGTCGATCAGCGACGCGTCGGGCTCTCCATCGACTCCGCGTTCGTGATCAGCCACTCGCCATCGCGCCTGGCGAGACTGACGCTGGCGTTGCGCGAGTCCACGGTCGGCTGCCCGGATTGAGGGTCAGGCGTAATCAGCTCGACCGCCATGTACGCGTGCGCCGCGGACTCGGAATCCACGAACACCTGCGTGTCCGTGAAGCGTATGTCGAACCCGTCGGCTGCGGGCCGGAAGACGCTGACGATCGCGAGCACGCCGTCGCGCGAGGTGATTTCCGGGGCCGAGCCGCCTGCGCGGAGGTGGATGTCCGCGGCGAGATACCGGCGCAGCTGCGCGAGGCGAGCGATGCGATTCACCTCCGTCTCGCGTGCCGGCGCCGACAAGGCCGCCGCGACCTCGCCGAGGCGCCGCTTCACGGCGCGCGCCGGGTTGAACCACCACTGGTAAGAGAAGTAGCCCACCAGGACGGCGAACACCGCCGCGACGTAGACGGAGCCGTTCGTTTTCATGATCACGCTTTAACCGCGGAGGTCGCGGAGCGCGCAGAGAAAGCTTTACTCTGCGCTCTCAGCGTTCTCCGCGGTTTCTGTTTTTATGCGGGCTCCAGCCGCGCGTACTTTGCGCGGAGCGTCTTCTGCCCGACCGCGGTGAACCGCACCACGAGCTTCGTGTCGTCGCCCAGCGCCTCGACGCTGAGGACCGTGCCGATGCCGAACTGCGGATGACGCACTTTCATGCCCAGCTTGAGCGCCATCCCGGCCGACTGGTCTTCGTCCTCGTACGCGTATGCGGGCGACGATTCGCGCACGCGGTCGCCGCCGCCCCGCCGTCCGCCACGTCCATACGGGTTGGTCTTGAAGTCGTAATGCGGGAAATGGCCCTGGTAGCCGGACGACGAGAGCGCCGGCGCGACGCGGTCGATGAGCTCCGCGGGCACTTCGTCGATGAACCGCGATGGCTTGCTCGACTGATACTCGCCGAAGATCCGCCGCCGCGCGGCGCCGGTCAGCACCAGACGCGATCGCGCCCGCGTCATGCCCACGTAGCACAGACGGCGCTCTTCCTCGAGCTCTTCTACGTCTTCGCTCGATCGCGAGTGCGGGAAGAGCCCCTCCTCGAGACCCGCGAGCACGACGACCGGAAACTCCAGACCTTTCGCGCTGTGCAGAGTCATCATCCACACGCGCGCATCGCGCGCGCCCTCCTCTTCGTCCACGTCCGAGAGGAGCGACAGGCGGTCCACGAACCCGCCGAGCGACGGCTCGGGCTCGCGGCTCTCGAACTCGCGCGCCGCCGAGACGAGCTCGGCGAGGTTTTCGATGCGGCCCTCGGCATCTTCGTTCCGCTCGTCCCGGAGGTCCTGGAGGTAGCCGCTCTGGTCCAGCATTTTGCCGATCGCGATGGACACCGATTCGCGCCGCGCCATCTCCGTGAGGTTGACAATCAGATCGCGGAACGCCGCCAGCGACGCGGCCGCCCGGTTCGGCAGCGCGCGGTCCTCGAGACCGCGGACGAGGCGCGACCAGAGGGAATTGGGGGACACCGCCGGCTGCAGCCCGGTGGACAGGAGCGGCAGCGCGTCGTCGATGGCGCCCGCCGGGGCGATCCCTTCGATGGACTCCATCACACCCTTGCCGATGCCGCGCGACGGCACGTTGATCACGCGCCGCAGGCTCACATCGTCGTGCGGGTTGATGACGAGGCGCATGTAGGCCAGCGCGTCCTTGATTTCCCTGCGCTCGTAGAACCGCACGCCGCCGATGACCTTGTACGCCACGCCCTCGCGCATGAGGGCGTCTTCGATCGTGCGCGACTGGGCGTTGGTGCGGTACAGGATGGCCACCATCGCTTCCACGTCGTCGGCCAGGGCGGAGCGGGCGGTGCGCGTGATGAAGTCCGCTTCCTCGAGCTCGTCGCCGCCGCGGAAGTAGACGATGCGATCGCCCCCCTTCCGGTCGGTCCAGAGATGCTTGTCCTTCCGGTTGCGGTTCTGGCCGATCACCGCCGTTGCGGCGTCGAGGATGATCTGCGTCGATCGGTAGTTGCGTTCGAGCTTGACGATTGTCGCGTCCCCGAAATCCTGCTCGAAGTCGAGGATGTTCCGGAGGTCCGCACCGCGCCACTTGTAGATGGACTGATCGGGATCGCCGACGACGCAGAGATTGCGGTGGATTTCGGCGAGGCGCCGGATGAGCAGGTACTGCGGCCGGTTGGTGTCCTGGTATTCGTCGACCATCACGAACCTGAACTGCTCGGCATACTTGGAGCGGACCCGCTCGGACTGCTCGACGAGCTCCACCGTCTTCAGCAACAGGTCGTCGAAGTCGAGCGCGTTGCTCTCCTTCAACGCGTTCAGGTAGTAGGCGTAGATCTTCGCGATGTGTTCGTCGCGCCGGTTGTAGCCGGCCTCCGCCGCAACGGCGTCTGGGCTTTCCATCAGGTTCTTCGCGTGGCTGATCCGCGCGAGGGCCGCCCGCGGCTGCACGAAGCTGTCGTCGATGTGCAGCTCCTTCAGGGCGTGCTTGACGACGGTGAGCTGATCGGACGAGTCGTAGATGACGAAGTCACGCGACAGGCCGATGGCGGGCGCTTCGCGGCGCAGCAGCCGGGCGCACAGCGCATGGAAGGTCGATACCCACATGCCGGTGATGTCGGAGCCGAGCAGCGCCTCGACGCGCGCCCGCATTTCCTCCGCGGCTTTGTTGGTGAAGGTAACGGCCAGGACTTCGTTCGGTCGGGCGTGGCCATCGCCGACGAGATACGCGATCCGGCTCGTGATGACGCGTGTCTTTCCCGATCCGGCGCCCGCGAGGATGAGGAGCGGGCCGTTACGGTGAAGGACGGCTTCGCGTTGCTCTGGGTTGAGACTCTCTAAGAAGTGCATGGGACGTGGGCTTCGGGTTTCGTGATTCGCTCTTCGAATCCCGATTCCCGAATCCCGAATCCCTATTCTACCGTGACGCTCTTCGCGAGGTTCCGCGGCTGATCGACGTCGCAGCCGCGCCGCACGGCAATGTCATAGGCGAGGAGCTGAAGCGGCAGCGTCATCAGGATGGGCATCAGCAGGTCGGGCGCACGCGGCACCTCGACGACGCAATCCATCGACGGGTCGAGGATTGCACGCAATTTGTCGTCGCCGCGCGTGGTCAGCGCGATCACCGAGCCGCCGCGCGCCTTCACCTCCTGCATGTTGCCGATCATCTTCTCGAACACGCCGTCCTGCGGCGCGATCGTCACGACCGGCATCCGCTCGTCGATGAGCGCGATCGGGCCGTGCTTCATCTCACCAGCCGGATACCCTTCGGCGTGGATATACGAGATCTCCTTCAGCTTCAGCGCGCCTTCGAGCGCGATCGGGTAGTTGATCCCGCGCGCGAGATACAGGAAATCGGTGCGCGTGTGGAAGCGCCCGGCGATCTCCTCGATCTCCGGCGCGATCTTGAGCGTCTGCTCGAGCAGGTGCGGGAGCTGCAGGAGCGCCTCGATGTGCGGCTTGGACGCCTCGGGCGAGAGGACGCCGCGCGCCTGGCCGAGGCGAAGCCCGAGCAGATAGAGCGCCACGAGCTGCGACGTGAAGGCCTTGGTCGATGCCACGCCGATTTCGGGCCCGGCGTGCGTGTAGATCGTGCCGTCGGTCTCGCGCGTCGCCATGCTGCCGACGACGTTGCAGATCGCCAGGCTGGCGGCGCCGCCATGCTTCGCCTCGCGCAGCGCGGCGAGCGTGTCCGCCGTCTCCCCCGACTGCGTGATGACGACGGCGAGCCCGTTCTTCGGGACGATTGGGCTCCGGTACCGGTACTCGGAACCGTAGTCGACTTCGACCGACACGCGCGCGAGCCGCTCGATCATGTATTTGCCGACCAGGCCCGCATGCCACGACGTGCCGCACGCCAGAATCGTGACCTTGTCGATTGCGGCGAACTGCGCGTCGCTGATCTTCATCTCCTCGAGGAACACCTTCCCGGAGTCCTGCGACACGCGGCCCAGGATTGTCTCGCGCGCGGCGGTCGGCTGCTCGAAGATTTCCTTGAGCATGAAGTGCTTGTAGCCCGCCTTCTCCGCCATGATCGGATCCCAGAGGACGCGTTGCGTCGCCTTGGAGACCGGGCGGCCGAAGAAGTCGGTGAACTCGACGCCGGTGCGCGTGATGACCGCCATCTCCTCGTCGCCGAGGAACACGACGTCGCGCGTGTGGCTGAGAATCGCCGGGATGTCGGACGCCACGAAGAACTCGCCGTCGCCCAGGCCGACGACGATGGGCGGGCCGTTGCGGACCGTGACGATTTTTTCCGGATCGTCGGCCGAGATCAGGACCAGCGCGAAGAGGCCGCGCATCAGCATCAGCGCGCGCCGGACCGCGTTCTCGAGGCCGTCGGCCTTCATCTCGCGCTCGACCAGGTGCGCGACGATTTCGGTGTCCGTTTCGGTGACGAAGGTGTGCCCCTGCCGCTGCAGCTCCTGCTTCAGATCCAGGTAGTTCTCGATGATGCCGTTGTGGACGACGACGATCTGGCCGGTGCAGTCGCGATGGGGATGCGCGTTCTCTTCGGTCGGCCGCCCGTGCGTCGCCCAGCGCGTGTGGCCGACTCCGTACTCGCCGGCGATCGGATTCAACCTGATGACGTCCTCGAGGCGCGACAGCTTCCCAGCGCTGCGCCGCAGCTCCATCGAGCCGTCGTGCACCACCGCCACGCCCGCCGAGTCGTAGCCGCGGTACTCGAGCCGCCGAAGTCCCTCGATGAGCACGGGGACCACTTCCTTCGATCCGATGTATCCAATGATGCCGCACATGGCGCAGTCCTAATCCCGAATCCCCGAATCCCCGCCCTAATCCCTAATCCCTAATCCCGTTGTTTCTTCTTCCTGTCCTCCACCCAGCCCTCGAAGTTCCGCTGCCGCCCCGCGCTGACCGCGAGTGCGCCGGCGGGCACGTTCTGGCGGATCGTCGTGCCGCTGCCCACGTAGGCGCCTTTGCCGACCGTGACCGGCGCGATCAACTGCGTGTCGCTGCCGATGAACGCGCCGTCCTCGATGACGGTCTCATTCTTCTTCACGCCGTCGTAGTTGCACGTGATGGTGCCGGCGCCGATGTTCACGTTCTCGCCGATCGTCGCGTCGCCGAGATACGCGAGATGCCCCGCCTTCGATCCCGCGCCAAACACCGTCTTCTTCAGCTCGACGAAGTTGCCGACCTTCGCGTGCGCGCGAACGTCGGCTCCGGCTCTCAGATGCGCGAACGGCCCGACACGGGCGTCGTCAGCCACCTTGGCACTCGTGATCACGCAGTGATTGAACACCGTGACCCGATCGCCAATCTGCGAGTCGACAATCCGCGCGCCGCTGTGGATCTCGCAGCCCGTGCCGATCGTCGTGTTGCCTTCCAGTGAAACGCACGGGTGCACGATCGTGTCGGCACCGATCGTCACGTCGCGGTCGATGTAAGCGGTCGCCGGATCTTCAATTGTGACCCCTGAGGTCATCAGCTCTGCCGTTTTTTTGTCGCGCACGATTCGACTCACCGCCGCCAGCTCGACGCGGCTGTTGATGCCTCGAATCTCGTCCGGATTCGAGACGGTTACGGTCTCCACCACCAGGCCCCGCCGTCGGTTGATTGCCACGAGATCCGGGAGGTAGTACTCCTTCTGGGCATTTTCCGAGGCAATACTGCGAACCGCATCGAACAGCCCCGCCAGCGCGAAGGCGTAGATGCCGGAATTGATTTCGCGGATCTCGCGCTCGGCCGAGGTGGCATCCCTCTCCTCAACGATACGTGCAATCTGCTCGCCGACCCGAACAATACGGCCGTAGCTGCTTGGGTCGTCGACGACCGCCGTCACGACCGTCGCCGCCGCGGCACGGGAAACATGGCGTTCGACCAGCCTTTTCAGCGTATCGCCGGAAAGGAGCGGCACGTCGCCGGACAGCAGGACCAGAACGCCGGTCGCATCACGCAACACGGGTTCGGTGGTCAGCAGAGCATGCGCTGTCCCAAGCTGTGGCTCCTGCACCACAAAAGTGATGTCGCCGTGCCGTGGCATCGCCGACTCGAGGACCTCGGCCTGGTGGCCGATGACGACGGTCGTGGAGCGAGGGCGGAGGACCTGGGCGACGGCCCGCACGTGGTCGATCATCGGCCGTCCGGCGACGCGGTGCAGCACCTTCGGGAGCGCCGATTTCATGCGCGTACCCTTGCCCGCCGCGAGGATGACGACGTGGACGTCCACGCCTCGATTATCGCGCTGATCGGGATTTCAGCGGGCGCCGCCGATCGACACGCGCGACGGGAGGAGCTTCGAGCGCCGCGCGAAATGCTTCGTCGCCGCGCAGCGGCTCGAGGTCAGGGTCGTTCCGGGCGAGCGCGCGGTTCTCAGGATTGAGGGCGATGGCGCGCTCGAGATGCGCGACCGCCTCCGCATGCTCGTCGCGCTGCGCGTGAGCGACAGCGAGCATGTAGATCGCGTGATCGTTGTCGGGATCTTCGTCGCGCACGAGCCGCAGGTGCGCGATCGCCTGGTCGTACTGACCGCCGTTGATGGCGAGCGTGGCCGCATAGAGCCGCTCGTCGATCGTCTGCGGCGCCGCCTCGCGCTGCCTTGCCTGCCGCTGGCAAATGTTCAGGTACAGGCGCACGCGTTCGTGCAGCTCTTTTTCTTCGGGGTATTGCCGCAGCACCGACTCGAGCAGGTTCGCCGCCTGCTGATACGCGTGTTTCTGGAGCTCTTCGAGACCGCGCTCGTACAAAGCGACGGCTTCGAAGTACGTGGACCGGCGCTGCGGCGCCGGGGATGCGGGGGCGCTCGGGCGCCCCGCCGCGCCGGCCTCGGTCGCGCGCACCGGGCGCGCGGAGGAGGACTGCGATGGTGCCTTGCTCGATCGAGGGGCCGGCCGCCGCTGCTTGGCCATAAAAGCGCGCGGACCGCAAACGTCGCGCTGGAAGCCCGGTAAAGTAACAGAACGCCCGGGGCGGGTCAAGCCGCCTACCGCGCGGGCATTCGAACCAAGGTCTCTATTTGGTTATTTACCTGATTTTTTGGCGCCTTCGAGAGCCCGGTAGACGCTGTTCGGCGTCAGACCGTGCCGACGAGCTAGAATGTTGATGGCTTTTCGCTTGGTGACCCCACGAATAATGGTCATTTCACCAAATTCATGTGGCAGATCCGGTTGCGCGGCATCTAAAATGGGTGTTTGACCAATTTCTGCGACTACCGTAAACTCGCCTGATTTGCCATCAACGACTGAGAGCACTCGTGAAATTGGTCCTCTGACCAATTCCTCATGGACCTTGGTGAGCTCTCGACCAACTGCGACCTCACAATCGCCGACGACACGCTGCAGCTCACGCAGCGTCGAGGAAATCCTGTGAGGGGCCTCAAAAAATACGACGGTCCCGCCCACCGTACGTAGACGCTCAAACCATTTTTGTCGGTCTGTTGACCTAGTTGGGGGAAACCCAAAGAAGGCAAACGCCTCAGTAGGCAGGCCCGACGCGGCAAGGGCCGTCAAGACGGCGCTCGGGCCTGGAACGGGCTCGACCCGGATGCCGGCATCAATGGCGGCGCGAATCAGCCGTCCGCCGGGATCGGAAACCGTCGGCGTGCCGGCATCGGACACCACCGCGATGTCGTCCCCACGCTGAAGCCGCACGACCAGCGACGCCGACTTTGCCGCCTCGTTGTGTTCGTGCAGGCTCGTGGTCGGCGTCGCGATGGCGTGACGCGCGAGCAGGTGGCTCGTCCGCCGCGTGTCTTCCGCCGCGATGACAGCGACCTCGCGGAGCACGCGCAACGCCCGCACGGTGATGTCTTCGAGGTTGCCGATGGGCGTGGCGACCACGAACAGCGTGCCGGGCATGTGACTGTGAAGGAGCGCGTTTATTGTACCATTGACGGATCTGTGTTGGCGGTGCCAGCTCGTCCGGTAGAGCCCGGACACACGCGCGGAAACGATGATTGCATCCGAGCCCCTTCCCCACTTCGTCGACGATCTGCTCGGTTTCTTACACGAGACGCATCCGACGCATGCGACGCTGGACGGCGTGCACACGCATGACGACCTGCTCGAGGACGCGAGCCGTCAGGCGATCGAGAGTGAAGCGCACGCGCTCTCGGGCTATCTGCGCCGGCTGGACGAGATCAACAAAGACGCGCTGACCACCGTCGAGAGACTCGAGCACCGCATGCTCACGTCGCATCTGCAGGGGCGGATGTTCGAGCTCGAGGCGGTGCGCACGTGGGAGCGCAACCCTCAGTACTACTCGGATCTGCTCGCGTCGAGCCTCGCCGGACAGACGCTGTTCACGCACGCGCCGGCCGCCGAGCGCGCGCGCCGCGTGCTGTCGAAGCTGCGCCAGGCGCCGCGTCTGATCCAGGCGGCGCGCGACAACATCAAGGATCCGCCCGGCATCTACGTGAAGGTCGGGATCGAGACGATGCGCGGCGCGCTGAAGTTCATCGACGACGAGCTGCCGCGCGCGTTTGCCGACGTCGACGATCTGCACCTGCTCGGCGATCTCGCCGACGCGCAGATGGAAGCGTCCCACGCCGTCGGCTTGTACGTGCAGTACCTCGAGACCGACGTCGCGCCCAGAGCGCGCGCGTCGTTCCGTCTCGGCCGCGACAAGTTCGAGCAGAAGCTCCGTCTCGAAGAAGGTCTGTCGCTGCCCATCGACCGGCTGCTCGCCATCGCGACGCGCGAGCTGAAAGCCACGCAGGACGCATTTCGCGCCCTCGCCGGCAAGATGAACGGCGGCGATCCGATGGGGGCGTGGGCGAAGACCAAGGCCGCGCATCCGAAACCGGGCGAGCTGATCAATGTCGGCCGCGCGCAGCTCGACGAGCTCGCGACGTTCCTCGAGCGTCAGTCGCTCATCTCGCTGCCGCCCGGCGAGCCAATCGCGGTCGCGCCGACGCCCGACTTCTATCGCTGGTCGTTCGCGAGCATGTGGACGCCGGGCCCGTTCGAGTCGAAGCCGACGCGCGCGTACTACTACCTCACCGACGTCGATCCCTCGTGGCCGCCGGAGCGGCAGGACGAGCATCTGCGCGACTACAACTATCCGACGCTCTGGTCGATCTCGATTCACGAGGTGTATCCGGGCCACTTCCTGCATTACCAGCATCTGCGCCGCGTCGAATCGAAGGCGCGCAAGTCGATCCTCTTTGCGCCGGCGTCGTTCGTCGAAGGATGGGCGCACTACTGCGAGCAGATGATGATCGAGGCGGGATTCGGCCGCCAGGATCACGGCATCGGGCTCGGACAGCTCGCTGAAGCGCTCATCCGCCTCGTCCGCTTCATCGTCTGCATCAAGCTTCACGCCGAGGACATGTCGGTGGAGCAGGGGGTGCGGTATTTCCGCGAGGAGGCGTTCATGGAAGAGAGCAGCGCGCGGCGCGAGGCCGAGCGCGGCACCTTCGATCCGACGTATCTTGTGTACTCGGTCGGCAAGCTGATGCTGCTGAAGCTGCGGCAGGATTGGAAGCAACAGCAAGGCAAGGGGTTCTCCCTCCGATCGTTCCACGACACGCTGCTCGGTCATGGCACCGCGCCGTTCTGGCTTCATCGCCAACTGATGCTGGGCGCTGAAAATGGTGACCTCCTCGACTGACGGCCACGAGACGCGGACCAAGGACGAGTCATGCCCCTGTATGAATACGAATGTGACGCCTGCGGTCACCGCTTCGAGAAGATTCAGAAGTACTCCGACCCGCGCGAGGACACATGCCCGAAGTGCGGCGGCCCCGTCCATAAGTTGATGTCGTCGCCGGCGATCCAGTTCAAGGGCAGCGGCTTCTACATCACCGATTACGCCACGAAGGAACACCGGGCCGACGCGAAAGCCGACGGCGCGGAAGGAGCCGGGACCGAGAAGTCGGAGAAGGCGGAGAGGTCGGAGAAAGGGGAGAAGGCGGAGAAGTCCGAGAGGGCTGGGAAGTCCGAGAGATCCGAGAAATCGGAAAAATCGGAAAAAGCCGCGAAGCCAGAGAAGCCAGAGAAGTCGGGCAAGTCGGCGAAGTCGGAGAAGAAAGCTGATGCTCCCTCGAAGACGGAGACGAGCCGCTCGCCCAAGAGCACGTAACCGTACGGATCGCCGACCGGGCCGCGCGAGGCCTGAGGCTCGACAGTCCCGGCTCCCCGATGCGTCCGCTATCGTTTGAGCGCGGGCGTCTGCAGGTCGAGCGACGCGAGGTAGGCGGCGAACTTGTCCGCGAGATCCGGCCGCCGCAGCGCGAAGTACACGACCGCCTTCAGAAACCCGAGCTTGTTGCCCGTGTCGTGGCGGACGCCTTTCACCTCGCACGCGTAGATCGGCCGCGTTTTCAACAGCTCGCGCAACCCGTTCGTCAGCTGGATTTCACCCGTGCGATCGCTTTTGGTCGCGGCGAGCGCCGGGAAGATGTCCGGCGTCAGCACGTAGCGGCCGATGATCGCGAGATCGGACGGCGCCTCCTCCCGCCGCGGCTTCTCCACGAGATCGCGCACCTGGTAGATGCCTTCGCCGAGGCGGCTGTTCGGCTCGACGTCGATCACGCCGTAGCTCGAGATGTCCTCGCGGGGCACGCGCTCGACGGCGAGGACCGGGCCGCCGAGCTGCTGGAAGACGTCGACCAGCTGCTTGATCGCCGGCGGATTCGCGTCGATCACGTCGTCGCCGAGGATGACGGCGAACGGCTCGCTGCCGACGAGCTCGCGCGTCACGAGCACCGCATGGCCGAGCCCCAGCGGCTCGCCCTGGCGCACGTAGGCGAAGTTGATCAGGTTCGAGATCTTCCGGATCTCGGTGAGCTGATCGCGCTTGCCTCGCGCTTCGAGGAAGGATTCGAGTTCCACGGAAACATCGAAATGATCTTCGATGGCGTTCTTGCCCCGGCCGGTCACCAGGATGATGTTGTCGAGGCCCGACGCCACGGCTTCCTCGACGCCGTACTGAATGATCGGCTTGTCAACCAGCGGCAGCATCTCCTTCGGCTGCGCCTTGGTCGCGGGGAGGAAGCGCGTGCCCAGCCCGGCGGCGGGAAAGACGGCTTTGCGGACGGCAGTCACGACAGAATCGTAACGTACAATGGACAGCCGGGGAAGCATGCTCGACCCGTCGTACATTCGCGATCACATCGAGGAGGTCCGCACCGGCCTGCGCCATCGCGGCCTCGATCCCGACAAAGCGCTCGAGGAGATTGTGACGCTCGAAACTGCCCGCCGGCGGCTGATTCCGGAGGTCGAGGGGCTCAAGCGGCAGCAGAACACATCGGGCGACGAGATTGCCAGAGCGCGGCGGCAGGGCAAGGACACGACGCAGATCCAGGAGTCGAACAAGGCCCGCGCGATCCAGATCAAGCAGCTCGGCGTGCAGCTCGATTCGATCGAGTACCAGCGCAGCGCGGCCGTCATCAGTCTGCCGAACCTGCCGCATGCGAGCGTGCCGATCGGCAGGACAGCGGCGGACAACGTCGAGGTGCGCCGGCACCTCGAGCCGCGCGCCTTCGACTTCACGCCGCAGCCGCACTGGGACCTCGGGCCGGCGCTCGGCATCGTCGATTTCGAGCGCGGAGTGCGCGTCGCCGGCGCGCGGTTCTCGGTCCTGAGCGGCGCGGGCGCGCGCTTGTCGCGCGCGCTGATCAACTTCATGCTCGACCTGCACGCGCGTGAGCATGGCTACCTCGAGATCGAGCCGCCGTTCCTGGCCAACAGCTCGGCGCTGCAGGGCACCGGGCAGCTCCCGAAGTTCGAGCAGGATCTCTTCAAGATCGCCGGCGACTGGGATCTGTATCTGATCCCGACTGCCGAAGTGCCGCTGACGAATCTGCACCGCGGCGAGATCGTCGACGGCCGCGTGCTGCCGCTTCGGTACACCGCCTACACCCCGTGCTTCCGCAGCGAGGCAGGATCGTACGGCCAGGACGTGCGCGGGCTGATCCGCCAGCACCAGTTCGACAAGGTCGAGCTCGTGAAGCTCACGAGCCCCGAGCAGTCGTATGAAGAGCTCGAATCGCTGACGTTGAACGCCGAGGAAGTGCTCAAGCGCCTCGAGTTGCCGTATCGCACGGTGGCGCTCTGCACGGGCGACCTGGGATTTGTCTCGGCGAAGACCTACGACATCGAGGTGTGGCTGCCGAGCCAGAACCTGTACCGCGAGATCTCCTCGTGCAGCAACACCGAGGCGTTTCAGGCGCGGCGGGCGAACATCAAGTTCCGGTCGGGCGGCTCCGGGAAGGCGGAATTCGTGCACACGCTGAACGGATCGGGGCTCGCTGTGGGCCGGACGCTCGTCGCAATCCTCGAGAACTATCAGGAGAAGGACGGGTCCGTCACGATTCCCACAGCGCTCCGGCCGTACATGGACGGCAAGGCGACCATCAGCCGCCCGGCATGACTCTCGAGGCGGCGGTGCGAGCTGACAGGCTGAAGGCCTCAGCGTCTGCCACGATCGGCGAGGGCAAGCGGCTAATGACCACCCGCGAGCCGCTCGAGGGGCGTCGCGTCCTCGTGGCGACCGCCTCCGAACACGGGATACCAGATCAAGTAGGCGATCAGTAACGCGGCGAAGCCTGACGACAGCGCGACCATCCCCTGGGCGGCGAACAGCGCCCGCGCTCTCGCCACAGCGGCGCTGTCGCGCACGTCCGCCACCGTCAGCATCAGCTTCCGGGCGTGCAGGTCGAACATTCGCAGCCGCATCGCCAGTTCCTTGGCCGCCACCGTTGGTGTGATTGCGGCGGCGGCGACGTATGCGCGCCACTCGTCCTCGATGTGCTGGACATCCATATTTCCCTGCAACGGCTGCGTCCAGATGGATGCGTCTTCCTGCTGCGCGATGAGACTGTTCAGAGTGCGGAGCCGCGCCATGCGACCCTCGACGGCCTTCTCGAAGGTCACGAGCGCTGCGTCGGCTGACGATCCAGGCGTCGTCAAGTCCCCACGAATCGACGCGTGGCCGTCCGCAATGTCGTGCGACAGATCCGCCAGCGCGCTGTCGGTTCGATCGACATGTGCAACCGCTTTGACCGTTGCAGAGACGAGGAGAATACTGCCGACTGCTCCAACTCCGACAGCGAGCGTCGAAGCGAGACGGCCGAGCAGATTCAACGTGCGGCTGGAATCGTCATGGGTGCTCATTGTTGTGTAATGCCGAGCAATCCAAATGCCGAGCTTCGGAATGCCTTCGCAGGAGGGGCAAACCCCTGAAACGGGCCGAACTGGGCCGGACGGGAAGGAACTGCAAGCGCCAAAATGTCAAGTTCAGGACTGTCGATTCGAGGGCAGTCACCGGCGTCGGCCGAACGAAGCTGGCTTCCCGATGTTCGTTTATTGCCCACATTTCTGCGAAAACGTAACAGGGTCGGGGCGATTCGAGTCCGGACCGTGGACGCGAACCGGCGGGCGCCGGCGCACGATGAGGAAGCGGGTCCCCGAGGCGCCCGCACCAATTTCCATCGTCCTGAACTGGACGGCCGGGTTGCGCTCAGGGGCAATTATCCGCGACACGAGGTTCTCATTCGCCACATTGTCGACGCCGCCGAACACGAGGATGCCGGTGCGGTTGCCTGTGAACGTGTTCTCCTCGACCACGTTACGAAGGCGCCGGCGGTGACGGGCGGTCTCCGTCGAATCTGATTCGCAGCCGCGCTTCTCCCAGGACGAGCTCGTCCCCCGAGCGGAGGCGAACCCCAAGCGACCCTGGCGGAACGGCCACGGTGCTACCGTTGCGAATGACGCTCGTGCCGTGCACACTCCCGTCGTCGCGCAGGCGATAACCACCGGACGTCGGCTCGTATTCGAGATGGGCGTGCCGGCGGGACACGCTCTGGTTGACCTCTCCAGATCCTTCGACGAACGCCACATGATTCGTCCGGATGAGGCGATTGCGCGTGTCTCGCACCTCGGGGCATCGTCCGAGGTCGATGCGTTTGGCGGCAAACGAGTAGGTTTTCCGTTCGGCCGTGCCGCGCACCACCGTCAGCTCGATCCGGGCGAACGCCGGATCGCGACGGGCGTCACTCGTGGGCGCTCGCGTGACACGAGCAAAGGCCAGGTTGAATTGCGGATGTCGCCAGTCTTTGGGCGCCCTGGCCACGTAGGCAACGTCCAACGTCAGGTCGTCGATCGGGCACGACTTCGACCGCAGGCGCTCGACTATTCGGTCGCGCAAGGGGAGGTCGCCGGCAAGAACGGCCTCGAGGCGGGCACGTCCCTCACGCGAGGACGCCAGAACGGAGAGCGTGATGCTGTTGAATGGAAACACGCGCTTGCCGCGACCGCCTGGTTGGATCTCGTGCTCGACCGCCTCGACGACCAGATGCACGATCTCCAGCGGCTCGCACGTGCCGGCTCCGACGGCGTCGCGGGCGGCGCGATCGAATCTGCGTGCGATCGTGGATTCCAGCCTTCGAGCTTTTCCAAGAAGATCCATAGTCTCTACGTAAGTTTACGTTCCTTCATTGCACCAGGCCGCTCTGTGCGGCGGCCGTGACGATCTCTCCAGCGACCGGCGCAGCGCTGGCCCCCCCGTATCCGGCGTTCTCGATGATGATGGCGAAGGCTATCCGCCTGGTGGCGGTGCCGTAGGGAGCGAAGCCGACAAACCATGCATGTGACTCGCGCCCTGACAGTTCTGCTGTACCGGTCTTCCCGGCAATTCGCCAGCGGTGGCCCTTCAGGCTTCGGCCGGTGCCGGTCAGGACGACGTCACGCATGTAACCGGCCAGCAGGCGCGAGGCATGCCGGTCCAGGAACACTTCGGGTTCAGCGGATCGAGCGGTAGTCTGCTGCTCCCAGTGCGTCTCACGAAGCACTCCGTCGGAGGCGATCGCCGCCGCCACTCGAGCCATCCGCATGGGCGTCGCCACCACGTCGCCTTGCCCGTATCCGATCTGCGGAAGGGTTTCGCGCACCCGCTGCGCCGATGTCTTCGAAGGGGTCAGCGAGATCCCAAGCCGGGCCGCCGTGCCGACGAGCGGTTCCGGGCCGAGCGTGACCGCCAGCTGCGCGAAATATGCATTGCAGGAATGGACGAGGCCTTCGTGCATATCGATCGTCCCATGTGGACGCGTGTCGAGCACGTCATCCCGGATCGGTCGATTCCACCCCTTGATCCTGGCGCCGACCCTGCCATCCGGCAAACGCGTGCACGCGAACGTGGTCGTGCCGGGATCGACGCCCTGGCGAAGCGCGGCGGAGGCCGTCACCAGCTTGAACGTCGAACCCGGTGGATAGAGCCCGTATCTCGCGCGGTCCAGGAGCGAATCCGCGGCCGCTTCTGCGTTGTCCGCATCGCTCTCAGACGCTCCCATGTCCGGCCACGGATAGCTCGCGTTGGCAAGCAGCTCGCCGGTATCAGGATCGATCACGACGGCCGCCGCCTTGCCGGCCGACTTCCTGGCATAGCTCGCGACAATCGAGGTCACTCGAACCTGGAGACCGGCGTCGATCGTCAGGCGCACATCGTGCGCTTGACGGCGCAGCGCCACGACGGCGGGATGACCTGTCTCGTAGCGGTGCCGCAACAACGGCACGAGATCGCGGTAATCCCGTCGAATGGTCCACATGGGACGACCTGACGAGTCACTCGTTTGCGTCGGCGTCGCGCGATCGTCGAAACCGCGCAATCTGTTTTCCGAGTCTCGCTCGACGTACGACGTGTTGGGCGCGCTCCAGTTCACGCGCGTCCGCTCATCCCCGAGAAGGTGAAAGGCGCGGCCGCCCAGCGGATAACAACGTTCAGAAGGACTTGGACACGACCGGTCAAGCGAGACGCCGAGCCGCTGATACGCCTGACGCGCGGCGTCAATCACACCCGGCGCCTCAGTCGCCAACGGCAATCCCTTTCGGTCGTATACCGTCCCTCGAGGAAGCTGCCGCACGAGATCGAGGACCCGCGGGTTGTAGGCGTACCGGCGCCCTCCGTCGGCTTGAACGCCAAGGTGCGGCTTCACGACGTATTCGTCGGCATGCATCACCTGGATGTTGATCAGCACGGCGACGAGCGCCGCGGCGGATGCGGCCAGAGCGGTGACGAGCCATCGAATCGGCGAGCGAAACGGCGTGAGATCAGCCGCCGGACGCCGGTCCGCGTGGATCGAACACAGCATGCCGAGGGCCGCGCAGTTTGCCACCATCGCCGAACCGCCATAGCTCAGAAACGGCGTCACGACGCCTGTGAGCGGCGTGATGCCCATCACGCCGGCCGCCATCACCAGGACCGGGACGATCAGGAAGAGCGTGAGCGCGGTCGCGAGAAAAAAGCCGTAGTCGTTCGACGCCGAGCGGCTGATGCGAAAGCCGCGCCAGGCGACGACGCCGTACGCAAGGGTCACGATAATCAGCCCCACGGCGCCGAGTTCCTCGCCGACGGCTGCCAGCACGAGATCAGTATGACCCGCCGGTAGATAGCGTGAGTCGCCGAGGCCGAGGCCGGTGCCAAACGGCCCGCCTGTCGCGATGCCCCAAATCGCCTGGGCGACCTGGTCTCCGCCGGCCACGGTGTTGTCCCAGGGCGATTGCCACATTCGGACGCGCTCGGCAAGTATGTGCGAGACGTTCAAGCGGTACCCGATATAGAAGCCAGCCACCAACAACACGAACCCTGTCGCGGCCAGGCCAATCCCGCCTCGGGCCACGGCATACACCGCCAGGAACACGCACGACAGCAACAGCGCAGGGCCAAGATCCTTCTGCAGAAAGAAGAACCCGAGGGCCGCGGCGACTGCGACCAGAACCGGCAGCACGTACTCGCCTCGCGGCACGTTCAGCCAGGCCGGCACCGTCAGCGCTCGGATGGCTCTGCCGCGCAGGTCCCTGAGCAATTCCCACCGGCGGGCGAAGAACCCCGCGAGAAACAACGTGAGAAGCAGACGGATCGCCTCGATCGGTTGCACCGGACCGAGGTTCACCTTTGCGCTGCTCCGTCCCGGGCCGGCACCGAACAGGATCAACAGCACCGACAGCGACAGAGCGCCGAACAACGGAAGATAGCTGAGCTCCAAGAATGTGGCGGTTCCGAAATCGACGAGCGACAACGCCATGATCAGAAGCAGACCGACGAGGACTCCTTCCGCGTAGCGCACAAAGAGGAGGTTGTCGCGCAGGGGATCGACGCGACTCAACAAGACCGCGAAGCCGACGGCTGTGAGCAGGTGAGCCGCCGCCAACAGCACTCGATCGCCGCGAGTCCCTCGAAGCCGCCAGACCAGCGCGATCAATTGAAATCCCAGCACGTAGAGCCCGCCGAACCACAGCAGCCGAAGGCGAAACGCGTCGCGCGTCCGCACGACGAAGAACGGTTTCACCGCGACGAGATCCGAGGCCGTGAACAGCGGCATCGTCTCGGGCCGATTGTCTGCGCTCGGCCGTGCAGCCTCACGGGTCGTCTGCGCTCGTCGAGCCAGCACGTCGAGCCGCTGCTCACGCTCGATTGCCTCAATCCTGACGGTTGCGCGGGTGACAGCGCCGACATTCGACTGCGCGCGGCCGGCGTTCCGGTCGGTCGCCACGAACCGGAACAACTCGCGGGTAGCGAATCGCCGGTCGGCGTCGTTGGCGAAAATCGCCGCCAACGCCGGCTCGATCTCCCCGGCGTCCGATACGGTATTCAAGTTGACGATGCGGACGTCGGCGTGTTGCGTCTCGGACGCTTCGAACACGCGAATGCGTCCGGCGTAAGCCAGACTGATGGCGAACAGTGCGACACAGGACGTCGCCAGCATCAAGAGGTCGGACACGCCGAACACACGTGCTCGCTGTCGTGTTCGCAGGGTGTCGCGTTCGGCCGCCGAGGTGTAGGTCACAGTCATCGTCCGCCTTCGCGCGGGTTGGGCTTGGCGCGCTTCGGCGGGACTGCGCCAGAGCTGAGAGGTGACGAGGAGTCAGCGGAGGCGGGCCGGCCCTCGCGAGCCGCCGCAGCCCCGCGCGACTCAGAGTCGTCGGCACCCGGAACGGGGTTCTGCTGTGGCGAGGGTTGGACAGCCGGTCGGGAGAGATCGACGATGCGCTGCTCGACCTGATCGAGCGCCCGCCGCGTCAGCCGCATCGTGCGGGCGACGTCGGCGTAGCTGATGACTTTCGCGTAGAGGTCAAGAGCCCGCCGGTACGCCTCCGCGGCCCGTGTGAGGTATTCCTGCTCCTGCGCGAGGCCGGCGAGTGTTCGAGCCGTCCGCGCCAGCGTGTCGGCGCGGGCGCGATAGCCGTCCGCAAGCTGCGTGGTCTCCCGATCGCCAGGGGTATATCCGAGCCGCTGCGCCTGCGTGAGCGCATCGGCGCCGCGATCGACGTCCTCCAGCCCGTAGATGAACGTTCGAGCGAGTCCCAGAAACGGGTCCGGCCAGTTCGGTCTGAGCTCGGCGGCTTCCCGAAACGCGGTGACGGCGTCCGTGAACTCCTGCTTCGCCTCGACGGTCTTCCCCCGCGCCTTGCGGGCCTCGCCATCGATCCGGTGCAGGTGTCCATCGCAGTACCGGAGCGAGGCTTTGAGTCGAGCACTTGGACCCGCGCTGACCGCGTGCGCAAATGCCTCGCGTGCCAATCGCCACTGGGTCTCTCTGACCGATGGCAGTGCCGTCCGATAGTTGTCGATGACGCGATCGCCCAGCATGCCGGTCTGCTGCGCGAGGACACGCTCGAGACCGATGACGCCGATGCCGAGGCTTCGCCGGCTGAGCGCCTCGTACTGGTCCCACGCTTCGCCGAGTCCGTCCAGTTCCCGGGTCGGCACGGCCGCCGCGAGTCGCCTGGCGGCCCCCGCGACCCGGAGTTCGTTGCAGGCGCTCGTGAGCGCGATCAGGAGGAGAGCCGTTCGAAGAAGAGGCCTTCGTGAAATGCGCTTTGCTGGCGCGCCAGACGATGGCTGCGTCTGACCCACGAGATCGCTCCGTTGGGCAACCGTCGTCGGTTGAGCGGCGCCTGGCTCTCGCGTTCGTCGCGTCACCTCATCTTCGACGCTCTCTGGTACGCGCGTGCGCCGGGTGGCAGGTTCGTCTGTTGCGCGAGTCGGCCAGCCTTCGCGCGCCGCTCGAGTCTCGCGTCCGGCGATGACACATTCGAGATCCTCGCGGATGGCCGCCGCCGCGGCATATCGGTCCTCGGGGCGGCCCGCCAGCAGTTTCCCGATCACCGCCGCCAGGCCCGGCGTGCAGCGGCCTCCCGGTGAAGTCGGCGGCTGCCGCGATTGGATGCGCTGCTCCAATCGGCGAGTGTCCGGCGCCTGGAACGGCAGAGCGCCGCTCACCATTTCGTACAGCAGGACACCGACCGCCCAGAAATCAGCCTGTGGATCGATCTCGCCTGAATCGAGCCGCTCGGGCGACAGATAGGCGATGCTGCCAAAGTCGTTGCGCGTCACTTTCCGGCTCAACGACAACGCCTTGGCGATCCCGAAATCGAGGACCTTGACGCGATCGTCCCCGGTCACCTTGATGTTGCGAGGCTTGAGATCGCCGTGAAGCAGCGACCGGAGAGGGCGCCCGTCGATCGTGACTTCGAAGCCGTGCGCCGCTTCGAGAAACTGAGAGAGCTGGACCGCGATGCCGGCCGCGCGTTCGGAGCTCAACGGACCGCGCGCGATGACTTCCGAGAGGTTCAATCCCTCGAGGTACTCCATCGCGATGTAGAAGTATCCCCACTCGGTGCCGTGCTCGTACACGATCGGAACATGGCCGCTTGCCCGACAGAACTGCTCTTGAAGTTTCGCCCCCCAGCACTCGGCCTCGAGGATTTCGCGCGCCTCCCGGTCATTGCCCGTGGGCACCAACTTCAGGGCCACGCGGCGACTCGTCCGAGTGTCCGTGGCGAGAAACACGGCCGCCATCCCACCGCGGCCGATCTCCTCGAGAATCTCGTATGGTCCGACACGCTGGAAAACGGTCGTCATCATCGACCTTGGCGGCCGCGCGGGGACGCTGACGTCGTGGCTCTGGAAGCGGGACTGTCCGGAAACCAATTCTCGCGCATGACGCTCAGCCTGGCCCCGTCGCCCAGGGACACGAACACCTTTGGACTGACTCCCTGAAATACGTTGCCCACGATAGACGGTTCCGCACCGTCCTCGATGATGAGCGACGCCCGGGCTCGCTCGGATAACCCATTTCGGGCAAAGACGTTGTGAGCAATGCGAGGCGACGCTCCCGAGCGGATCGCCAGCGCTGGACCGGGGTTGTCGTGAATATCGCTGCCGGTCACGCCTCCGCCTGCCATCTGGTTGAGATCGATGGCCACCCTGAGGGCGCCGGTGATTTCCACGTCCACAATCGATACGTGTGCGCCCTTGACGAGCACCCCCGTGCCCAACGGCGTCGCGGCGTCACCGATGATGCGGAAACCTGCGAATTCGGCGTTCGAAACGTCGGCCGCGACGACCGCCGGGTCGGCTTCGGAAGCTGCGCCCGGCAGCCGGATGGTGGCGCCTCGCGGGACACGACTGATGACTCTGACGCCGTCCACCAGGACAAGGCGTTCGCGGTATTCTCCCGGCTCGACGATGACTTGCGATCCGGGCTGCGCCCGCGCCAAGGCGTCCGCGATCGATTCAGTCGGTCGAACGACGACGACTCCTGACGTTGACGTGGGCAGCTCGATGACGCTCGGCACCGGGACCTGCCAGGATGGAACCCAACGAACCACCGCCGCCGCGATCACGATCGCCAGCAGTGCGACGAGCGCGATTTGCACCACGCGTTGAGACGTCGTGCGCCGCTCGCGCGGCGCGGCGCCAAATCCATGAACGTCGACCGCAGCCGGGCGTCGAGGGGACCCGAATCCGCTCGACCTCTCGCGCGCGGCAGCGGAGACCACGCGTGAGCGAGCACGAGTCGCGGCGAACAGCTCTCCTTCGACGTACACGACCGTCACGTTGTCTTTGCCGCCGGCGTCGTTCGCCGCCTCGATCAGCGCGTTGACGACGTCATGCGGCCGACCGGCCAGCTCGGTCACGATCTGATTGATGGTCCCCGACTCGACCAAATCGGTCAGGCCGTCGCTGCAAAGCAGCAGGGCGGCGTCGGGCTCGAACCGAATCTCGTGCAGATCGATGAAGTCGGGATCCGTCTGCTCGTGAGGCGCAGAGCCGACGTCGCGATACACTTCGTTCCGCCGTCGGTGCCGCATCGCTTCGATTTCGGAGATCTCGTTGGAATCCTCGCGCTCGCCGACCGGCGAATGATCGCGCGTGACTTTCTCGATTCCGTCGCCGCGGAGCTTGTAGAGCCGCGTGTCACCCACATGCCCAATCGTCGCGACCTCGTCGCCGACGACGGCCACGGTGAGCACGCAGGCCATCCCCATCCATTCAGGTCGGGAAGACGCGAGGCGATGAATCTCGTTGTTGGCAATCGTGATGGCCTCTCGAACCCGATCCGCTGTGGGGCCCGTTTCCCGCTCCAGCCGGGTCCTCAGCATCGTCAGCGCCACGTCGGCGGCCTTGCCACCAGCGGCCTGGCCGCCGATGCCATCGACGAGGACAAAGAGGCCGCGGGCCACGTCGAGATGGAACCGATCCTCGTTGACCTCGCGTTGGAGACCGGGGTCGGTGCTGCCCGCCGCCGTCAGTGTGCTGATCGTCTGCATGGACTTACCCGTCGTGCTTTCCGAGCCCGGCCCACACGTAGCCGGCGATAAGAGCCGCGAGCCCGGCCAACAGGACGAAACGGGCCCACAGGAGCAGCGCCATCAGTCGACCTTCCGGAAATCGAGAAACACGATGTCCGCCAGACCGATGCGTGCCGTGTCCGGCAGCGGCGTTTCAACGCCGTTCTCTCGTTTCGCCCCCTCGCGCTCTTCGTAACCCCGCGGAACGTGGCGACCGTTGAGCGTCGTCCCGAGCGAACTGAGATCGATCAGGAAGAAACGGCCCGTCTGTGGATCCCTGCGTATGCGAGCGTGCTCGCGCGACACGTCAACGGAGGAGACGATGCGAATGTCCACGGGGTAGGCGATTCCACCGCGCCCGATCGTCACCGAATCCTTGACGACATCATGAGAATGCTGACCTGAGGTGTCGTCATGGATGACCCGGGCGAACACGGGCAACGCCGGCGCCTGCGGTGCACGATTCACCGTCTGCTCTCTCGTCGTTGTCCGGTGGCCGGCGTACATCGTGGTGATTCGACGAGTCCTCTCTCCGACACTCAGGTCGGGCCGCGCCGGCAGGACGAGCTCCGAATCGATCAGGAGGTCGCCGTCATTCATGTCGCCGTCGGGATCGGCCCGGAACTCGACCCGCCACTCGGCGCCGGCATTGTCGATCTGCGGCCGATGATCTCCGGTGAGCCGCTCGAGCCACCGCTTGATTGGCGAGCGGCGGTTGAGTTTGTGAAGTTCATCGGCGAGCGCCCGGGCGGTCTGTCCCTCGAGAATCGGAATGATTCCCTCGAGGCGTGCGTATTCAGTTGGGTGCACGTACACCGTGAACCGACTGGGCGCGAGCGTCGAATACTTCAGCGGCTCGAGGTTCTTCCGCATGTTGTCAACGACGGCCTCGATGAGATCCCGAGCCGGCCGGCGAGAGGGCTGGGAAACAGGATACAGTCGGGCAGGAGCCATGGCATGTTCTACCGTCGCGGTGATCAATCCCAACGAACGATCGAGGACAGTATGACCATCCATACTGCCCGTAGTGAAAGTTGCATCGGCTGCCGGCAGTCCGTGTCAGTCGATCCATCGCCGTCACATCATCCTCGATTACTATGTGCCAGGCGCCGATCCACAGTTCTTGTGGATTTCCAAGGTTTTTGCAGTTCTACAGCGACTGTGAGGGTTCGCTTCGCGGATTTCACCCTGGATTCGGCCACGCGGCAGCTTCTGCATCGCGGCAGGGGCGAGATCCGCCTGTCCCCAAAGGCGTTCGATCTGCTCGCCGCGCTGATCGAGCAGCGGCCGACGGTGCTGGACAAGGCCGAGCTCCACCGACGGATCTGGCCCGACACCTACGTCGTCGACGCAAACCTGAATGTGCTCGTCGCCGAGATCCGGCGCGCGCTCGAGGACTCCCGGCGCAACGCGAAGTTCATCCGCACGGTTCATGCGATTGGCTATGCATTCTGCGGCGAGGCCGTGGACCTGACAGATCGCTCAGCGCCACGGAAGACACCGCCCGTTCGATTCTGGCTGGTGTGGAACGAGCGCGTGATCGTGCTGGAGGACGGGGACAACACCATTGGCCGGGATCCGCAGTGCACCGTCTGGCTGGATGCTTCCGGCGTGTCGCGTCGTCATGCCCGCATCAGAACCGTCCGCGGAGACGACGCGGTTCTTCTTCAGGACCTGGGAAGCAAGAACGGCACGCTCGTTCAGAACTCGCCTATCACGGGTCAGGTGCGGCTGACCGACGGCGCCGTGATTCAGATCGGATCAGTCCAGTTGAAGCTGCGGGTCTGGTCCGACGGCAAGTCGAAGGAAACCGAGCGCATCCCGCCGAAGCGCAAGCTCGTCTGACGGAGAATCAGAAACCGTCGAGAACGAAGCGATCCCACGCGCCGGTTCAACGTGCGCACACCGGCGTGCGAGCACGAGATCCGCCGCGTGGGTTGCATCCGCGTTACGCCAGGACTCTCAGATTCAATTCTTCCAGAGCCGCTCCCACCACGCCGGCTGGCGCTGCGGCTGCCGCGGGTCCTCCGCGAGCCCCATCCGCTTCTGGATGTCGGGCAGGTTCCATCCTGTCAGCGACGCCAGCCGTCCGGCCTCCTGCTCCTGACGCTGCCGCAGGGTGCTGCGATACGCGGCGCCGGCGCCGCACGAGTCGACGCCCGTCCATTCATGACGGAGTACATAGCGCCCCTGGAAGTTCGCCCGATCGGCAGTTTCCTGAAAGACGAGATCTTCGGGGAAGTGCGCGTTGTCGTAGCGGACGTGCAGCCTGGTGAGGAACACATTGAGCGGCTGTCCGTTGCTGCCATCCGTCCAGAAGACGCCGAGATTCCTCAACTCGTCGTTCGACAGCGGGTCGGCTGCGCAGGGATCGCACCACTTCATGTCCCAGGCGTATTCCGTGAACAGCACGTTCCCCTCTTCGCGTTCGACCTGGCGCGCGAACATCGCCTTGTAGAACTTCGCAAACTCGCCCGGCTGCTTGAGATAGATCGGCAGGTCCATGTCCGACGGCAGCTTCGCCGTCCGGTAGTTCGTCGTCTCGACGCGTCCGTTGCGCGTGAGCGCGTAGACGAACAGCTCTTGCGGTCCGTTCGCGTTCACCATGCCGAGACGAATTGGCAGCATGAACTTGGGCGATTCGTACGCGATTTGCAGCGGACGCAGGTACGAGAAGCCGAGCTTCGACTGCTCGGTGAGATTCACTTTCGCGACGAAGAACCGCATGTTCTGTTTCAGATAGCTCGCCAGCACGGCCGACGCCCCGGCCGGAATCCTGTAACCGTTCTCGCGCAGCCAGGTCTCGAGGCCCGAGCTCTGTTCGGCCGAGAGAAGCAGGATGTTGTACTCGCCGACCGTATACTGCGCCTCGATTCTGACGCCAAGACTCTGCTCTCGTCTCATGTTTCGGCCTGCCATCGCGGGGGCTGCAGCCGGCATCGACATCCTTTTGTCAAGGCTCCGCATCCAACAGGGATCCTGGTCGAAGTACTCGACAAGGCGCGGCGCCGAGTACGCGTCGAGGTGGTCGACGAGCGCTTTGTCGCCGACGTGAATCTGCTCGCGCTTCAGAAATGTCGGCACCGGGATGACGACGGCGAATTCCTTCAGGTCTCCCTGAAAGTCGTTGGCCATCGTCATCACCGTTCGGTCGCCGTCACGAACCAGCACGACCTGCGAGGCCTTGTTGAACAGCTTCGTGTCGGCCTTCGAGACGTAGAAGCCGCAGAAGCCAAACAGTGATGGCGCCGAGGCCGCCACCATCGACGCGAGCGCCACTCCGAATACGAGTCGTCTCATTTCGTTGCTCCTTGTGAATGGTCCACGAGTACTGCGCGCCCGGCAGCAGCCGATCGATCAGCGGCACCGCAAGGGAGAAGGCCGCCAGCGACCAGAGCAGTCCGTTGGTTCTGAACAGCCTGAATTGCACGTACCATCCGCCGAACGCGACCAGCGCCGCGAACAGGACACGTCCGGCCCGTGAATCGGGGGTCGTCTTCGGATCGGAAATCATGAAAAAAGTGAAGAGCAGCAGCGCGCCGCTTTCCAGCCGATGGAGGGGGATGGTCAGCGGCTCGCCGAGATAGACCGACCGCCCGAATAGCAGCGCGCAGTAGAACGTGATGAACGCGTACGTCACGTCGCTGCGGGACGCGCGGTTCACGACGATGCCTCCCAGGCACGCCATGAGAAACGCGAAGAACGCCACGGATCCCCATTGCCCCGGCGACACCCAGGCCAGATCGGTCAGCAGGAGCATCGCCACGATCCCGCCGTTGGTTGGATTGAAGAGATGTTTGCCGCGGAAGCGCACCAGGAACTTGGCCCCGATCGTGACCACAGCCGCGACAATGGCGAGATCGGTGCGGTTGGTCCGAAGCAGCAGACACAGCGACAGTCCGGAGATCAGCGCGCTCCTGACGTTCACCGTCCTGCGCCCCTCCGCCCGGTCGCAAACAGCCTGCGTGCCGAGAACCGTCAGGAGCAGGAGGCAGGCGCGCGCCACCGTAATGTCGAAATCCAGCCACGCCATCCCGTAGACGAGCAACGATGCGAGCATCGCAATCTGGTACAGTCGCGGGTCGGGCATGGATCGCGCTCCTCTGAGAAGAGAACGATCGAGTCCGGATTTCTTGCGGGAGCGCCGGACCGCGGGTCGGAACCGGCGGTTTTGGGCTTACGGTTTTATCAGTGCGAAGGCGGGGCCTACTTCAGTTACTGGAACATCACCTGGGCGAACTGTCCGAGGAAATCCCGCCACAGGAACCAGTAATGCCGGCCAGGGATCTCACGATACGTGGTCTTGAAGCCGTGTTTCTTCACGAGCTCTGAGAGGTTCACGGTGCCTTCCCGGGCCATGTCCGTGGTGCCTGCGCCGAGCCAGTAGAACTTGACGCCGCCAGCCTTGACGGCCGCGAGCTGCTCCTCGAGCCCTTCGTCGACGATTCTCGGTCCGGAACTGAAGACGCCGATGTATCCGAACACGCCGGGGTTGTTGTTGGTGGCCGACAGGGTGTGCCCGCCGCCCATCGACAGGCCGGCGATGGCGCGGTTGTCCTTGTCGTTGAGCACACGAAATGTTTTCTCCACGAACGGGATGACGTCCTTCACCAGGCTCTCCGGATACGAGCCCTCGTAAGGCTGCGCCGCTGTGCCTCGACCGCCGGCGGGCAGTGCGGCCGCGGGCGCGGCGCCGCGTTGTGCGCCCGCCGCCTGCTGTGGCGGCGGCGGCGGCGCCTGCACGGACTGACGGGCGGGCGTCGGTCCGAAGCCATAGCCTTGAGACACCGTCTGCGTGGCGTTGCCGTTTGGCATCACGACGACCATCGGCTTTGCCTTCCCCTGCGCGATGAGATTGTCGAGGATGATATTGGCGCGGCCCATCGTGAGCCACGCATCCTCGTCGCCGCCGCCGCCATGGAGGAGATACAGAACCGGATAACGCCGCGTGCTCGCCGCGTAGTCTGGCGGGGTGTACACCATCATGCGGCGGCTCGCCAGCTTCAGCGTCGAGGATGGGTACCAGATGGCCTGTACCGTGCCGTGGGGGACGTCCTTGAAGTCCCACAGCTCGGACTCCGCACCGGGAATCATCAGCAGGTTGTCGTAGCGAGCGCCGTCGCGTTGCGTTTCCGCATTACCGGGATCGAGCGCCTTGACGCCGTCGACGAGATACCAATAACCCCAGAGCTGCGCGCCGAGCGGTCCGACCGTCACGGACCACACGCCGCTGTCGTCCCTGGTCATTTTCAGGTTGGTCGCGCCGTCCCAGCTGCCGTTCAACGTCACTTCGGTCGCGCGCGGAGCGGAGAGCCGGAACGTCACCGTCCTGTCCGGATGAATCTCCGGAGACCGCGGGACCGCGGGCCGGAGTGCCGCTGCTCCAGGGTTCGGCGTCGCCGGTGATCCGGGCCTCGAGGGTGCTGGCTGCTGCGCAGACGCCGAGGACATGGCAAGCACCACCAGCGCTGAAACGCAGATGCGGGAAATGATCTCTCGCGTCATCAGGATGCACCTTTCGTCAAAAGTCGATCCTCGAGATCATGGCTGCTCCGGGAGGGCAAAGCTGTGAACGGTGTTGCCACCTGAGAGTGCGACGTACTGGCGCCCGTCCACCGCATAGCTGATCGGTGACGCTGCATGGCTGCCGCCGGTCTGGTAGTGCCACAGATGCGTGCCCGTTCTCGCGTCGAGCGCGATGAGATTCCCGTCGCGCGTCGAGGCAAACACGACGCTGCCTGCGGTGACGAGCAAGCCGTTGGTCAGTGATCCCTGGAACGTCTTGACATCCCAAACTGTCCTTCCAGTCTCAGGGTCGAGCGCTTTGATGCCGCTCGTCGGCGGCGGATCGCTTGACCCGCGCGCCGGGCCGGCGCCGCGCCCTGGAGCGCGGCCGATGTACTGGCGGCCCGGCTCGAATTCAGCCGTGGCGCTCGTATATTGTGCGCCGCCTTCCGCGTACTCGAGATAAAACAATCCGGTGGTGGCGCTGTAGGACGGACTCTGAAAGTTCGTCCCGCCTCCAAGCGTGGGATAGACCAGGATGCTGCCTTCGGGGCTGGAGTTGGAATTCGGCACCACGATCGGACGGCCGTTGGCATCGAAGCCGGCGTTCCAGGTTTGATGGACGAAGGGCGTGCCTTGCAGGAACGTGCCGTTCGTCCGGTCCAGCACGTAGAAGATACCGTTGCGGTCGGCATGCAGCAGCAGCTTGCGATTCTGGCCGTGCCACATCCGATCCACGAGCATGATGTCCTGCACGGAATCCCAGTCATGTCCGTCGTTCGGCGTGAACTGATAGTGCCATTTCCGGAGACCCGTCCCGGGATCGAGCGCCACCACCGAACAGCTGAACAGGTTGTCGAGTTCACCCCTGGTGAATCGATCGATCTGCGGCGCCGGATTGCCCATCGCCCAGTACACCGTGTTGAGCTCGGGATCGTAGGTTCCGGTCAGCCACGCGCCCGTGCCGCCGCGCCGCCAGCTGTCCCCCTTCCATGTGTCGTTGCCGAACTCGCCTGGTCCCGGCACCGTGTTGAACCGCCAGAGCCGCCTGCCGCTTGCGGCGTCGTACGCGTCGATGAACCCGCGCGTGCCGAATTCGCCGCAGCTGATGCCCACCAGCACCTTGTCGTTGACGACAAGCGGCGGGCTCGTGACCGTGTAGCCTTCCGTGGAATCCGCGATTTGAACCTCCCACATCGGCAGGCCCGTACGCGCATCGAGGGAGATGAGCGCCGCGTCCAGCGTCCCGACATACAGGCGATGGCCGAGCATGGCGACACCGCGACTGAAGGGATTGATCTCGTACGGATTCTTGACCTTCTGTGGCCGCGAGTAGCGCCAGACCTGGCGGCCCGACCGCGCGTCGAGCGCGACGACCGCCAGCGGATCGCCGCTGGTCGTCACATACATGATGCCGTCTGCCACGATCGGTGTCGCTTCCAGCGTCACAGATCCGGGAAGCGGCATCGACCAGACACCCTGCAGCTTCCCGACGTTGCCGACCTCGATCTGTTTCAGCGGCGAGGCGTGCGTGCCCTGGTAGTCACCCCAATACATCAACCAGTTCTGCGGCTCGCCTTTCGCATTTCGCAGGCGCTCCGAGGTCACGCCGCCCGGGAGCATGGGTTGGACACCAGTCTTCGAAAGATCGCGTCCATTCTGGTTCGCGAGGTACGTCACCAGGTTATCGATGTCGCTCGCCGACAGACGCGACCCGTAGTCAGCCGGCATCAGCGATCGAGGGTCGCTCTGCACTGAAGACAGTCTCCTTTTGTCGAACGAGCGGATCGCGCCGGTCGTATCCACCATCTGCACCGAAAACATATCTTCATTGCGACGGATGCCTCGCGTTTCACGTCCATCCTGCGTCTTGACGATCACGGTTGCCGGCGCAGGCCCTCCACGTCCGCCGCCGCCCACGCGCCCGCCGGCACCAGGAGCCGCCGGAAGCGGGTTGTTGGGATCGACGATTTTCTGGCGCAGCGCCGCCACCGAATTGCGTCCGGCGCCCGAGAGATCTGGTCCGACGATGCCGCCACGCCCGTTCACCTCGTGACAGGTTGCGCACCCGGCGCGCCCGAAGAAGAGCGTTTCGCCGCTCGCCGCATTGCCGGTCGCCGGTATCGCTGTTCCACCCGCACCGCCGGCAGACGCCGTCCCTTTGAGACTTCGGATGTAGGAAACCAGTTGCCAGACCTGCGTGTCGCTCAGTCCCGCGAACGGCGGCATCTGTGTTCCGGGCAGGCCCTCACGAACCGTGTGAAACAGGTCCCCATCTCCGTCGCCGTGCGCCAGGGGCGAGACGTCGAGCGCGGGGCCACGATCGCCTTGACCGCCAGGACCATGACACGACTGGCATGTCTGGTTGTACAGACGCTGCCCCTCTGAAACCGCCGTGGGACTATCCGCGAGCGGATTTCTCACCGTGTCCGATTGAGGTGGCTGCGCATGCCCCGGGTCGGCACTCGCGGCCGCCAACGCCAGAATCGACAGTCCGAATCGCACATCCATAATTCCCCACTCCGCCATTGGACAGCGAGAATGTAGACTGATGCCACGGAAATGATCAAATTGCTGCCAGCGAGGCACCAGGCACATTGCCAACCTCTGAGCCACCATGACGAGTGGGTCGTCTGGAGGCATCATCCGCGCGAAGTGTCGCCGTTGTTGTTCCACTCAGCCGGACGCACCAACCAATGAAGAGGACTGCCATGAGGACTCGATCGGTTGCTTATATGTTCACGGGGACGTGCGTGCTTGCCTGGACAGCCGCCGGCTTCTCCGGTGTGCAAGCGTCGCAGCCGCCCGTCACTCCCGGTACCGGGCGCGGCGGAGCGGCCGCCGCCGTGGAGCCCTGCGGAGGACGCAGCGCGCAGCCGCAGGTGCCGTGCGCTGGCGACGTCGCAAGAATGATGGAAGTGCTGCCCGCCAAAGCACCGGCGATGCCGAAGCGCGCGCGAAAAGTGCTCGTCTACGGACGCGCGGCCGGGTATCAACACTCGTCGATCCCGCTGGCAGCAAAAATGATCGACGAGATGGGGAAGAAGACGGGCGCCTGGTCGACCAATGTGTCCTACGATCCCGCCGCCATTTCTGCAGACAGCCTGAAACAATACGACGCGGTGTTCCTGTCGAGCACGACTGGCACGTTCCTCGACGATCCCAGCAATCCAGGCCTCACCGAGGCGCGGCGAAAGGCGCTGCTCGACTTCGTGCGAAATGGAAAGGGGCTGGCGGGCATTCATGCGGCGTCCGACTCCTACCACGGGGGCGCCGCGCGCGGCGGGCCGCCGGCGGCGGAGGCGCCTGCAGGCCGCGCGACAATCCCGCCGTGCAGCGCGGGGCGCGGAAATGGAGGCGGCTCTCCGCTCTGGCCGGAGTTCAACAGGATGATCGGCGGCTACTTCAAGTTCCACTGGGTCTACCCGACGCCGATTACCGTCAGAATCGACGACCCGAAGAGCCCGATCAACGCGGCGTTCAAGGGCCGATCGTTCAACACCATCGACGAGGTATACACGTTCAACCAGGATTCGTGGTCGCGTGAGAACCTCCACGTGCTCACGAGCATCGACTATTCGTTGATGACCGATTGCGAGAAAGGCCTCGAATCCACCCCCCGCACCGATCACGACTACGGCCTGAGCTGGATTCGACGGGAAGGGAAGGGTCGCGTGTTCTACGAAGCGCTCGGCCACAGCGAGACGATCTATTACAACAATCCGGCGATGCTCGATCACCTGCTCGCCGGCATGCAGTACGCGCTTGGCGATCTCGCGGCAGATGACAGCCCGAGCGGGAAACCGTTGAAGAAGACGAGCTACTAATGGACGCCGCCGCGCGCTGACTGGCAGCCCCTGGCGAAGGTCCACGTTTAACCACGTTTAACCACAGATATACTCGCGTAACGGAGGGGCCGCCTGTCAGAGGTCCGTTACGCGATCCGTCAGCTGCTCAAGTCGCCCGGCTTCACGCTGGTCGCCATCCTCGGCCTCGCGCTCGGAATCGGCGCGAACGTCGCGTTCTTCAGCGTCGTCAACTCGGTCTTTCTGCGTCCGCTCCCGTATCGCGAACCGGACCGGCTCGTCAGATTGAGCTCGACGAACGAGGCGCAGAACCTGACGCGCGTCGGCTTCTCCTATTCGCGGTACGTCGCCGTGCAAGAGCAGCAGCAGGTGTTCAGCGATCTCGCGCTGTCGATAGGCAACGCGTTCACGTTGACCGGCCGCGGCGATCCGGAACAGCTCATTGGCCTCCAGGCCTCGGCGGCGCTGCTGCCGGCATTGGGCCTGCAGCCGGCGATCGGTCGCAGTTTCTCGCCAGCCGAAGATTCGCCCGGCGGCCAGCACGTCGTCCTGATCAGCCATGCGATGTGGCAGCAGCGTTTCAATCGCGATCCGTCTGTGCTGGGTCAGGCACTGACGCTCGATGGCGCGCCGTACGTGATTATCGGCGTCCTGCCCGAGGCCGCCACTGCGTTCCCGCTGAATCAGCTTCAGATCTGGGTCCCGCGGCCTGCCGAAGTGCCATTCCTGGTTCCCTCGCAGTTGAACGGCGGCGGCTTCTTCTTTCAAGCTATCGCGCGGCTGCGGCCGGGCGTGTCGCTGACGCAGGCGCGCGAAGCGATGAACGTCGTCGCCGCCAATTACCGCGCCGCGCACCCCGCCAATGTCGACGCGCCGTCGCACATCGACGTCGTGCCGCTCCTGGACGATGCGGTCGGGCAGCAGCGCCAGAGTTATCTGCTGCTCTTCGGCGCCGTGGGATGTGTTCTCCTGATTGCGTGCGCGAACATCGCCAACCTCGTGCTCGCGCGCTTTGCCGGCCGCCGACGGGAGATCGCGGCGCGCTTCGCGCTGGGTGCGGCGCGATTCGACGTGATCCGCCAACTCGTCACCGAAAGCATGCTCCTCGCCGTCCTTGGCGGCGCAGTGGGCCTGTTGTTGGCACAGTGGGCGCTTGCCACACTGGTCGCCTTTGGAGCCAATTTCATTCCGCGCGTGATCGAGATCCGGATCGATCCGCTGGCTCTCGGCTTCGCGCTGGCCGTGTCACTCGTCACCGGATTGGCGATCGGCCTGCTGCCCGCGTGGCAGGCCGCGAGTGTGAACGTGCAGGAAGCGCTGAAGGAAGCGGGGCGCGGATCCGTGGGATCCGGTGGCCGTCTGCGATCCGGCCTGCTGGTCGCCGAAGTCTCGCTATCGCTCGTGCTGTTGATCGCGGTGGGGTTGCTGCTCACGAGCTTCGCACGGCTGCAGCAGGTCAAGCCGGGATTCGAGCCAGGCGGCGTCTTCACCGCTCAACTTGCGCTGCCGCCGACACGCTACGACCGCCAGAAGCTCGTCACCTTTTACGAGCAGTTGTATCAACGCTTGTCGACGCTGCCGGGCAGCACGTCGGCCGCACTCACCGACCGCGTGCCGCTGACCGGCGGGCAGACGCCGGCGCCGGTGGCGATCGGCGGCCGGCCGCTCCCGCCGCTGAGCGAACGTCCACAGGCGAACCGACATCTCGTCTCGCCGCGGTACTTCGCCACGCTCGGTATCCCGATTCTCGCCGGGCGCGATTTCGACGTGCGCGACAATTCTCGTGTGTCGCATGTCGTCATCGTCAACGAGACGTTTGCGCGGCGGCATTTTGCCGGCGAGAACCCGATCGGGCGCACGTTGGTCACCGGCATGGCGCAATTGCCGTCGGAGATTGTGGGCGTCGTCGCCGACGTGCGCAGCACCAGTTTGAACGCGCCGCCGGAAGCGGACTACTTCCTGCCGGCACTGCAGCGGCCGGAAGCCTTCACGAACATCCTCGTGCGGACGAACGTCAGCCCCGCGGCGATGCTGCCCGTCGTGCGCGAGGCGCTGCGATCGGTGGACCCGGATCTCCCGCTGCTGCAACCGGAGCCGCTCTCCGCGCGCGTCGCGCGGACGGTCGCCGATCGCAAACTCGCGCTGATGCTGCTGGGGGGATTCGCGATGCTGGCGCTCGTGCTCGCGAGCCTCGGCGTGTACAGCGTGATGGCGCATCTCGTGATCTTCCGCACGAGCGAGATCGGCCTTCGCATGGCGCTTGGCGCATCACCGGGCGTGGTGATGCGAATGGTGCTCAGTCAAGGCCGGCGGCTGACGCTTATCGGGATCGTCGTCGGGATCGCCGGCGCGCTCGCGGTGTCGCGACTGCTGCAGCAGACGCTCTTCGAGGTCGACGCGACAAACCCGCTGGTCTACCTCTCGCTGTCAGTCTTTCTGCTGCTCGTCACCGAGTGCGCGTCGTGGTTCCCGGCCCGGCGTGCGACGAGGATCGATCCGGTGATCGCACTCCGGGCCGAGTGACTCAGGATCGCGCGCGCACGGCGGCGACGAGCGCCTGCGTCGCCCAGTTCGTCGCCGCGGCCGAAATGAACTGATCAGTGGAGTGCCCAGCTGTTGGTAAGCCCTTCGCGACTTTCAAGGATTGTCACAGTCTGGATGTGATTAAAATTCGCGCTTCTGGGACCGCATGCAGGATCTTCGCCTCGCCTTCCGCGCGCTCCGGGCCACGCCCGTTGTCACTGCTGTTGCGATCCTGTCGCTAGCGCTTGGCATCGGCGCCAATACGGCGATCTTTTCCATCGTCAACGGCCTGTTGCTGCGCAGTCTACCGGTGCGAGATCCGTCGCGCCTCGTGCTGGTCACCGAGGGCACGATGACGCGTCCGCGCGCCTGGAGCTTTCCGGTCTGGGAGCAGATTCGCCGCCGGCCGGATCTTTTCGAGCGAACGGCTGCGTGGTCCTTCACGCGCTTCAATCTGGCGCCCGGCGGAGAGACGGCGTTCGTGGACGGTCTCTGGGCCAGCGGTTCATTCTTTGACGCGCTCGGCGTGCCCGCGATGCTCGGCCGCACGTTCTCGGACGTCGACGATCGGCCCGGCGGCGGATCGGACGGCCCGGTTGCGGTGATCAGTTACGCCTTCTGGCAGCGGCGTTTCGGCGGCGCGGCTGACGCCGTCGGCCGCGCGATCCGTCTCGACAGCGTCACGTTCACGATCGTGGGTGTAATGCCTCGGGATTTCTTCGGCGCGGAGGTGGGCCGGACGTTCGATGTGGCCGCGCCTATCGCCGATGAACCGATCGTCCGCGGCCGCGACAGCGCCGTGAACAACGAGGGCACCACCTTCCTGACGGTGATCGGCCGGCTCAGGCAGGACGAATCACAGGAGGCTGCCACGGCGGCGTTGCGTCGCGCGCAGCCGCAGATCCGTGAGTCCACGGTCGGCGACATCGGCCAGTTCGGCAGCAGGCAGGCGGTCGAGCGCTACCTGACGACGCCGATGGCGTTGCTGCCCGCGGCGACCGGCGCCTCGGATCTCCGCCTCCGCTACGAACGCCCGCTGTTGACGATTCTCGTGGTCGCAGCGCTGGTGCTGCTGATCGCCTGTGCGAACATCGCTAACCTGTTACTGTCCCGCGCCACCGCGAGACGACACGAGCTCAGCGTGCGGGTTGCCCTCGGCGCCTCGCGGTGGCGGCTTGTCCGGCAACTCCTTGCAGAGAGTCTCGTGCTCTCCGGAACCGGTGCGGCGTTCGGGCTGTTGCTCGCGGCCTGGAGCAGCCGCCTGCTCGTCCGCATGATTTCGACGCCAGCGAATGCGGTGTTTCTCGACGTCTCGATCGATGGCCGCGTGCTGGCCTTTACCATCGCGGTCGCGGTGGCCACGACGCTGTTTTTCGGGAGCGCGCCGGCGTTTCGCACCTCAGGCGTCGCGCCGATCGACGCGCTGAAAGAACACGGACGAACGACCGTCGGACAAACCCGCGGCACGATGACCGACTGGCTCGTGGTAGCGCAGGTCGCGATGTCGCTGGTGCTCGTGGTCGCTGCCGGATTGTTCGTCCGTACGTTCCTCTCGCTCAGCGGACGGCCTCTTGGTTTTCAGCCCGGACAAGTGCTCGTCATCAGCATCGACGCCGGCCGGGCGCTGGCTGATCCGGCCGGACGCATCCCGGTGTACGAGCGCACGCGCGACGCGGTGCGCGCGCTACCTGACGTGGCCGACGCGGCGCTCTCGCTGACGACGCCGGCGGGGAACGGTCAGTTCACGCCGCGCATCCAGATGGCGGGTGGCCCGGCCGTCGACACGCAGGGGCCGATTTGGGCGAACCTGATTGCCCCTGGCTGGTTCTCGACGTTCGGGACTCCACTCGTCGCCGGGCGCGACCTGACCGATGCCGATCGCAGAGGCGCCCCGCGGGTGGCGGTGGTCAACGAAGCGTTTGCGCGGAAACTTGTGAGCGGCGGCAACCCGATCGGGCGCGCGTTCACGTTGTATCCCGGCACGGCGCGATCGCTCGGACCGATCGAGATTGTCGGCGTCGCCGCGGATGCAGTTTACACATCTCTGCGGAATCCCATGCCGCCGACGTTCTATCTGCCGCTCGCGCAGTTCGACTACCTGGCGGATCTCGGTATCCGGACGATCAATCTGAGCGTCAGGGCCAGGACCGGTTCGCCAATGACGCTGATCAGGAGTGTCGCGGCTGCGGCGGCCACCGTGAATCCTCAGCTCGCACTGACCTTCCGCCCGCTTGCCGACCAGATCGATGCCTCGCTCACGCAGGAACGCGTCGTCGCAATGCTTGCGGGATTCTTCGGTGCGCTGGCGCTGCTCCTGGCCGGCCTTGGACTTTACGGTGTTACGGCGTACGCGGTCTCGCGCAGGCGCGCCGAGATCGGGATCCGCATGGCGCTCGGCGTTGCGCCTGCCGGCGTCGTCCGCCTCGTGCTGGCGCGCGTAACGCTGCTGGTCGCGATCGGCGTCGCGGCCGGGGCGGGCGTCAGCGCCTGGGCGTCCAGGTTCGTGGCGACCTTGCTCTACGGCCTCGAGCCGCGTGATCCCGTCACGCTTGCCGGCGCCGCGCTCGTGCTCGGTGCGGTCGGTGCGCTCGCCGGATGGCTCCCCGCTTACCGTGCATCGCGCATCGACCCGGCCGAGGTACTGCGCCAGAGCTGATCGAAGGGAGTAAGTGGTCCGCGATCGGTTCGGCTCGACAATCAGAAACGGCGTAGCGTTCAGCGATGTCTCGCGCGTGTCGCGCAAATCCTCGATCTTTTTAGGGCCATCGTCTATTCCGCCCGCAGCGCGACCAGCGGATCCACGCGCGTGGCGCGACGAGCGGGGATGTAAGCGGAGAGTGCCGCCGCCGCCACGAGGCACGCAGTCGCTATCGCGATCGTCGCGGGATCGGTAGCCGTCAACCCGTAGAGAAAGCCGGACAGGAGACGGGTCGACGCCAGCGCCAGCGGCAAGCCGATCGCCACACCCATCAGAATCATGTGAGTCGTCTCGCGGAACACCAGCCAGACGACGGCCGTCGCGTTCGCACCGAGCGCCATGCGGACACCGATTTCTGCGGTCCGCTGAGCGACCGCATACGACATCACGCCATACAGACCTACGCAGGCCAGGACGAGGGCGAGACAGCCAAAGAACGTGCACAGCCTCATCGTCAATCGCTCGGCGGCAAGCGATTGATCCACTTGCTCGGTTAACGGCAGGACACGGCGAATCATGATGTCCTTAGTGACCTCGGCGAGCGCCTGCCGCACCTGTGCCGCTATGGCCGATGCCGGTTGACTCGTTCGCACTTCGAGCGACCGCAGGCTGCGCGGCAGCTGCGCAATCGGCACGTAGAACATCGGCCTCGTGTCCTGGCGAAAGCTGTTGTACCTGGCATCACGAACGATGCCGATGATTTCGATCGCCTTTGCAGGGGGAGCGCTGTCGGCGCGTGTGACGTCGATTGCCATGGTCCGGCCGATTGGCCGAGTGCCGTAAAAGTACCGCCGCGCCATCGATTCGTTGATCACCGCAACCATAGGTGCGTCGAACGCGTCCCGGTCCTCGATGCTGCGGCCATCGATCAGCGGCATGCCAATCGTTTCGAGATACCCAGGTGATACCGCGTTGTACCTCACGGTCACGCGTTCGTCCGCGCGCGGCGTGTAATCGGCGATCCGCAACGGCGCGCCGATGTCCGAGCGGCTGAACAACAACAGGCCCGAGACGCTCGCCGATTCCACATTCGGCAGCTGTCTGATGCGCCGCAACACCTGCGAGCCGACCGCGGACAGCGAAGCGGGATCGCGTTGCTGGGGAGTGTGCGCGAGATCGAACACCAGCACGGAGTCGGCGCGAAAGCCGAGATCCAGCCGGTGAAGGTTCTGGAGGCTGCGAAGGAGAAGGCCCGCGCCGATCAGGAGCAGCAGCGAGAGTGCAATCTGCAGGCTGACGAACGAGCGGCTCGCGCGCTGCGCAGGCCCGCCCAGTCCGGCGCGCAGGCTCTTCTTCAGCACCGGACCGGGATCAACGCGCGTCATCCGCAACGCAGGGAGAAGACCGAAGGCGACTGCGCTCCCGATGGCCACGACCGCGAGAAATGCGAAGACGCGAACGCCGAACTGGAGGTCGAGCGCAACCGGTGCCGGCCCGGTACTGATCAGACCCAGCAGCGCGCCGCTGCCCCCGTATGCGACCGCAGCGCCTGCGAAGGCGCCGAGCGCCGACAGAATGACACTTTCCGTCAACACCTGAGCGACGAGCTGCCGGCGGCTGCATCCAATCGCGAGCCGCACGCCGAACTCCGCCTGGCGTGCGGCGCCTCGCGCCAGCAACAGGTTCGCAACGTTCGCGCACGCGATGAGCAGCACGACGGCGACGATCGCCATGACGATACGAATGGGCCTGGCGAATGTACGGCGCAGCGGGACGTCCAGGCCGGTGGCGCCGTCGGCCAGTGCGATTGTAAAGTCCTCGGTGTGATCGCGAATGCGTCCTTCCGCGCGGAGAAGCTGCTGGAACAGTACGGTCATTGCCGCCTGGGCGCGAACGCGATCGACGCCGGGCTTCAGCCGCGCCATGTACGCTGTGAAGACACCGCGGCGATTCTCGAGGTTGTCGTCGCTCGAGAAGGGCACGATCGGCACCCAGGCAGCTGGCGAGCTGCCGACGACTTCTCCGCTGAAGCCGCGCGGCGCGATGCCGATGACCCGGCAGGGACTTCGCCCAATCGAAATCGTCCGCTCTAGAATGCGCGGGTCGCGGCCGAACTGACGTTCCCAGAACACGTCGCTGAGCACGACGACTGAGCCGAGCGCCTCGCTCGAATGCGGATTCCGGTCGTCATCGGCGGTGAAGAACCGGCCGAGGGCCGGTGGCACGCCGAGAACCTCGAAGTAATTGCCGCTGACGAGGCCCACCGGGATGTTGTCCAGCTCGGTCGCCGAGCCCGCGGAGTCGGGAATCGTCACCCGGTACGGCGTCTCGCCCGCAGTCGCCACGAACCCGCCGAAGACATCCTGTAGATCGCGCAGGTCGCGGTACATCGGAAACGAGATCATCGCGAACTCGCCATGCTTCTGTGCCGTCACCTCGACGAGCTCGTGCGAATCGCGGACGGGCAGCGTCCGCAGCAGCAGCGCATCCAGCAGCGTGAACACCGCGGTATTCGCGCCGATGCCCAGCGCGAGCGAGAACACAGCCACGGCGGTGAAGACGGGAGCCTTCCGGAGCAGCCGAATGGTGTACCGGACATCACGCGCGAGCGAGTCGATCCACCGGAATCCTCGCTGATCGCGGTACGCCTCTTTCATCTGTTCGACGCCGCCGAAGTCGCGGCGCGCGGCCAGTCGCGCCTCCGCGCTCGACAAACCGCGCCGCTCGTGCTCCTCGGCCAACAGATCGAGGTGGGCTTGGATCTCGTCCTTCAGGTCATCCTCTGGCGTCATCGTCGTTTCACCGGCGCTGGGCCTGCCCCAAGGCGCTCATTGGTGATCCTCAAGTAGCAGATTCACCATCGCGACCGTGCGCGCCCAGCTTTCCTCCTTGGCGGCCAACTGCTTCCTCCCGGCGCGGGTGATCGCGTAGAACTTCGCGCGACGGTTGTTCTCGCTCGTGCCCCACTCGGAGCCGATCCAGCCCTTCTGCTCAAGCCGTAGCAGCGCCGGATAGATGGTCCCCTGGTTGAGGGCGAGCAATCCGCGCGCAACCTGCTCGATCCGCCTGGCGATGCCGTAGCCATGCTGCGCGCCAAGCGAGTTGAGCGTCTTGAGGATCATCAGGTCGAGCGTGCCGTATGGAACTTCCGAAAGCGCAGCTGACATGCGAGGGCCTCTGTTGACTGACAACAGGAGTATGCCATGGGTCCTGTTGAGAGACAACATGAAAACAAGGCATCCACGGGCCGGCAAGCCACCAGCTGCGCCCACCATTCGGGCCGAAAGGCCGATCCGGAGGGTCCGTGCAGTGTTGAATGTGCTTCATGAGCTGAAGCCGCTGCCGCTCCCAAAACCTGCGGCTCTTTCCAGTCGCAACCTTTCAAACATGCTCCCCGTCTAAGAGTGGTATCGTTGTCATCGGTAACCGAGGACAACATTGATGAGTAAGCCATCCGATCTCGTCCAGGGCACGCTCGATCTGCTCCTGCTGAAAATCCTGGCACTCGAGCCACTGCACGGGTGGGCGGTGAGCCAGCGACTCCAACAGATGTCGGGCGAGGAACTGCAAGTCAGCGATGGTTCCCTGTATCCGGCCCTCCACAAGTTGGAACAGGAGGGTTGGATCAAAGCGGAGTGGAAGACCAGCGAGCTGGGTCGCCGTGCGAAGTTCTACGAGTTGACGCGAGCGGGTCGTAAGCAGTTGGAACGTGAAACCGCCAACTGGGAACGCCTCGCAGCCGCGATCTCCGCGATTGTCAGACTGAGAGAGGTGTGACATGGGTCGCTGGATCACCAAGTTCGCGCTCCGGTGCCGGTCGCTCGTCGCGTCCAAGCGCGTCGATGCGGAACTCGACGAGGAGTTGCAGTTCCATCTCGCACGGCATATCGAGGCGCAAGTCTCCCGCGGTGTGACGCCCGAGGAAGCACGTCGCCAGGCCGCGATCGCGATTGGCGGACTGGACCAGCAAAAAGACGCATGCCGCGACGCTCGCGGCGTGACGCTGATTGACCATACCGCGCGCGACATTCGATATGCGGCACGCATGCTGCGGGCGAACCCGGGATTCACGCTCGTGGCCATCCTCTCATTGGCGCTCGGCATCGGAGCGAACACTGCAATGTTTCAGCTGATTGAGGCCGTTCGACTGCGCAGCCTGCCGGTCCCTCGCGCCGAGGAATTGACTGAGGTGCGCATCGCGGGCGGTAATGGAGGGTGGGGCATCTCGGAAAACGAGAACTCTCAGCTCACACTTCCAATCTGGGAACAGATCCGCGATCAGCAGCGTGCGTTCTCGGGAATCTTTGCGTGGGGCACGACGCCATTGCCGATCGGCTCTGGCCCCGACGCGCGTCGAGTGGCCGGCTTGTGGGTGAGCGGAGAGGCGTTCCCGACTCTGGGCGTGACGCCCGCAGTCGGTCGCCTCTTCGGTCCCGCAGATGATCAGCGCGGCTGCTCGCTGACGGTCGTCCTCAACGACGCATTCTGGCGCGCACAGTTCGGCGGAGACCCGTCGGTGATCGGTCGAACCTTGATCATTCTCGATCGCCCCGTTCCGATCGTTGGTGTCACGGCGCCGGAGTTCTTTGGCTTGGAGGTCGGCAAGCGATTTGACATCGCCGTGCCCGCGTGCGCAGCCGCGATATGGGGCAGTCCCACGGACCGCCGAGACTACTTTTGGTTGAGTGCGATGGGCCGGCTGCGCGACGGGTGGACGGTCACCCGTGCAGCTAAACACCTGGACGCGCTGAGCCCCGGCATCTTCGAAGCCACGGCTCCTGTGGACCGCCAACCGAGCAGCATCGAACGGTACCGCCGTTTCCGGCTGACTGCTGTGCCAGCCTCGAATGGCGTCAGTTCGTTGCGAACCACCTACGGCGGCGCACTGTGGCTCCTCCTTGGAATGACGGGTCTCGTGCTGCTCATCGCGTGCACCAATCTCATGAATCTGCTCCTGGCGCGCGCCGGTGCTCGGGAACACGAGATCGGCGTGCGCCTGGCCATCGGCGCATCTCGCGCGCGCGTCGTCTCACAACTCCTGACCGAAAGCATTGTCTTGGCGGTCTGCGGGGCTGGGCTTGGCGTCGTGCTCGCGTCTCCGCTGAGCCGGGGCCTGGTTGCACTGTTGGCGACGACCAACAATCCGCTCGATCTCGAACTGCGCGCCGGCTGGCCAGTTCTCGCCTTTGCCTGTGGCGCCGGCCTGATTACGTGTGTGCTCTTTGGACTTGTCCCGGCGTTTCGCGCGTCGCGCACGGACCCCGGCGTTGCGATGAAGACGGAAGGACGCGGACTGACCTCTAATCGAGACCGGCTCCTCATGCAGCGCTGCCTCGTCACGGCACAAGTCGCCATCTCGCTGGTTCTGCTCTTCGGTGCGGCGCTTTTTGTGCGCAGCTTCAGGAATCTGATCACGCTCGATACGGGCTTGAGGCGTGACGGCGTCATGTTCGCGATGTTTGCTGACTTCTCTGATCGCCCTTCGCCGGAGCGCGTGTTGGCGGCACAGTCGGAGCTCCTTGAACGTATTCGCTCAGTCCCTCAGGTGGACGCTGCGGCAATCACGACCCAATTCCCGCTGAACGGCAGCAGCTGGACGCAGGGCATCGAACTGCCCGCGTCGAGCACTCCGGAGAGGCGGTCCTCGAAGTTCACGTACGTCAGTCCCCAATACTTCAACACAGTCGGCATGCGACTCCGGGCTGGCCGTGATTTCGACGAGGGTGACACCGCCACGTCGCGACGGGTCGCGCTCGTCAATGAGACGTTCGCTCGGCGGTATCTTGGGTCGGCAAACCCGATCGGCGTCACCGTTCGGACGGTTGCAGAGCCGCGCTTTCCCTCAACGGTGTACGAGGTCATCGGCGTCGTGAGCGACACGAAGTACTCGGCGTTGCGCGAACCCATCCCGCCGATCACATTCGTGCCGATTGCCCAACATCCCAGCCCGCGGCCGTGGCCCGGCATCGTCATCCGATCGTCGGCTCCGCCGTCGACGGTCATGGCGGCCGTGAAACGATCGGTCGGAGAATTGCGCCCGAATATGGCGATGGCCTTTACCGTATTCGACACCCAGATTCGAGATGGCCTCGCTCGCGAGCGCATCCTGGCCTGGCTCGCAGGTAGCTTTGGCGTGTTGGCGGCGTTGCTCGCCACGATCGGCGTCTACGGCGTGATCTCGTACCTCGTAGTGCGTCGGCGTCACGAAATCGCGATTCGGTTGGCACTTGGCTCAGGGCGGACGCGAGTCGTCCGTCTCATTCTCGGAGAGATTGCCATTCTGTTGTTCGTCGGCCTGGTGCTCGGAGGAGTACTCGCAGTCGCGATGGCATCCGGTGCGAGCAGCCTGCTTTTTGGCCTGTCGCCGCGCGATCCGATAACGCTCGTTGAAGCGGCGGGCGTACTGGCGGCGATCGGGTTCCTCGCCAGTTCGTTACCGGCGTTCAGAGCGTCGCGCGTCGATGCGACCGCCGCGCTCCGATCGGAGTGACGCACGCCCGCCGGCTCGTTGAACACGCAAGGTGGACCACGCGCTGGAATCGCGCGATGCTCCGCTCGCGGTCGGCCATCAACGCGCCCGCCTCGCGCAAATCCTTTTTGCAGAGGATAGTTGGCGTCGTGTTCATGCGGGCGAACTCGAAGTGCGCGCACCAGGTGCGCCCGCCACGCGACCGGTTCGGGTGGGCTCAGCCGTCGGTCGAATGCTTGGCGACCAGTGTCGTGGCAGACAAACCCGCGCGAAGATCGCTCGTGACAGCAGCCGCTGGGTGGCTCGTGGACCAAGTGAGTCGTCTCTTGGATCCTGACGAGCGGGCCGCCGTTCGAGGCGACTTCGCCGAACTGGGAATCACCAGTGCGCAAGCCGTTGTGGAAGTCCTCGGACTGGTCGTCCGGCGGCAGGCCGCGTTGTGGACGGAGTGGGGGCCTTGGCTCGCGCTCGTTGGAGTCGCGATCCCACTCGGGGTCCTGCTGGGTCAGCTGTCCTGGTCATGGGCGGATGGCAGTGCTATCTACACCTTCTTGTACGTCAACAACTGGACGTGGGCCTATGTTGAAAGCCCCGGGGACTCGGCGTGATCTTCTCGACATCAGCACACGTGTGTGTCTGAACGATCTCGCGCTGATTATGCAAGTGCGGTCGGCCGCGATCGGCCGCGTCGGTATTCGGCCGGCGTGAAGCCCGTTCGACGCTTGAACGTGGTCGTGAGCCGGCTCTGCGTCCCGAAGCCGCATTCGACGGCGATGTCGGCCAGTGAATGGTGTGATTCGCTGATCAGTTGCTTCGCTCGTTCGACGCGACGCTCCTCGACGAATGCGCGCGGCGTCATGCCGGCCGACATCTTAAAGGCGCGCGCGAAATGATGGAGGCTCAGCTCGGCGCGTCCTGCAAGGTCGGTGAGGTGAATCGTCTGGTCGAGACTTGCCTCCACAAAAAGTTGCACGCGCCGCAATGCCGCTGGCGACAGTCCTCCGCGAAGATGTGTCTTCCTGGCGGGTGACGACGGAAGCTCCAGCCACTTTCTCAGTCTCCGGACCTGACGCTCCTGCACCTCGCGCGCCCGGACCATAAACGTGCTCATCACCACGAGATCCCGTGTCGAATACGTGGCGAGCAGCCGGCCGCCCTCTTCACGCAGCGGTTCCCAGATTCGCTCGATCCACTGGCGCGCATGCTCGGTGAGTTCGATGCGAGGCTCATCGACCTCGGGTCGTCGCCGTGCATAACCGGCGAGCTGAAGACGCTCGACGGTCGCGGTGACGGCGCCTCGCCGTACGTGGAGGGCCGCCGTCAACTGGTCGACCGACGCCGCTCCTCCGAAGAGCAGGATGGTCATGCACGCCAAGTCACTGCGGTGCAGCGCGAGGATCTGCGCCGCGACCGCATCGAAGGCGGCCGATTCCTCCTGAAAGCGCACGACCTGGTCGCCCATCGATTGGATCATCTGGCGCCGTGACGCCGCGTCAGGTCGTTGAATACGCCGAGCGCCGGTCGACCGGTGCCTCATTCACACATCATTTCAAACAGCCATCGCCACGCCAAGTCGTTCATCGGACTCTGCAGCAAGATTCAGCAAAATGCCGCAAAGGGAAGAAAGACCACCGGGGCTGGCGCGTGAGATTCTGGCCCTTGAAGGAGAAGGAACACTCGATGTCAGGAGCAACATCGGCGATTCTGTTGTGGCTGTTCGTCATCAATCTTGGTGTCGCGTTCGGGGCTGGCTTGTACGAACACCGAATCGTCGTGTCTCACTGGATCGATTCTTCAGACGACTCCGGCTCCCACTGGCATGCCGAAGCCGCGCGCCGCGATGACACCGGCCGAAGGTTCTGGGCGTTTGTCACGACGGTGCCGCTCACCTTGCTCACGCTGGCAAATCTGTTCGTCGCCTGGCGGGGTTCCAGCCCCGTACGGTGGTGGTGGCTCGCTGCCGGGTTGGCGGCCCTTGCGGACCGAGCGCTCACCTTTTCGTATTTCATCCCGACGATGGTCGGTCTGATGGGGGCCGCGGATTCGCCGAGCTCGGCTGCCGTGGCGACACGCTGGTGGAATCTCAATTATCTCCGTCACGCGATTGTCCTGACGGCGTGGCTGGCATCCTTGAGAGCATTCTCGTTGTTCTATCAACATCGCGGATAGGGGGCGGTTCGCATTTCTGGTGCTTGGGGAGAACAAATGGCAGCGCAGTCGAAAGCAGCAACCGTGACTGGCTGGATTCTGCAGGTGTGGATGAGATCAGTCCTCATGAACGCCGCAGGCGTTTACCAAATGTCGCACCGCCTCGCGCGAATCCTCGATCTTTTGGCGAAGGAAAGTTGGCGTCGTATTTATGCGGGTGAACTCGAAGTGCGCCCAGCCTTCGCTCTGTGTCCACGCGAAGGCTGTCCACCGAAGCGCGTAGCGCGAAGGCGGACCTCTGAGAGCTTCGGCCGGCAAGCCACCAGGTGCGCCCACCACCCTAGAGACCGATAGGGGCGCCTCGCTCGGCCGTCGGTAGACTCTTTGGCGACTCATCAGGAGTTGCCTCAGGCTCGTTGTGGCATGCAGCGAAACGGACGTTATACCTGTTGGCCTTATGGATGGCAGGATGTCTTGCGTTATGCTGCGATGCGCGCACGACGTGTCGAAATGAGCAGGTCGGCCTATTACCAGTAGGCAGCTGAGACAGCAACGTGGCGATTCGTGCGATTCTCTTCGATCTCGGAAACACGCTGGTCGGCTATTACGGTTCGAGCGAGTTTCCGTTGGTGCTGCGCCGATGTTTACGGGAGTGTGCATGCGCGCTGGGCCAAACGGAGGATCCTGCTCGGGACGAGGACCTGTTTGAGCGTGCGCTCCTTCTCAATCGGGAGCAATCCGATTACGCCGTTCGGCCGCTGGCGGCCCGCCTTCAGGAATTGTTCGGCGCGTACGAGTCGCTCGACGAGGCATCAGCGTGGGCGCTCGGCACAGCGTTCCTGAAGCCAATCTTCGCCATGGCGAGGCTGGATCCGCAAGCCGTTCCTCTTCTGGAAGCGCTGCGCGGCCGCGGCATCAAGACCGCCATCGTGTCGAACACACCCTGGGGCAGTCCAGCCGGCGCGTGGCGCGCGGAGCTGACTCGCCACGGGCTGCTCGACAAGGTCGATGCCACGGTGTTTTGCATGGATGTCGGGCGGCGTAAACCTCATCGCGCGCCGTTTGATCGAGCTTTATCGTTGCTTGAAGTGGCGCCGGCAGATGCGCTCTTCGTGGGCGACGACCACCGATGGGACATCGTCGGTGCTCAGAACGCCGGTCTCCGTCCGGTTCTTCTCGAGTCGGTTGTGCCGAAGGCACGGCACGACCATCTTACGATTCCGAATCTTGCTGGCATCATCGCGCTGTTAACCGAGGCATCCTTATGACCAATGAATGACGACGACCGACGCGACGCTGTCTTCGCAGCATTTGCCAGGGCGCCTCGACCAAACAGCGCGCTGATTTTGGACGTACAAGAGTGGGGCGCTTCTGCGGAGCGGAAGACACGTGAGCCCCTCTTCAGAAAACGGGTCTCAACTGATCGGGGGGAGCTGACCTTCACAAGTGTCACCGAGCTCGATGCTGAACACCGACTCCTGCTGATATCTGAGCGCTACGAACTTGTCGGGCGGGGTGATGAGCGCGTCAGCGATTACAGTTCGTCATGTGCTGTTGGGAGCGTGAAGAGCTCAGTATGCTGTTCGCGCGACACGGCTTCGGCAACATCCAGTACTTTCGGTGCGTACGATCACGGCGTCGAGCTCGGTGCCACCGACCGCCTCGTCGCCGTGGCGCAGCTCTCGGACGATGCGGACAAACCATGAACCTTGGAGTTCTCGCCTCGCACGAGGGAACGACGCTTCAAAGTCTTTTGGATGCGTTCGCAGGTGGGCGCATACCGGGGCGGGTTTCGGTCGTGGTGAGCAACAATGGCGACTCTGGCGCGTTGGTCAAGGCTCGCGAAGCCGGCGTTCAGGCAGTTCATTTGTCCTCGAGAACACACCGGGATCCGGCCACGTTGGACGCGGCGATTCGAGATGTGCTGGTTGCGGCTGCAGTCGACGTCGTTTTTCTGGCCGGTTACACGAAGAAACTGGGGCCCCTCGTACTCGGAACTTTCCAGGGGAGAATTCTCAACACTCATCCGGCACTCTTGCCGAGATTCGGTGGGGGTGGGATGTACGGGGATCGTGTGTTCCAGGCGGTGCTTGAGGCCGGTGAGGCGGAATCTGGCGTTTCGATTCATCTCGTTGATCCCGAGTACGACACCGGCCCGATCGTGCGTCAGTGCAAAGTTCCGGTCCTCCGGGATGACTCCGTCGACGATCTCAAGGCCTGCGTGCGGGCACGAGAGAAAGAGTTCGTGGTCGAAACGCTTGCAGGAATCGCCACAGGCGACATTCGTCTCGCCGCAGGGGCTGGCTAACCTTGCGTTGGAGCCGAGGGCGTTCAACGATCGAGCCTTGATCGAGCCGTGGATCGATGAATCGTTGATTCCGCAGCAGAAACCGACGCCGTAATCGCGTTCTTCGGGACCGTGATGGTTACACTCTCGGTGACACCACGACGCTTCGCTCGCGGCCAATCGCTTCCTTCTCGGACGAAACACTAACAAAAACGCCGAATCCGACTCGTCGAAGGCGCTGGTCTGCATCAAAGGTCAGGAAAACATCGCGGTTCGCTCAAGGACTCGCAGATTTCCGAATACAATCGCCATGTGGAGGGATGGCCGAGTGGTCGATGGCGGTGGTCTTGAAAACCGACCACCGCCATTTTTATGTTCCTCTGTTTTCCTCGCAAATCTCTCAGCTGAATCGTTTTTGCGCTCGCGGCGAAATTCTGTCCTGATGTCTCCCGCGCGTCGTTTTCTGACCTCACCGTTACACTCGCAGTGACACCGCCAGTAGAGTGAGAG
>Ga0137409_10000227_pt1 | contig 59035 bp, 91 predicted proteins | sample CZODoug1_16funga_FD_122059 | JGI IMG/M metagenome (GOLD analysis project Ga0137409, IMG submission 122059) | Vadose zone soil fungal communities from Angelo Coast Range Reserve, California, USA - CZODoug1_16fungal (Hybrid Assembly) | ecosystem: Environmental > Terrestrial > Soil > Vadose zone... | reverse complement strand
GGAACACCCGCTAATAGTACATGACCAGAAAGAAGTATAGTAGCTTGAGCGGTTGGATAACCAGTAATAGTTCGAGTGTTGGCAGGTACATCCGTTGTCATATCACGTTGAATCTGCACAGCCTCTAAAGCCATACTTGAGAAATCTATTACAAGAGCCTCATCAATACCTCGTCTACCTAGGTAAGCTCCGACGAATGTCCACACAGTACCAGTTGAATCGGTAAAAGGTAAGTCTCTAGTTTGAGCAGTAAAATCGGGATTAGCAACTAGAGTTCCCGCTATTCCGTTTCTTAGTTCTACCTTAAAAATCCCCCCGAATAGAGGTGATCCTAAAGTAGGTATTGCAGCTCCAGTACCATATTTAGTATTACATAGAAGAAGATCTCCAGCCCCATTAAATATAGAAGTAACTCCGGCAGTGGTAACAGTAAATGGACCAGAATATCCCCCAGTAATAAAGTTCCCAAGGTGATTAGCTATATACATCTGAGTCACATGTTGTGCAGAACCATTATCCACATCAAGAGTAACTCTTACTGCGGTAGATTGACCGGGGGCAACGTACAACCCTACGGGATTTACAACCTCCACAACTGTTGTACCATTGGCATACCACTGAAACCATACCTGAGCAAGAATCAGGTTAGCAAATGCTCCAGTACCCTGTGTACATACTAAGTATAAAACCCACTCTGTATCTGTAGCAGAACCACCAAATGTACCTTTAGATGCTAGCATAACTGTTTGACCAACAGCACTCTGATCCAAAGCAAATTCCACCCGAATATCAATATCCCCAACTATACTAATACTTGAGCTATCGGGAGTACTAACATATCCCCCTAAACCAGCTATAGCCGCATTACGACCTAATGCCGTAATTTCCACTAAGCAATCATAGGGAATTTCATTACCTTCTACTACCTTATGCCAGTTACTAGATTTGATCTGCATCAGATTTCCGCCAATGTCCAACTAGCAGAATGAGATCTAGTTCTTGGTACAGTTTGAGTTATTCCGGAATTAAATGAAACTGAAGCCACACCATACCCGATTCGATAGGGAGAAGCTATACTTCCCATCTCAAGCTGGGGAGCACATAGTTTAACTATTAATCCGGTACCAACTACGGGAAAAACTACACCACAATCGATGTAATTAGATACTCCCAGTGCTGCAGCAGTTGCAGTTAAAGTATATCGAGTTAGAGAAGTACTTACTGCAACAGCCGTCGCACTAACCGTGTTAGCACCCTTAACATAGAGTTGAATAGTTGGAGAACCGGTACCTGCTGTCTTAATAGCATAAATGCTAAAGGAGAACGGCATGCCCGCGCCAGTAAGAACTGGTACAGCATTAAAAGGCAACAAAGCACTATTACTACCAAGTCCTCCAGCCGCAGTAATAGCTGATAGTTGAACCATCGCGCTAGCTCGAGTTGAGAGATTAGCGACGTCTCGTGTGGACGTATCAGTATCAGCTACATAAGTAGCAGTTGTGGGTTTCCAAAAGGATAAGTCACTGGTTGCTCGCCCAAAGGTTGAAGCATCTTCATCTAGTAGATTTACTTCACTTGGGTCATAGAACCGAAATGGACCCACATCGAATAGACCTGAGTAAAATCCTCTAAGTACTTCTTGCTCATCTGAAGAAAGCCAATCCCTCTGGAATTGCCATGCTCTTTTGGTCAATGGGGCTTTAAATGTAGTAATGCCTCCACTAATAAGATCATGACTTTGTTCGCCACGATTCATAGGAATTGTTGTACCTACGTTAACTAAAGGACCCTGTACCATTCCCACCCGACCCCCGGGTTTACCTAACCAGTAATATGAAGCGAAGTTTGTCATACTCCCCTCCTCGCTTGGGTTTTAGTGTTAGAATCCTGAAGAACGGTAGCAAGTAATTGAGTCCCCAAAGGATCCAAGTAAAGATTCGCTTTGGTTGGAGTTTCATTTTGCTGCATAGCTGCCGCAGCCAAAACCCCTACAGCTTTAGTAAGATTGTCAATAGCTACACTGTTACTAGCATTACTACTACCACTATTGATGCCATTACCAATAGTAGCTCTAGCTCCAAACGTAGCATTAAATGCTGAGTTATGAGAATTGACTAAACTATCTAGACTATCAAAGGCACTCTGAGCTAGGTGCTTATTCTGGTTAATACCATTAGCTAACCCTTGAACAACTTGCTGACCCATCGTGTGGAATATGGTGGATGGAGAATGAATACCAAATAAACTCTTAGCTCCATTAATAACACTTTTACCCACATTTTTGACTGCATCTACAGCCGCACCCGCCAAGGATTGGATACCGTTAATCATACCTTGAATAATCGCTCTACCAACATCAAACAACCAAGATCCGGCGTCACCGATATTACGAAGAATATTACCTAAAAACCCTCGGAAGAAGTTGTAGATAATAAAGGCAGCATCAACTATGGCATTATAAATAGCTCTGATAATATTAGTACCTACCCGAGCCATTGGTCCAGTTACATTACCAATAGCTCCAAGAATTCTCCCGATGAATCCCCGCATAAATCCAAGTATAGTTGATACTACCGAAGCTATAGCATTATACGCAGCTCTAAAAGCATTACCCACTACCGTAGCTATTACTACAATACCTCGAACAATCGTAAGAACGGTATTCACTGCAGCCCTAACTACTGCCATAATAATAGCCCATACAGCTCGAGTTACTGCAAGTTGGGCATTCCAGACTGTAGTTACTATTGTTTTCATAACATTAAACTGTACTCTAAATACAGTAACTAAAGCATTAACGACTGCCATAACTGCCGTACTTACCGCAGTCCAAATAGCAGTAGCAACAGTTACTAGGACACCCCAGACAGCTCTAACTACGGAGACAATTGCATTAACTTGCACTGTTATGAATGTTACTAGAGTGTTAAACAAGAATCTAACTGGGAGTAAGATCAGATTCACTGCAGACTGGAAGATACCAACAATAACTTTCCAGTGTGCAGTAATGATATCGACGACAGCCCCGAAGATACCAAAGATCAAAACCAAAGCTCGCCAGTTTCGTCCAACAAAGTTAATAATAGCTTTAATAGGTCCGGCAAAAGCATTGACTATAGTATCCCAAGCAGAAACAATGCCATTAGCCGCAGCCTCAATAGGCCGAACAATGATTGTTTGAATACCTTCCCAAACAGACTGAATAGCATCTCTAACAGCATTAACTGCAGTTTTGATTGCGCCAGTTATTGCATTCCATGCCGTGGTTACTCCTCCTACGATACTACTCCATATATTCGAGAAGAATGAAGGAAGACCTCTAAAGAAATCAACTACGGCCTTAAAGGCGGTAACAATTGCTCGACCAGCAGCATTGATGATGTCCCTAACAACCTTGACCTTTAAGTACAAGATAACAAGGATAGCAACAACAGCAAGAACTATAGCAGCAATAAGGGCAAAAGGTCCAAATAGAGCAACCCACATAGCAACAAAGGTTTCTGAAGTAATCAAAGCCGCGGATCTAACCAGAATTAAAGCTGCTCTCAAGGTCTTGAAGACAAAGATTACTCTTGTAACTACACCAATGATTAAGAGCAAGCTTCCAAGTAAGACCAACAAGACCCCAACAATACCAATAAAAGCAAATATCGCAGTCTGTATGTGTGGATTAAGGTTACCAAACCATTTGACCGCACTTGTAAGAAACTGTATTAGGTTTCTCATAAAGTTTTGAAATGGAGTACCTGCTTGGATCAGCATAGTCTGGATAGTATTTTTCAGACGAAGCCAATCACCAGCAAGATTATCCAATCGCTTATGAGCAACATCAGTAGCTGTGACCTTGTTGATGGCCCCGGCCATCTGATCGAAGCCCTGAGCACCATCCTTTAACAGGATGTTAGCTGCGGCAAGAGCTCGGTTATTGAAGATGATCTTTAGAGCAGATAGACGTTGTGCATCAGTAAGATTCTCAGTATGAGTTTTGAGGATTTGGAAGATTTGATCTAATGGCTTAAGGTGTCCTTGAGCATCAATGAATAGGTTAGTATTATCTTTGGTAATAATACCAAGATCTTTTAGGGTTTTCTGAGCTTTACCTGAAGTGGCATTTAAGGAGACTAAAATCTGACGTAATGATGTGCCCGCCGTTGATCCCTTGATCCCTGCTTGTCCCAGGAGCGATAAGGCGGTAACCACTGACTCGAGTGGAACTCCAGTTGCAGCAGCAATACCACCAACGTATTTAAGTGAAACTCCCAGATCAGTAACATCAACAATGGACGAGTTAGCTGCACCAGCAAGTAAGTCCGCAATATGACCGGTTGCAGCAGCACCCAGTTTAAATGTCTGCATCGTCGAGATGATGATGTCAGATGCTTGGGTCAAATTAATATCCGCTGCAGAAGCTAGCGCAACAACCGCATCAGCCACACCACCAAGAATGTCTTTAGTAGAGACACCCGCTTTACCGAATTCTACAAAGGCATCCGCCATCTGTCCAGCAGAGAAGATAGTAGTCTTACCCATCTCCAGAGCTTTATCTGCCACAGCCTGCATATCAGCTTGTGTGGCATCAGTAACAGCCCCGAAGAAATCAATCTTCTTTTGAAAGTTAGCAGCGGCTGTCACGGCCTTGCCAAACATGGCAAGTAATCCAGCACCTGCAGCAACAGATGCTATTCCCACACCGATAAGAGTAGAACTAGCTGCACGCAGGTTAGATACAGTTGCTGCATTCGCAGTACGGAGTGCAGCATATTGAGCCAACGCCTGTGCTGCGTCGATACGAATTTGGCCACGAATCTGACCGAATGCCGTCATTCGTACCCCCTCATCGATTATTTACTGAACATAGCTGCGGGATCAGCAAATCCAGATACTTTATTATCACTAAAATACCGCGATAAAACTATCTCTCGTTTATGTTTTATCTCAGCATCATTTTTACCCTCTACAGATTCGAGCTCATTCTCAATTCGACGACCAACATAACCTACTGCCTGATCAAAACAGTAAGCTACATACTCATCGCCCGCTAAACCGACTAGGCTTGATGGCCTTACTGACCATGTTTTAGCTTCGGTGTACAATATCCAACACTGATCCAGCCTCGAGACGAAACTGCTCCAAGTCGCGGGTACCCCCCGTGGCCCATTGCATGATGAACATCTTATCAGTATCCTCGACCTCATCCACATACAACAAGTCCGAGTTTCGTTCTTCATCATCAGGGGGGATTTCATGGATTTCAGGCTCAACAGCCATGAACATAACAATGCTATCGATCATGACGAGCATCTGATTAATCTTACTAGTATCACCAGTAAAGCTGGAAAGATCAGGTTCTTTGCCATTATCCATAGCTGACTGGACAATACCCATAAGGGAATTGGGGATAACCCCGGCTTTCAGCAAAGACTGAAAACCAACTGCCGCTCTAACCTTAAGAACTTTACCACTGGGGAGCTCTAAGAAGGGATCAAATCCAGACTTCCAAGCTGCAACCGTAGTAGTTTTTTTACTATCTACACTTTTCTTAGCTGTTACCATGACTAGGTCCTCCTGGGGATCCTGTTAGATAATACTATGACAATGGACCGAGAATAGCCACTGTCAAAGTAGTGAGAGTACCACCATGTAGCAAATTGACAAACCCCAAAGAATCGATATAGGGTGTAATATTGTCAATTACCACAACTTTCTCGGTAGTTGCTGCAATACCTCCGATCGGGATAACCTGAAGATCAGACCACTTAGTAGATGGAACCCCATTGACTAGGGGAAGAGCCCCAGCTGGAGCTTGAGCTTGCTTTTCACTTACATAGATAGCACCAGCAGTAGGTGTAGCTCCATTTTTGTAGTGAAGCATATATCTACTACCCTGACCTGCCAAGAACTTATCCGTAGCAGTACAAGCTGTATATGTAGGTGTTACTACGTTACTTGCAGTTGGATCCTGGATGAACGCAGTCATGTCGGTCATGGGATCGAGACCGCCGTCTCGTTTTGGATATACTGGTAAAGTTTCATCGTAGGAGCTAGACCCTGAGTATCTCCGTACCCCTTACCTTTACCCTTAGTAAGGTAGAAGGCACCGTTCTCAAAATTGCCATCAAGAGTATCAGTAGCCTTACAACGATAAACTACGCAGTGGAGATCCCCCCCACTGTCCGAGATAGCCTGCCCCTCTACCTGAAAATAAGGTCGAGCATTTGTAGTAAGTTTAGTAAATGTGTCTTTGATGTTTGGCGTAGTACCTGTACGAACGATGGCACCTCCAGCTAAAACAACATAAGCTGCTAGGGAAATACCCCCCGCTTCCAAGTCCCAATCGACGGTCGGCCCTGCACCGTGAGATGCGATAGTCGTATCATCACCTTCAAGATCTACAAAAGTTTCCGTATCACTGAAAGTAAAAGTACGAGCAGCGGGAAGATCGACTCCTGTCCCCACAGACCAATCGGGGTTCAGTGGATAAAGTCGAACATCACGCAGACCGAACGGCAAGGCCGGATTCGCTTGAACCATAGCTTACCTGTCCCTTCTGTGGATCGGCATACTTCTTTGTCTCAAGAAGTTTACCAGTCATAGTATCAAACACATGTAATACAACAACACCCGAAACATGACCACATGCACGACGATGACACTTGACCTCAAGCCTTGTTTCATCAAGCATACGACCGTGCATTGTATTACCGCATCTTAATTCATGCATGATCACTCCCAAATAATCCCTAGGGCAATGGCAATCACGCTTGATATAATGCGTCATTAGGCCATATCTTTAAGCGTCAGCCTTATCCTCAGGTATCTTATCGATAGATCCTGCATTACCCGATGAATCATCGAGCAATGAATCTTCAACTTCTTCCGAAGTTGTATGTTCTGTGAATTCCCCACTATTCAAAAGCACATCAAAAACTTGCTTACTTACCTCCTGAGGTTCATTCTTGTTAAAACTGAAGGACTTCTTCTGTTCAAGCCCCATTCGTTCAATGTCAGAGGACTCCAGAACCCGAGTATCTGCAAGTCCGACATATACAATCGACTTCATGAGGTCTCCTAACTCATGATGAACTGAAATCGAGAATATCTCATGATTGTAGCTAAGATTGCATCATCTAAATCCCGACTAGTCTCAAGATATCTTGTTGCCGTGATCCCATAAGGTACAGAGTTAGCTAACCTAAAAGCCTGTATACAGGCATTCAAAATATCGTCAACTTTACTGTAATCCGCGGGCTCATCATGGGCATAGATTAAAAAGAACTGCTGATGGGGAAACTTATCTGCCTCAGCAAAATTCATATCCGTATCATTGCCCATGCGATATACTATGAACGGTTTAACTTGTGTTGATTTATCGAGGGACTCACCCTGGTAGATTCTATCTGCCACCAAAGCCTGTAAGGGAACATAATTCCCCAGGGTCTCATAGACAAACCGTCGAGTACTCATCCATTCAAGTCCTCTCCAGTTTGTATAGCATTTGTAGCATTCATTACTTCAGCTGCGTAAGCCTCGAGTGTAGGCATGATGATGGCAAACTCACCACTTTGGATAGTCTCAAGAAAAAGACCGTAGTTGACCCCATGAGATAAAGTAAGGATTACCTCTGAACCCTCGATATCGACTTCCACACCAAGTCCTGCGCGAGCTGAACCCGTTCGATCTGACCAAGGGGCATTAGTCTTAGCATACTGTAGTATCTTCGGAGCCATATCCTCAAGTTCTTTCTTGGCTTGCTCCAGAGCTCGTTCACTCTGAAAGACAGCACCAAGAGTATTCTCGAGAAGAAAGAATCCGCCAGCCATGCTAATCTCGTATCTCTAGAGCAATAGTTACTCTATCGGTCTGAGCTCGATCTTGGGTTTTGGGTTCAATCTGGGTCACAGAGTGGTGAAGCCCATTATAATCGAACTCATCACCCTTTTGGACATCAACATTATATCTGCCTACTAGAATATATTCTGCTAGTGATAGAGGACCATCCTGAGTATTATTAACAGCATCACTCATACGACGCTTAAAAGGCACAAATCTCATCTGCTGTGCGGGAATGGGTGTGGAAGTCCCCTTGACCCATCCCCCCGCACTAGTTTGTACCTTTGCTGTTCGTACTAAGGTGATCATAGTAGGATCCGATCTGATAAATGCGTCTAGGTTGCGACGCATTACCATGAGGCCTTTTCTATCCACTGTAGCGCCTCCGAATCCTACCTATCCTAGTTCTACCCTGAGTTAGAACAGAACTAGTTACTGAGTAAGCCTTGACCATATCCAGAGCATGCTTATGCAAGTCTGACATCTGTCGAGAGGCATTTCCTTCGGTGACGTTGACCAAGTCAGCATAGATAGCCGCCTTGAGTCTCCATCCCTCAAATGCCGCTCGCTCTAGATGGTATCCGGAATCTAGAAGTAGATTTTCCATCTCCACATTACTGAACTGGGTATCTGTTTCTTCGCCACCATCTGGGATCTTCTCACCAATCAAAGCTCTGAGACGATCCACATCGGAAACTGCCATGGCTTACTCCGCTTCGTCATCCTCTTCAAGAGCTGCAACCAGATCTCCCTTGTTACCTGTAACGGGGATCAGGTCTTCTTCTGCTCGATCGACGTTACGAGCATTAATCTCCTGGATCAGGCGATCTTTACTCATACCCGAGTAATCAACGACATCCTCGTCATCATCATACTCTTCATCTTCTTCAGGCTCATCTGGTGGAGCCTCATGGGTCACTGGGGCATTAGTCTTAGCCTTCTTGACCTGAAGACGAACTCGTCGAGCAGTCTCATTGTCGACTTCGTTGCCGTTAGCATCCACCCAACGACCCCCATGATAGTACACAGAACCTTCGACCCGAGGGTCATCAACCACTGGCATTATCTACTCCTTCCCTATTAAACGTATGCAGCCGGAGTAGTGTAAGTTGTACTCGCCACAATCTGCATGACGAAACCACCACCACGCTGCCTAACACCCGTACCAAACCCATGTCGATAAAATGAGTCAATAAGGGGGTAAGCTGCATTTCCACCCGGAATGTGCTTCAAACCCTGGTAGGCCGGGTTCTTGTGCTGTCGGATACCAATGGGATTCATCAAGTCATCAGGTCCACCCGAAGCGAGACCAATGATGTATCCCGGCTGAAAATAGATATCTTCCACAATATGCCACGGACCATAAGTACCAATCTGGCCTGCAACCGCCTGACCGGGCTGAGCAACAATGCCCATGCTAGCGGGAAGAATAACCCCACCACCATAACCCTCAGTTGGGATGAAGTCATACGTAGCACCAGTTGCAACCTTAAAGCCACGAATGATCTTACCCTCTTGTCGACTAACATATAGCACCAGTTTGGTACCATTCTGCACACCATAACCATGAGAATAAAGATCATCCTCAATAAGCTGGATGTTAGCAGGAACAAGCGAGGCCCCATTGCTACCCACATAGTGAGTATGAGAACCGAGGAAGGTATTAGTCTTCCAGATCGGAGGAATTTCACCATCTCCGTTGAAGAACTTATTGACAGTCACTGGGATATTGTTATCCGCAGTACCCAACTGGTTAGTCGGGTTGTAGATAGTCTTCAAGACCTTGTTGAAAATAAGACGGTTATCTGCATCAAGAGCCTGGTTATTCAAGTTCTCAATCTGAGCACGATCAGCTTCAGCCAAGAACATCCAGGTGTAACGAACCGCTAGGTCATAGAACTGAAAATCGTAACCGCGGTTAAATCGCTTGCCACCGCGAATACCCTTAGGCTGACCATATTCCGTAGCAACCTCAAAGTCAACATCGCTCGGAACTGCAACCTGCTCAATAACATCAGTTACCTGGTAGGTGAACTGGTCAACAAGCTGATTACGAAGAGACTGCCGCAAAGCCAGAATCTGCTGAATCTCCCGAAAGATCTCATTGAGATCTGTACCATCAGCAGCTTGCACCATAACATCGGCGCGCTCATTGAAACCCTGCTCATAACCACTGAACAAGATGTCATCGTAAAGCTGATCTACAGCACCGGGGTCAGCAAGCAGTTCATAAATGCTCTGGTTTCCCATATTGGGTCTTCCTCCTTATTCTATACTAATTGTTAAAGATACCGGCCGCCGCAGCGGACGACTAGGCGGAACAACCCATTGCCCTGAACTTCAGCAGTCCAACCAATGAATCCCAGGGTGTTAGTTGTGCCAAGGGTTCCATCAGCGTTGGCATAGTATTTAGTACCAGCTGCAAGGCCGGGGACATCGACAATCTCCCCGTCGGTCATAATATCTACAACCTCACCAGCACGACCTCCGACGGGGATGCCAGTAGCTACTGCACCAAGAACACTACCAAGGTTTGGGTATAGAGGAACGTTCTTGACCAGAAGTCCAACAAAACCAGAGGCAGCTGCCGTACCAACTACAACCTTACCAGTAGCATCAAGTGAGACAGCCTTTGGACCGAACTCACCTGCAGCACTGAATGTGAGGTCAGCTGCAAGGACTCCTCGGAATCCTCCAGTAACCCCATCATACTTATCATACCTTGCACCCATTAGTTAACTCCTCTCAGGGCTGGATACTTCTTCATGAGGGCTTCCTTATCCAAGGTCTTCTTGTCCTTTCTTTCACCAGCGAACTGGGAGCCACTAGGATCAGTTTCGCCCTCAGACTGAATCAGATACTTCTTCTTTTCAGCCAAAGCCTTAACCGCAGCCTCAACCGTAGTTAGATCAACCTCGACATCCTCAGGACTATCCTCGTCCTGTTCAATTTCAATGCCTGTACGATTAACCTGAGAGAGAGCATCATCCACGTCCCGAAACTTATACTTAGTAGCTAATTTAACAATAGCAGAATCTACTGCGGAAGTCTTGAGCTTGGCAGCAAGAGCAGTAACTCGTCCAGCTGCATCCTCAGCTTGCTTCTTCGCCGCGGCAGTTTCACCCAGTTCAGCAGTTTCTCGATCTGCCTTTTCCTTTTGGAGTTGCTTAAGAAGCTTTGTGTTATTCTTGTTGAGCTTTCGCTCTTTGTCCAAAGCTCCTTTCAAGCCACTCAAATCCTCAGGGGGCTTTTCCTCAGTTTCCCCGGTCTCCCCAGTCTCCTCCTGGGATTCTGAACCCTCTTGAGACTCAGTGGAACCTTCACCATCATCCCCCTCGCCCTCATATCCGCGAAGGATCATATCGTGGAGCCACCATGGAACGTGACGCATCTCGCGCTCTCTTTCTAGGGCTTCCCGCCCCGCGATTGACGAGAGAGAGACTGACCTGTCTCAGTACCCTTGCTCTCGTTGGTCTTATTTTTATTGTTACTACGGTTTCCATTAGGGGGCAATGTCCCGTTACCACCCTGACCGGGAGGGGGAGGTATGTTACCATTAGCAGCATCTACGGCATTTTGCTGAAGACCAGAAGGAGCTGCCGAAGCTTTGATCTCAGCTTCCTTTTTATTCTCAGCATCAATTTCAGCCTCGATGTCATCCGGGAAAGAATACCCCAACTTCTGCATCTCATCCCTATAATACTTTTTAGAGATGACTCCTCGGTCGAGCATGTTATTCAGCTCGTTGACCGCAGCAACACGATCATCAGGGAGTTTTTGACCGATGACGGGTTCAACATTACCATCCAAAGAATCACCCTCATAGACAGTATGCCAAATTTGCCAGTCAAAAAATAACTGACGAGTCTTCTCCACACCAGCTTGATCCCTTTCCTCGATCTTAGCTAGTGTGGGCATAAACTTGATAGCTAGAGCAATTCCACTCTGAGCAGTCTGTACATCAACTCGACCAAGAGCAACATCGCTAAGACCCGTGGCTTCACGAAGTTTACTCTCTACATAGTTGATATGATCCATAGAAGGTTTAACACTACCTACACCCTCTACACGTCTGAAGTATGATCCGGAAGGTACCATCATTACCTTGCCGGGTGCAATCTCCCACTCAACTTCCTCACCTGAGTTATTGATCGGAGCACCACCATCTGTGGCATATACTCCTAGACCCTCGAGCGCTAAAGAGATCTCCTGGTCAGTAGCTGCCTGCGATACTCCTTGGAGAAGCTTTTCAATCCCTCGTAGCTCCGATGATCCATACTGTTGTCCCTGCCACTCGAGGTTCTTAAACCAGTAAATGGGAATGGTGGTGATAGCTGCAGGTAGAAGACCTACTGGAATAGTTATCTTATCCAATGTAGGTTTCTGTCCCCACCACTTCTCATCTAACCTGTAAATACCCTCAGATCGCTGAACCCGTTTTTCTTTACCAACCATAGTATACTCATAGGTGAGTTTCTTGATCTTCTGAGTATTTGGGTCATTGGCATCTAAGTAGATATCTACTAAATGAACCTTGAGCAATTTATCTAAGTCATCATCATCGTAAACAGGAATAACTAGACAGGGATCAATGGAGTTGAGAGAAATTCGTTTACCCGCAGGCTTACTCGGATCAGCTGTCATATGGAAGACAAAATCACCTCTAGCCACACCAGAGTGTTTGGCGATGTGGAATCTGCTATAGAACATCTCCCGCTTCAGTAATTTATCTAAAGCATTTTTAAGGTTTGCATGTTTCTCCGGATCTTCTACCGTAATCTGAAGTCCTTTGAGTAAATAGTGAGAAGTAGTATCTACAATAGTCCTAGCATTTGGGATATATAGCGGTTGCTCACCAACCAGAATCCTCAAACGGAACTGTAGATCATCATTCCAATATAACTCATCATACTTCAGATAAGACCCAACACGCTCTCGATCCTCTTCGGGATACCATTGAGGCATCTCATTCATATAGGGTTTTACTGAAGAATAAGGACCGAATGCCGTAGCAGGAGTTGTCATCGCCGACCCATCTTTACCTGACTCTGTCGAGCTCGCCTCGTTTCAGAGAATCTTTCCATGTGACCCTTGAAGAACCGTCCCAGTGCTTCTGGCCCATGATTGTTTTTGTCTAGCGGCATTTCACTGTCATTACGAAGTTCAGTCCTGTTTTCTGGCCAGCGGTAACCCTCTCGCATTTCCCAAGCGAGTTTCTGGCAAGACCTGTCTACGAAGATCTGAGGCTTCTTATCGACATGACCATCCGGCAGGTGTTCTGGTCTTTGCTTAAGAGCGGATCGGATCAAAGCAAGCCGAGTCTTAAGTTCTCCACCAGTATTACCCTTAGTATTAACCTTGAGAATACGACGAAGAACATTAGCATCATCTGGAGATGCCGGATCAATATAGATATCTAGCAACTTAGGGAGAAGTGGGTGTGTTAGAAATTCTCTCCTAGCAATATCCTCTGTATCACGCAGAGTATACCGTTCTTCCCCAATTACATAGACAGTATTGAAAACATCCACCTGAATCCAAAGCCAAACCCAGTCATTGGTGTATCCAAAGTCAACCGCGGCATATAGAGGCCAACGTCGATTATACTCTAAATCAACTAGGTGGATATCATCATCCCACTCAGCCATAACACGACCGACGCGCTCTACAAATTCAGCACCATATTGCCGTCTAAACTCATCCTCAGTGAGATCATCCTCAGCATCCAGGATTTCAGGATCCTTCCTGCCTCCCGGAAATACAATGGGATTAGTCCAGCTTGGTGCTTTGATAGACCACCATGGTTTCTTCTCTGGGTTCTGTCCTCGTTGATATAGAGAATAAAGCAAGGAATTCTCAGATGCCCCCTCAGGTACCCCAGAGGTAAAAGACCAACCTCGTTTATCTGAGAGAGCAGGGCGAATATAATCACCCCAAACCCTTCTTTTATGCCTTCCACCCTCAGCTAGAAGTACAAAATCAAGACCTTCACCAACAAGACTTTCTGGATGTCGAGCAGAACGACACTGGATATCAAAACCCCATCGAGTCTTAATTCTCATATTGCCATTCTCGGTGTTGTTGAGAAACTTCTCAGAGATTTTATCGATACCCAGTTTCATGAAAGTATCATAAATAACTCTGAACTCTTTCTCAGCATCACTATACTCAGGCCCAACAATCCAACCTTGCATAGGTAACCCTAGAAAATTCTTGAGAAAGGCCATAGTCTCAGATTCTTTACCACCAACGAGAGTTTTACCCCACCGTCGACCACAGCAAAGAACTCTGTGACGAGAGTTATTGTAATGAACAAGCTGCTGCCCTGGGTGTGGATAATACCCCGTCTCGGCAAAGTAAACATCCTTACGGAGTACTTTCCCTTCAGCCAGCGCAGAAGTCATTCATCCCCACCATACCCCTGAATCTGAGACTCACTAAGAAGCTCTGGACGATTTTGGGGACTAACGTGAATAAGCCATTCTGGATGCCTACCATTTGCCGGTCTAAGCCCCAACATTTGACGTCGATCTTCCAGTGATCGAAAATCAGTTTCGTCTCCGGTGGTATAACCCAGACGAAGTTTTTCTGCCGTAGTCAAAGCTTCAGCAGGCTTGGGCTGAATGGTGTTATACTTGTTTTCTGCTCCCACACCACCGAATTCTGTACCGAGCAAAGCCTCAAAGGGCTGATCCTGATATCCAGTCATCATTTTCTCCGTCTCGCAGCAGCCCTGCGTCCCGCAGCAGCCTTAGCTTGAAACTTAACTTTACCCATTTTCTTACGACCTATCGAGGCAGCCAAAGCCTTGGGGTTTTTAACACCCTGTCGTTTTAGCTTGTTAGAAAGTTTGCTGAAACTAGTTTGTCGACGTCTTCGAGTCGCCATAACTAACCCCTAACAACTACGTTTCTTGCTACCTGATCATTCACCGCAGATTGCCTATCAGGCCATGTTGCAACAATAGCCTGAGTCCGTGTATCCATCACATCGAAGCTTGTTGGCGCAGCACTATCCCCGCGAGTAATCACGAAGAAAATAGGATCTTCTGTGCCTCGAGGAGTGGGCATATAACCTCCTAGAACCAAGTGGGAATTGGTCCAGTATCAGTAAGAGCTACTACCAAGTAATTGAGTTCTTTATTACGAGTTTTCATGTCTCGTCCAGATGGTCCAATATTACCCTGAGGATGAGTATGCCAGATAGCCATATGAGATATTTCTTCTTCGGAAGTATCATGAATCCAACTACCCAGTTCTATTCTCATATCCCCAGTATAAATCTCGTAGGTATCATGAGCCCTCATACTACGATTGGGCAATTCAACCACCTGAGATTCCGGTGTATGGTACCGAGGCCTCATTAATAAGACCCCACATGCTTCTGAAGGTGCTCTCTCTTTACCTATCCGATCAATTTCCGCTAGCAGGGTTGGAGTTAGATGAATTCCGAGAGAACTTGTCACGAAATTCAGCCTCCTTTTCTACTAGTTGATGACCTGAGATTACCCCAAGATCTATGAGTAAAGCTCTAAGAACGTGATCAGGGGAACTAACCACTATTTTAGTAGGTTCTGGTGGTGGTTTGGTTATTAGTTGCCCTGTAACTGAAAACTCATGATTAAGTGAACTATGTTCCCTTCGATATTTACCACATAGACCACACCGTTCACCATCGTTAGTCGTCATCGTTATCCTCATCATCGATGACTTCTGCCTCAATGATTCCAGAATCAACCTGGGGAGCTCCAGCTATTGCACGTGCGCCCATATGCGCCGCCGTATATTGATCATTTCCCTGCATTTCCACGGGATTGACCATTACTGTACCCAAGATCCCCTGCAACTTCACTGAAACATCGGTATTGATAGGTTGTGTGGGCTTACCAATAACATGTTCGATCAGAAACGTAGCTGCTTGAATTTTTACTCCAGCTGAGACAATAGGCTTGCCTCTGTGATCTACTTCCTCACTCTTAAGTACTGTCTCAACAGTCTTTAGAGCCGAGAGGGTTTGATAGTTCATTTCCGAGCGAACAATGCCTTTGAATCGTTCTACTGCTCGCTCATGTACTTCACGAGGCAAGAACTTGGGCTTAGGTCCAGTAAAAGTACCCCCGGCATTCCGAGGTCGACCTCTAGCCAACTCTTCTTCATCCCATTCTTCAATGGGCTTCATGGTGGCATTCCAAGCTTCCTTAGTAATTCGTTTACCTTTAGCAGCTCGTCGGTTCGCCCGTCGATTTACCTGAGCATGCGTCATGAGGAGATTGGGATTACCCCTACCACTGAAGTCCGCCTGACTAGCAGGACGATCATCTATGATGAACTCACCCATCACCCCGTTCTCATCCCGCTCATGATAGACATCCTTTGCTTCCGTAAAGTTCACCACTCGAGGTGTGGCTGGACGAAGGAACATCTCATCATGAAAGAAATCAATTAACCTCGGAGTAGCTGGTTCAACAAAGATGAAACCTTTAGGCGGTCTAAGTAGAGGTCTAACCGGGGAAATTATTGGTCTGGTCATATCACTCCTTAGTATCTCACTAGGGTAGCGACTTCTTTCAGTACTGGTTGCTGAGAAGAAGCGGGGGGATTAATTTGTACACAGACTTTATAGGTTCCCGCATCTTCCGGGGTTACCTTATTCAACTGCATACCCTTACCTACAACAAGATTAAGAGGATCTGTAATGGGGTCTTGCCAAAGACCGTCATCAGGGTACTCACCCTGTAGAACAAGTTGTAATTTCCAGGGATATGTAGTTTCTATACCATTAAAAGTTACAGAAACGGGACCCATCCAGAGTTTAGCTTCAACAGCTACTCGCCATATTTGTTCAGCCATTCTGAGCCCCTAACTGTCCAGACCATAGATTATCTCCCATAACTAGGTCTCTTACTGGTTGTGATACAAGTGAACCCAACCATCCAAATGCCCCCAACGTTACTACAATAACTATAGGAGTTGTAGAACCTGGAGTTAAAACAACAGCTAAGACACCAAACCCAGACATCGTAATCAGCCCAATAACAATATCCACACCAACAAGTGATAGGCTAGTTGAACCCGTCATTGATATGAGAGCTATCCGAGTAACCACCGCAATCACCGCTAGTGAACCCGAACCAACCATCGCGATCGTCGTTGTTTTGAGGACAATGCCCGTTACCGAGAGACTACTAGACCCAGTCATTGCTATCACAGCAATTTTAGTAACCAGGGGAGTAATCACTAGACTACCATTACCGACCATACTAACTATAGCGAATATCACATCCACCGTAGCTATGGTTAAGATGCCACCACCGGTCATAGCAATTGTAGCAATATCAGTTATAAGTGTAGTAATGCTTAGTGACCCTGAACTGCTCATTGCTATTGCTGCAGTTTGAATCCCAGATATAGCTATTGCTAGAGATCCAATTCCAGACATAGTTACTGTTGAGAAGATGGTATCTGTCGCCGTGATACTCATACTACCCAACCCAGTCATCGCGACTGTAGTCAGGTGAGTAATCAATGGAGTTATTGATAGGGTTCCACTACTCGTAAAAGTAACTAAACTAAGAACTGTATCTATGCCAGCAATAGCTAATGTACTTGAGCCATTAAAAGTTATAGCAGTAATCTCAGTTACTAATGAAGTAATACTAAAGGTTCCAATACCACTCATAGTTAAAGTAGTAATCTTAGTTACCAATGGAGTAATACTTAATGATCCACTACCGGTAAAACTAATTACCCCAGTGACTATATCCAAAGCAACTATAGCGAGAGATCCGCTACTAGACATAGTAACAGTCGAGGTGATAGTATCAACTGTCGAAATACTTAAACTACTAGAACCACTCATAGAAATTACTGGTAATATCGTATCTACCGGAGTAATAGCTAAAGTACCTGCTCCAGTCATAGCAAAAGAAACAGTTTGAGTAGCAACTGTGATAATACCTTGAACTGATCGGCGGAAGTAGAACTTGGGCGCACGTAGCGGCGGGAAGAATGGAGGTGGACGTAGCCCGCTTGGGATGCCCGGCGCCCGGAAGGTGCCGACCAGGGCAAGCTTGCTGAACGTGCTGTCGGTACTGGTGAAGGTCAACGTGCCTGTAGCTGCGGCAGTGCTCTGGGTGAGATCACCCAGGACCGAACCGCCCGACGCACCGCCGCCCGTGCTGGTCGCCAGTGATGTCCAGCCACCGGGCAGGCTAACCGTCGCGCCGTTCGCGTCTTCCGCGAACCCTACGAGCAAAGTGCTGTCGCCGCCGGGCGTGAACGAAGCCACCACAACCGAGCTTGACCCGTCAGCCGAGGACCCTTTCTGGATTGCATCGGCGAACGGGTCACCCGAAGTCGCACCGCCCGTCACCCGAAGCGCAACACCCGAGGAGAATGACGGATCGACGGCACCAAGAGCGTTGGTAGTCCATGAATAGCTACCGCTATCTGCGCCTGTGGCGTACTTGTAGGCCACGATCATCGCGTGCTGGTTAGGGCCGTTGAGCAGATGGCTAACGATGTCTTTTATCACCCAGCCTTGCCCAGCCGGGGGGGTAAACGCAGCCGTTGTCGGGGTGGTGGAGCTGAACCACGCTCCGTAGATGTAAGCGACGATTAACGATCCGGCTACGACGCCAGTCGGCACCGGGACTGAGTACGTGAGGCTAGTGGTATCAACGATTGCCCCGCTACTAACGACTACCGGCGCAAGGGAAGCATCTCTAAACGTCGACAGCTGAAGTGCCCATTGTCCAGATGCGGACGCAGTTAAAGGACCAGATGTAGCGGTAGGAGTTGTCTGAATTGAATCGGCTGAACCAGTCGACGCATTTGCAGCAGCTGGTTCACGAATTGTCATACCCGCACTAGCGGAGACGTTACCTGACCCCGATGCTCCTACTGAATATATTAGCTCGTTACTATTCAATGGGGTTACGGAAGTAGCAGTCATCGCAGTACCGCTACCTGTACCCGATGATATCTTATCTAACGGGTCGGTTAACCATGAACTAATTGTAGAATGGTATTCTTGCAGGTGTAGGTGAACGAACGTCTCCGCTGTACTCAACGTCGCTGTGACAGTGTTCGTGCTAGCGGAAGCTCGACAGCCCCACGCATAGAACGTCTGAAGTGCGTATTGCTGAGTTGCGTTGCGAACCTTCGTCCCAGCCTGGAACCAGGTATTACCTGCGGTATCGACGATCGACGTGGCCAACCCGGTGCCAGCCGCGTCTAGGAACCCCACAGTGACGATCAGCAGGTTGCCGGCGTTGTTCGAGGCGAACGTAGAAACGATAGAAGACTCGCTAGTAGCCCCATCGTCCTGAAAGTTACCTCGAATGAAGCTAATCGCCACGCGACTGAACCCTCCTTTAGATAAGAGGGGCTAGTTCAGGGCCTCGAGGATGTACTGGTGCGTCTGAATCGAGTTGGCCGCGTTCGACACTGACCACGTAGCGAACAGATCAAGTATCGAGGCCGCGCCGGGATCGAAGCTGGTTCCAACTGCTGGCGCTGTAGCTGGCAGCTGCGTGGCGGATGCCGTGATCGCCGCCCCGGCCTGGATAGAGCCCACACCGAGCAGGTTCGCGGTTGCTGAGCCGCCGGCACCGACCGCGCGAACCGTCATCATCAGATCCAGCCACCATGTTTGGTTCGTCTGTGACGCGACCATCGTCAACGCTTGCGACGCCCAGGCGTCCACCGCACCGACACCGAACGAGAGCGTCAACGTGCCCGACGTGAACGTCGAGATCCGGCCGATAGCCTTGAGCCGTAACAGCTTGCCGACCCGCCAGAACTCGGTCGGCGGGGTGAGGTAGCGGGCGCTCGCAGGCGTGAGCGATGTTCGGGTGGTGCTGGTGTTGAGCGCGGTGCCGTCGCTCTCAGACTTCGCGAGAACGTCAACGAACCCAAGCGTGCTCACGTCTCGGTCCCGGTAAACGAGCTGATCGGTACAGAGCAAGTATCACCCGAGTTGACTGTCTTAGCGAGAGAAGCGCCACCCCGGAAGTTCATTGGTTTAGGCGTCCCCGTACTATCATGCGTATACGCGTCTGCCCATGTACCCGCAGGCATGTTTGTCGCGGTAATGGCACCCGAAGAGTTTGTCTTAGATCCAGATGCGGCACCAGTCGTTGGAACCGCACCGACAAGTGTAATACCACCAGCGGGATAAGAGCCACCCGAAAATACAGTACCCGGTGTAGCAGCAACAGAGACCGTGGTAGTAAACTCCATCTTAACAGGATACGTATACGGAGTTCCACCTAGCTGAACAATCGAAGTTGTACCTGCCGTATACCCGGCAGCAGCCCAACCACCGTACTCCATATCAAGGACATCATTAGCAAAGGTCGTGAATTTGGTCATGAGTGCAGCTCCTCAATCTTCGCCAGAAGCATATCTCCATGAACCCCATCCTCCGCTGCCTGAAAAATCGCCGCAGTGATCTCAGCACTCTCACTGTGAACACCACTCAAAATCTCTTCCTTCACTGGTGCAGGTGTACAATCATGGTGATACGTTTTCTCCCCATAATGGAGTTTCGGATGATCGTCATGCTGACCGCAGTGGTCACATGTAGTCTGATACCGCATAAGTGCCCCTAACATGAGAGTATCCTCTCCGAAGAGAGGAGAACGGGCCCCGGTTAGGGGCTAGCCCGTCAACGGGCTCTTAACGCATGATCACATATTCTCATACTCGAAAAAATCCCGCAACTTACACCGTACCGGAGGGATCCAACAGGGTCTGGAATAAATCTATGGAGTTTGCCTTGACTAAAGTGTTGACTAATGAGATAATTAACATATGAAAACAACAAAACAATGTAATATCTGCGAAAAAACCAAACCTCTCGATGAGTTCTATAAGCAAAAGAAAAACCTAGATGGATATCAAAGACGTTGTAAACTATGTGCTAATAAGCTTACTAATATCTCTCGAAATAGACGCTACAAAGAGGATAAGGTATGGGCAGAACGCAGAAAAGATCAACTAAGAAGTAAAAAATATGGATTAACACTAGATACCTATCTAACACTTAAACAAATGTCTGATGGCAAATGCATGATCTGTAGCAGACAAGTACGTTTGGTTGTAGACCATGATCACCTAACACACCTAGTCAGGGGGATGCTCTGTTACAAATGTAACGCTGGATTGGGAAATTTTTCGGATAATCTTGAACTTTTAAAGTTTGCAGTTCAATACTTAGAAGATCATTTACAGTTAGCTGCGGAATATCAGTAATTGACACCGCACTCATCTAGCATATAAGATTAACCCAATCACTGACCGAGGAGGAGTTACATGGGTATTTATGCCAATGAAAACTACCGTAAAGATAAGAATGGTAATCTAGTACATACTCACGAGATCCCGGGAGTAACTACTACAACTATTTACATACCCGTAGTTACCATCGAGCATCGAGATAATTGTTATTGCTGTTCTTGTTACGAGAATGAAAATGGATACGTAGGTAACATGGATGTATACTGTCGCAATCACGGCTGGGATGGTGCTAGACCCTGCGAGTTACATGACATGCCCGGTAGCCCCGAAAATATCGACAGTGTTCAGACAGTTCGTCGTGAGCAAGCCCTACGCCGAGCTCGTAACCGATCCTATGAAGACTCATAATGTGGGGCTGGGTATGGTGTGTAATCACTCATCATCATAAGTATGTACTAGTTGCTCCTCATCATGAACATGCCTTTACGCTGTGCCGCCGTTGTGGTAAAATAAGAGTATGATAGTTACCAAGCTTTATTGCCTCGTACATGGGGTCCAGCCCGACAGCGGTCGCCTAGTGAATTATTGCCCCATCAACCGATGCGACAAGCCCCTCATGCCCCTGGACATCATCCAAACAACTGTATCTATAGATCGGAGGGCTATCCGTGAGGGTAGTGGTGACGGGCGGTAGATTCTACGAAGACTATGCCACCCTCTCAAAGGAGCTCGACAAGATCCACACCGAAGGCTATAAACATCTAGAACCAAGCATAACCCAACTCGCTCACGGCGACTGTGAGGACGGTGGAGCCGACCGTCTCGCCGGCTACTGGGCAGACGCCAACAATATTCCTGTTACCCCCTACCCAGCTCTCTGGTATAAATATGGAGACCCCGCCGGCCCCATCCGCAACCGAGTCATGCTAAGACTTTTTCATCCTGACCTAGTGATTGCTTTCCCCGGAGGCAAAGGAACCAAAGACTGCATCGAAAAAGCCACCCGTATGCACATCCCGATCTACAGAGTAGAGTTATGAGTAAAAAACCGCCGGCCAAAGCCAGTGGAGGTCTCTTAGTATTGCTAGGAGAACTCCTATTACTTTTCATCGACCTAACCTACGGTCTAATAGTCCTATTCCTCCTACTGGGGATTAACATCCTATGGTGGATGATGGGCTGGGGAGACAAAAAATGAACTGCAGCCAAATCGCCAAGAAATCTCACGTAACCCCCAAGGACGTGACCTCCAAGCTAGCCCACCTCGGTGTGGATGACCGCGAGTTTCTCGTCAAGGAAGTACCTATCTTCATCCAAACCCTTATTTTCTCCCTTAAGGAGAGCAATGAATAGTCAGTTTGTAGCCGACGACGTCAAGGCAGTTTTCCTAGAAGCCATTAGGCGTCACGCATCACTGCAAGGCAAGTCAACGGAAGACCTGGGGAAGACCCTAGGATTGTCAGGCAGGGGCGCACAATTATTGCTGCGCGGGCACACTATCCTCACATTCTGGGCTATCCAAAAGCTCTCTCAAGAGCTCGGCATCACGTGGGAAATCACCGCCCACACCAACGAATCGAACCCGACGCTAGTCCAACAGGAGGTCCAAGGTGGAGTTTCATAAAGAAGATGATGGCAGCCTTAGTCTAGAGTCTGCTGTGTATCAGGCTGTCGGAGCGGCCTCAGTTTGCTGGGAATCCATGGAAAACACCGGAGTTTTCCAAGAGGGTAAAGCCCGCGATGTTGCCCAGGCTTTGCTAGCATTCATCAAGGATAGAGAGTCAGTGATAGTGGAGCTACCGGATCATCTCCTAGCGGTCAGAGATAGGATCAGAGAAACAACCTACGGTAGCAATAACAGCAATGCTCGAGGACGTATGGCTGGTTATGAAGATTCTGCCAACCGCATCCGCAACTTGACAAGAAGCTGGTCATGAAGCTCAGAGCCATAGGCCGCACAGTCTTCTTACAGCCAGACCGCCTACCCAAGCACTCAGACATTAGAGTAGCTAGTTTTGAGAATCACTTAGATGCCCAACTTTACGTCGCTACCATGAATGTCTATAGATTATATGTTCATCTAGCAGAAGCTAAGGAGCTGCAAGAGAAATGGGAGAACGAGCGGATGTTGGCGCGGAGTTCGAGAGGACCGAGCCCCTCAGAGACCAGTCTCGATCAACCTCTGACAGAGGAGCCTCTAACCTAAAGATCTCGTGGGATAGACCCATCACAGAGATTGATCTAGCCCGTAAGCTGTTCGCCCTGTGTGACCCCCGCCGAGGATTAACGCTGGATAGTCTCTTCACCAACGAGCCGGGTCGTCATGCTCAAGAAAGCCGAGCAGAGTTTTACCTGTGGCAAGATAGGGCCCGTAACCTCATGGAATGGATGGCTCGATGAAAGAGCAAGAACTGGGGTGGGCTAGATGGCCCTGGCAACAATGCCGGGCTGTCCGTGAACCGAGACAAGACAGCAATATCTGGGGCCGATGTGAACTACGTCGAGGACACCCCATAGAAGTAGATCATGCCCTCGAGCGAGGCTTTGACACCCCCCGCTGGAGTACCGACTGGACCGAAGACCCCCAGGTAAAAGCCTGGATGGAAAACCATAGATTGGATAAGTAGCATGCAAGAGAATGACGGAACTCTCAACCCAGATGGTACCATGAAAAGCTACGATGACTGGATGAAGGATCAGTTAATCTCAGAGCTCCGACTTAGAGATCAGCAGAATCATCAGGTAGGAGAACTCAAGCCAGAGCTCAGACTCACAGCAGAATATGAGAGTATGGCAATTAGTCTAGTTCTAGAAGATCCAGATCTAGAAGATCTGGAAGCAGTTTTGCATAAGATTGACTACTGGCTACAGCTCCCGTATCAGCTAAAGTTCAGGAATACTAGTGGCTAATGTCCTAGACACCTCGCCATCATACCAGCAATGGCTATCACGCCTAGCCCACGGAGGGACAGATATAGGCCTCGATCACTTTATCAGAAAATATACTAACGGCATTAGTCGCAAAGGCACAGAGATCGGTCTTAACATATTTCACAAGGCCCCACACACAGACCTGTGGCATGCCGGCAGTGTTTTATACGACATCGAAGCCGCCCAAAAACACCGCCACACCAAAGCCGATGGTTCACTCACAGCCGTCTGGCAATTACTCAGCAGAGACCCTCTGACACTACAGCCATCAATACTCTGCGACTGCGGTGATCATGGCTTTATTACCCACGGAAGGTGGATATCAGTATGAAGTGCCAGTGCGATGTTCAAGCCTTCGATGGAAATATACCCTGTGATCGTGAACCCACCCAAGAAGACTTTCTCTGCGATGCGTGCCGTAAAGCCAAGCAGGAAGGATACTCACACGTAATAATGACACCCCTGAACGATATCAGCAAAGCCAAGCATCTGTACACGACAAAAGCAACATTCACAGAGGAGCAAGTAGATGATAGAAGACAAGCTCGATCGCAGTGAACGCATACGCCTCGAGGCATTAGCTCAGAGTATAGCATTTAACAACAGCCAACGGCCAGTAGGAGCTAATGTAATAGCCTCAGACAAGATTATCAGAGACGCCAAAGTTTTTGCTCGATGGATTAATATAGAGACAACAGATGGTTAAGACCAAGAACGTAATCACTATCTGCCCACACACATCTAAAAGACACTGGGATACTCTCGAGGGCGTCATCGAAATTATAGAAAGCATCGGAGAGGGAGAGGAATTCAGCCCCGGTGAAGTATGGGGAAGATTTACTAGAGAACAATGGTGGACATCACCCGGTTTCGTATCGTCGATAATCTCCGAGTTAGTGTATCATGGTCTCCTGGTGAGGATCAATGAGTCGGAATATAAGAACAAAGCCCGATACCGCAAAGTCAACTATGAAGTTGACGGACGGTCTGTACCAAGTAAAGACCAACTACTTATGTGCGGGTTTTGTAGTAGAAGACGGGGTCGTAATACTATGTGCCCCTATCCTGCGCAATAAGTTAAAGTACTGGGTAACGGTGGCAGAGCGAGTAGAAATCAAAAGCCCCAAGAAACGAAAGAGGTTGTTAAAGTAACATGATAGTTCTCAAGTATGACCTGCAGCCAGCTTCATTCACACTCAATATAGTTAAGTTGCCCATGGGTTCTCAAGCATTACGCGTAGATACTCAGGGAAGAGGTCTTAAATTGTGGGTAATGGTGAAAGGAATGAATGGCGGGAAAGCAGAATCTAGGCAGTTCCTTGTAACAGGTACTGGGTATGAGTGGAATTATGGAATAGATGAACTTAAGTTTATTAATACTTTCTTCAATCCGGAGCATGATCTAGTATTTCATGCGTTTGAGGTAGTATCGTAGTTAATGTTTTCAAAAAGTTGCTACAGTAAGCGCGTGGAATGGTCTGTTACGCACGGTGACTTTCTCCCCTCCTTAAACCACCCGGGGGGGTTCATATCGGACACATTACTTCCTTCCTTCATCACACAAAGTAACCAAGAATTAACAAAGAAAGAACAAGATAGTAACCGATTTAAATTTAAGATAGAACATCTACAGATCTATCCTCCACTATCCCCTCCCCCTATGCATTGTCTTATTGTTATATCCCCATGCATATGCGCCTCTTGATTGACGCGGGGATATGCACCTATCATATCCAGATCATTCCCTCATCGATTAGGATATGATCAATGCATCATTGCCCCGCGCATATCCATCCATCATTAGGATGCATCCTGCCTGCATAGGCATAGGTATATACCCCCCGCCTATATACCCCCGGCATATACACACTTCTTATCCCCACCATAAGATGGGGATAGAAGGTCAGTCAGTTGTTATCCCCATATCCGCAGTCCCCAGGAGCGCGGCATACATTATCCCCGGGGCCAGCAGATATCCAGACCTGACCAGGAGTAGCAGTCGCAATCCCCGGCAAGTCCACCCCAGGGTCCCCCGCCTTGCCCGGAGTATAATCCCCGTGAGTGATTGTCGAGGTCGATGGTGAGGGTGCAGGCATGGGAGTGATGGTGTGGTGATGCGGCGAGTCAGCAGTCAGAGTGATCGCAGTGACCCCCGCGAGAATCAATGCGGTGATGATGAGCAGAAAGCGGGTCATGATGTCCCCTCCTTGGGGTGTCGAGTGATTGAGCATGCATTAATGCTACCGCGTCTGCAACTCCGTGTCAAGGATCCATGCATGGCGACGGATGATCAATCTCATCTTGCGATGCAGCATGTAGTTGCGGATGGTTGTCATGATTCCCCCCCCTTTCGGGATTAGTTGCGAAATTGGATGCATTCGAGATCGTTGTCGTCGCGGCAGATTTCGATGTCGCAGTGATGGATTGGGCAGCAGTCATATGAGAGCAAGAAGTTTTTGGCGGCATCGTCATTGATCGTTTCAGCAAGATGGTGCGAGATCAAGATGGTAAGATCAAGTTGATCGATGTCAAGTTCGTCGTCGCAGTCAAGCAGAGTCGCGAGTAGGGCGTCAGCATCAATCATCGTCGTTGTCATGCATCTATGCTATCAGACCAACCCCCTCAGAGTCAAGGCGCTGAGCACGAGTTTGCGACCGATCGTGCCCTCTCCTTATGCTAGCATTCGCCCTCATAAATGATCTTCCACACAACACTTCTCAGGCGCATGTCCGTTTACACCAATATGTCACAGACACACCAGAAATCCCCCCGAAGGGGGATCCTGGATGGGTATGTCAGTCCTCGACCTCTTCGTCGACCTCGTCGAGTTCGGCATCGGTGGGCTCGGTGTCGGTCTCGTCCTCGACGTCGGGAACGGTGTCCTCGAGCACCTTGGCCTCGTTGCGAGCCTTGCGGGCCTCGTCCTGCTGTGCGGACCATGCGATGAATCGCTTCTTCGCGGAGGCGATCGCGGACTTCGTACCCGGAAGGGCGTATCGCGAACCCTTGCCCGGAAGGGTGTCGGTCGTCCCCTTCGTCTTCGCGTCGGCGCGGAGGAACTTGCGCAGTTCGCGTGGGGTGGTGTCGAGCGCCTCGGCGAGCTGGGCGGTCGTCATCGTTGCGGTCATGTCGTCATCCCCTTTGGATGTGATCGTCGGTCGCGGTGTGCGATCGATCAATGCCATAACCTTATCCCCCCCTGCCCATCCCGTCAAGGCAAATACCGGCACCCTAGCGCCACCTCCTAAACTGCTATTACAATGCCATCATCACCCCTGCATCAAGCACGCGCCCGCGCGAGGGGATGCTCCTTGGCGGCTCTGAGATGCCCGTAGGAGCAAGATCGGATTACGCGCATGCGATCACCCCACCCCATCCAAAGGATCATGCTACGGTCAATCGCCCCTTTAAAGCGTCTAGCATCGACGCCACGGCAAGCGATCCCCTTTGATTATGCTGGCATTGAGCGTCACCCTTACCCCCTTAAAATCGCTCTCAGGCCCTTATCTCCAAACCGGACCCTTTACTCCCAAGGAACGGAAGGGACGCGCATCCTGATCGTGACTTTCATCCCACCGATATCCCTATCCCATGATTCGGACAATGGCTCCCATCCTATCTCCATCCATGCCTTAGCGGCTATGTCACCATATACCTCGTGTTGGATGTATGTGTGCCCATTGCGGATTGCCTCAGCAATCATCTTTTTGGTCCGTTTTTTCGCCTTTTTAACTCTTCCCTGAATAAATGCTCGAGTCATCCGATTGTCCCTTTCTACCTTCTTAACTAGAGGCGGTGGCGTTGTCCTTTTCGGTCCCTTTACCCCCTGATCCGCTCCCATTGGATCCTTCAGGATGCGAAGAACGATCCTCCCTATCAAGATCTTATGTCTCATTACTCCCCTTCCCCAACGAATGGATCCTTTGCAGGACCCCATCCCTCAACAACCTTTTTGGCAATAAACCCGAAGAACTCATCCAATTGAGCCCAATCCTCATCATTGTCTGTTACGATGTAATTGGCGGATTCTAGCAAATCAGCAAGTTCATCCATTGCGTCCTGCATATCTCCCAAGTGCTCAGTCAGGATATTTTTCGCCCGTTGGATGATTTCCTCGTGGGAAGGTGTCGATGTCATGTCCGATCTCCTATCGTTGGGATGACTTATGCCGCACAGAATGGTTATGACTCTTCGGAGGAATCCGACGGATCGGAATCCCGCGCATGAGTTCACGGATTTCATCAGGTGATTTCTCATCCTGCATGCGTCGATCCATTGCCTCACGGATGGGATCGGTCGTTGTCATGCCCCTATCCTACCATGCCCCCCGTACGTTGGATGGCACCTAAGTGCCAGTCCTTCCACCGTCCTCAACGACGTCGTGAGCCATCACCCCCTGTACCTTTATGCTGGCTATCCCCTGAACTAATGCCGCCCTTAGGATGAGTCTCAAGCCTTCCCCATTGTCCCTTTTCGTGGTGTTGAGACGTAGTATCCTTTAAAGGAGAGATTTCTGTTTCTACTATGTTTAGGAAGTATCGTTGTTTTGGGATCTCCGAGCTTTTTGACGGACCAAAAGCCAACTTTGCAATCGTTAGCAGCTGTTTACAACATGTAGCACGCAACTTTACGCGGCATGTGAGCCTCATGTACCGCCTGCAGAATTTACGTGGGATTGACAGAGCATCAATCTAGCTCCACTGTGCACTATAGATCTTATCCCACCACGAAAATAAACGCCACGCTCTCCACCTCTCCATTTCGTCCCATAACAATTTTGCGATCCAACGTTTACTACCTCACCCATCAATTTATCCACCTCCTTCGCATTCCCTCAAGTGTGAGTCATCATCGCGTAATCATCAATCAATCGTCGCATCAAGCATATACCTTCCCGATACCTAAAATAATCCCTCATACCCAAAGATGATCGCTTATTTCTATCATTATGATCAGCATTCTCTTGATTCCTAAATTAATCCTCAGGATTTTCTTTTTCCTTTTCTCTGATCAAAGCCTTCCCATCATAGGGACAGAAAGCCCATCCATCCACACCATATCTGCCACATTTGATACATCTTCTCATCCCTCTAGTGCTCTTTAAAGCGTTGCCTGTACTCTCAGTAGTGTTACCATTAGCCCCAGTCTCTTCCCCCATTCTCCTCTCAGCCCCCCCTCCAGCCTTAACAGACCCATATGCCGTATTCTGCCGAGCCTCAAGGTCCGACAGTGTCAGTCTAAGCTCTCGCGCTATGCCTCTAAGCCTTTTGTCGATGCGGTCCTTGAGTTGGAAAGCGAGCTCATTTCGTATGCTGTATCCGCTTTTTCTATACCGTTTAGCCTCTCCTCCCGCACCAGCCCCTATCTTTCTCCCTTTCTCAGTTGTTCTTGTCTTAGCTCTACCCAATTCCCCATCCCGCGTCATCTGCTGACCTTGTCCCTGAATCAGTGGACCTAAAGCCATATACCATAACTGCACGTATTTATCTAAGAATTCCCTAGGCAGCATGTACAACACTTCCTGCGAGACTTGACCATATCCCACACCACCCGATGAGAGTATTTCAGCGAGCCTGTGTCGAGGGTCCTCTGTCATGTGTAATAGTATCCTTAGTTAGAGGGTAACTTCAGTTAACAAACACATGTTGTTGGGTAAGCTTTGAAGCTCATCCCGATAGCGGTTTCGTGGGTCGGGGTCCCATATTGATCCTCCGTTATTTTGTAGACTGACAGCCAGCCTTCGTGGGCAGATTCAACCCTTAAGTATACCCGTGAGCCGTCAGGTTGCTTGAGAGTGTTGAACCTAGTTTTGGCGGATTCGAGGGTGCAGTAACTACAGGTGGCCATCAGGGATTTCTCCATTTGCGATAGCTTCCTGACGAGCTGCTTCAAACCAACTAACCCGAATTGTGGGGTTATACTTAGAAGTAGGTGTATGTTCTGTTTGAGCAGAAGCGAGGTTCATGTCATGTTCACATTCCGGACAGGGGTATTCTAAGCAATTTTTGTGTTGCATTGGATTCCTTTCGGTAGCAAGCCCAAGGAGCTCATGGCGGCGGATACTAGCCCCCGGCGAGTGTACGTATTCGACGACCTGTGCCCACCGTAGGGCATTGCGTTTGAGAGAATGAATAATGATGATTGATTATTGATATCTAAGCACGCGCGCGACCCTGTTGGAAGCCCCGGTCGTATGCGCCCGAGCGCATCTCCCGTCATGCGAGAACCCATAGTATCTGGCTTTGTGGGGTGTTTTGCTGTTTCACAAGCTGACCCTGGGCGACTCGGTGCTCGAGCTTATTAGTGAGAGAACGGCGCATCTTGGGCCACTGCATACCTAGTTGTTCAGCGAGCGCGCGGGTGTGCGCGCGATCACCTAGCACCTGTAAAGCCTCGAGGATCCCGTCACTACCGAGGCTAGATTTACTGGTCCTGGTACTATTCTCCGGACTAACTACCGGATACCAGCCCTTCTCATGAATATTGACAGTATACTTAGCTTTTTTCCATGTCTTACTTTCTGTCTCCATATCTACCCCGTCAGATCGAGGTGTAAGATACATAGAATCCTCAGCCCAGGCATGATTAGCAACACTGCCTAACATACGTTGACCAGCGCGTTTAGCTTCGCCATTTTTATTCATATGATGTACTAAGATAAGTGCTACCTCATGCTTACGAGCAAGTTCTTTGAGAGGTTTAAAATACTTAGTAGTCATCTCCTGAGACTGATTCTCCTGTACAAGACCCGCGGTCATCATAAGAGTGTCTACAATAATCAGTCTATAGGGTTCGTCGGAAGCCATGGTAAAACCCCGCCGTAATTGTTCATCAAGCCATTCTTGCCAGACATCTTCGGATAAAACAAGACCGCCCTGAAGATTCATGTCGACCTTAATAAGTGTTTCATCATCCAGAGGTTGTGTAGGTTCCAGGTAAAGATAGCCATCCTGTACCGAGAGGGGCATTTGTTTCTTACCCCGCTTGATGGTTCCCCATCGAGACTTGATAGTTACTGGGCTATCTTCTTCTTGTAGATATAGTACTGGTCCGGGCTTCTCAATGTCAAAGTGGTTAAGAAAGCGGGTACCCGTAGCAACACTGATGGCTAAATCAAGACCGAACCATGATTTATAAGACTTAGGTTCTCCAGCTATAAACCCAACTCCACCTTGAGTAAGGATATTTTTAACCAACCATCGAGGAGGTTTAACTAATTTCAACATAAGATCAGCTTGTTGAGGAACTGACTGTTGAGCATGTTCTCTAAGAACTTCATCTTCTTCTACTTTCTGTGTGGATCGTTGTGCGATAGCTTTATTAGCCTCTATGATAAGTCGTTTATCTTCATCCGAACGGCCAGCATACTTATTCCATACCGTGCTCTTCACGATTGAAACGATCTCTGCGAGACTACAACCAGCATCAGCCAAGGATCGTTCAATCTCCCAGAGTACATTGCTGCGATCACCAGAAGTCTGTCGAGCCCTGATGTAATCTCGAATACGTTGAGTAAGCTTAAGCTTTACTCGGGCCAATACCGTGTTATGCTCGATTGCCTCGATCTCTTGGATAACTGCGTCGGTGAGATCGTTGGCTGCACCGGCACCGCGCACCTCCGGCAAGTCCTCGAAGTCATCAGACAGGTATGTGCGCCCATTAGTCCATAGAACCTTACCTTGAGGCGATGCACCAGATACTTTATCACGATACTCCAGCTTATGATTGGTCCAACCCGGTATCCTCAACAGCTGTGTGGTATCCCACCCGCCGAGGTCAGCGCCGAGAAAGTATGTCAGTCTTTGATTCTCGTTACCGGGCCAACTCGCACCCTGGATATCACCCATCGATAGAATCCAGAGAGCCTGATAGCGTCCTGGGGATGTCTGCCAGGCAACAGTCGGAGGATATTCCTCGGGTATTTCCTTGGGGTTAATCTCATCTAAATCTGCCCAAAGAGCGCACTCATCCATCGCAACATCAGTACGTCGTTGTTCATACTCAAAAAGAGAGGGGCACCAATATAGATCATGCTCCTCGTGCTGAGCCATGTGAGACAAGATCTTATCTTTGTCCTGAGGCCACTTAAAGGCTGGTCCTTCGTAGAATCCTGCGCGTCGAATTCCTGCTGCTGCCTGCTCTTCTCGATCAATCCAGGGGAAGAAGCAATAACCTTTCTGTGTACGCCCCCATGCGCGCTTAATTATACTGAGCTGCTTCTCATAGTCCACTAGACTTCATCACCTTCGAGAGTTCGCCAGCAAGCTTCAGAATAGCTTTCCCTTTCTCTGACCCCCGTAAGACAGTCTTCTTCAGGTATTGCTCTTCCAGCCAATCTAGTATTTCCTTACGTTCTTGAGTACGGCCCTCCTTTCTACCCTGAACTAAGCCTCGTTCGAATTCGGATGCCATCAGACTACCTCCTCGGTCGTTGGAGTAATGATCATATCAGACATTTGCCCTTTGGGACATAGCGGAGTGGAATAAAGTCGTTAGAACCACCTATTGACTCTCAATTTTTGGTTTGATAGAGTAACTGCATCGATCAATCGCCGCTACCGAGGAGGCAATTATGGCTGAGGCCAGCACCGGAGTCAAAGATATCCGCGATTTCTTCGAAATGAAGACGGGTGAGTTCATGGCCCAGTGGAAGAAGTTGTCCGATAAGGACAAGGCCGAGCTGAAGCAGGGCATCCAGGACAAGACCCTGACCTACTGACCCGCCCCCCGGGGACAAAGAGACATTTTAGGGGTCGGCACCCCACCCTCCCAGCATGCTCACTAGATTTAGCCGCTAGATATCTAGCTGGGAGGGCTTTAACTACACAGAGGAACTTCTGCGGGGAATAATTCCCTTGATAGCCAGTAATGTTGAAGAGTTAGGGCTAAAGGTGAAACCCCGGCAGACGCGCTGCTTAGTCACGCTTCTTGGTCCTGTCCATAGGGAGTAGGCATGACAGTCCCGTTCGAGTCGGGCCAGCGCACGGGTGCAGTTCAGGGTAGAGACTGATCAACTCAACCAGGGATTTCGGTTAGCGCCGAAGGGGATCGAATCCCCGACTGCACACGAGGATATAGGGGGGTCACGCGGCTTGCCGATAACCCACTTCCTCAATTGCAGGGCTAGGGCGGTTTATAAAGAACTAAGACCCCGCGCCTATCCCACACAAGCTAAGAAGATTGGGTAGTGACTTCTTTGCTGATGATAGATGGGGGTTCTGGTCCCGGATCCCGAATGACTACTCAGGGTATACAATTTAATCCCCTCAACCTTGGGGCACCGGTAAAATCTCTTCCGCGAGAGGTTTACACTCGAAGGTTAGAGGGTTTCATGACGACCCCAGGGTCTTGACGCAGGTCCCCCCGATACTGCTGATGGGCCCTGGGGTCCTTACTATCCATCCTACCGAGGAGATGGTATGAGCAGGTACAGTGGTCCGGGCCCGTTCAGCGCCCGAAACACTAAAGAAACCAAGCGAAAAGAAGCCAAGGCACGACAGTTTGTGTGGAATACCTTGACGCCGGAGGAAAAGGTCAAGAAGGAACTTGACTGGCATGGTACACAGCCCAGCGAGTGGCTGGTACAGCTTCTTACTCAGAAATACGCATGATAACCCTGAAAGAACTTCTAGAAGATTCAACTTATAAGAAGTTCTTCCTTAGTAAACCGGAACTTGCAGTTATCCCTCGAACTTCTCCGCCATGGCGGGTATATGTCCAAAAACGCATAGACCTGGGCTGGGCATGTCGAGATATGTGGACATATGTTGATGCCTTCAAGTTGTTGAAGAAATACCTTCCCGATGTTTACGATGCTACCATCCAGTCTCGAGGTACAGCCTTTAAACCCCCACACAAACTGGTGAGGGTAACTAAGAGCGGTAAGCCCATTATGATCAGGGGGTCAAATGGCAAATTAACTCAGAGAACAAAGATAGTATTCTGGACTCCTCATTTACCAGCTGATGAGACTATTCATCATTGGTGCCCGTATTGTAGGCGGCCAGTAGTTATTGGGTGGTTTAGCAAACATCATACATTCAGCAAAGCTCCATTTGATCCCACCTCACGACGGTGTCCCATCTGCGGGGCTAGTGAGATGTTAATGGCGGGATTACGATGAGGGTGCATCAATGGTGCATGATAACTTTTACGCCCGTGGAAGTGCTGGGAGACGCGCAGGGGCAGCCCATCGTAATTGTTGACCCCGATACGCAATTAGCATGCGAAGATAAGGCCACTTATGGGTGCTTCGCATGTAACGAACCTCTGGAAACTCACTTCAACACCCCCTGTGAGGCATAAATGCTTGCCCTTGGTATACTTCTAGTATTTATTATCTTGATTATCTCGGGATTAACTCAGTTGTCTCTTTTTGAACCTTCTCTTCCTTACACTCCAAAACATTTTCGTAAACCTCATGAAATAAACTCGGTCATACAGAAGTATAAAATTGACAACCTCTCAAAAATCTTATAGCATTGTAGTAAGGAGGCGATATCATGACCCATGAAAAAACCTACGGAGCCAAACAGGTAGCACATCGTATAGGCACTGATCCTAAAGTGTTTAGGAAGTGGCTTCGCTCCGAAGGTAGCCCCTATGAGGCAGTAGGTCAAGGTGCACGGTATGAATTTCCAGTTTCAGAGCTCGCTGAGATTCGTGGAGCCTTCCTCGAGTGGCAAGCAGCACGAAACCAAAATGGGAATGGTAAACACCATGATTAAGCCTCAGCCTTTCTGTCGACCCTGCTGGGTAGAGCTCATAAGAGGAGAGCCCACAGTAGATACTAAGATGGATAACCCCACTCAAGAAATTTGCTGCATGTGTGGAAATCAAACTAAATCCGGCCTTTATCTCAGAGTAAGTTCAACTACAGTGAGGTATCTAACATGATTTATGCTCTGATTCGTGCTGATGGAACTGTAGTCAAGTCTGGAGAGAAGATCATAGATTTCAGAGGTAATGACTATGTATTTATTCAGATCAGTAAAAATCCTGAACCACCCTCAGGTGGAAGGATCGAAGTTCAAGTTCCCGGGAGCCCGTACAATAGAAGTGAATATTACCCATCCGTTTTTGACTGCGTGATTGAGGGGAGATCTGATGGCTAAGGTATTCTTGACTGAGCTAACTACCGAGGAGTTAACAGCTTTACTCAACAAACATGAACCCTTCGCAGTAAAGTTTGGTTCTCAGTTCGGTAAGATAACCTTGGAACCTAAAGAGGCGAGGGCTTTAATCCGTTGGATAGAGCACTACAAGAGAATGAGGAGGGAAAACAATGACTTCTGAAGAACTTCAACGTCGTAAGCGAGTAGTAAGAGGGTGGCGATACCGTAGAGATTTTGGTCCTAAAGAACGTAATGAAGTTAGAGCATACCTGAGAGGGGGTGATGTACCAGAAGAATATAAGTATATGGATAAGGCTATTGGTTTTGGTAACCCCATAGATATGAATGAGGAGAAATGAGAAATAAGTTCATTACTGCGGTATTGACTGCAACTTTGCTGGCATTGGGATGGGTAACTTTTGCCTCTTCTGCAAGTGCTACACCCCCCCTTACTCAGACTGTCGGTCAGTGCGGTGATACTTCCACACCGACTACTAGGCCTGATAGTGGTCATCATGGTGATTGGGCTACATTGATCTTGACTCGAAAGACACATGTTTGCCGCACAGCAGAAGATACTTATACTGCCACCATCTCCGATGACGGAACTTTAACTACTCTTGCTAGCCTATCACCTCGAGATGGTGTTTCTCTCACCGCGGGAACAACTGGGGAAGTTCACGGTACTTATGACTGGACTTTCATTGCTAAAAATCTGAATCTAGATGCTTTAGTCTCACCCTCGGCAGATACTACTACTAGCACCTGGCTTCAGGAATTGGTTAAGGCCTCCGGTGGCGAGTGGTGTAATGGTGAAGGCCATGAGTATATTTGGACATATACAACCTGTTCTGAGAAATGGATAGATGCTTCTAATAACAATGACGGTCAAGATGGCAGTGCTGGAGACATTACGGGTAAGAAATGCCCCGTTGAGACTCCCACCCCCACTCCGAGTAGCAGTACTCCAGTATCTAACCCCAGTACCTCCGCATCTACTCATAGTGCACCCGTAACTACTCATGCCAAGACTACACATCATGCAGTAGTTGTGCAAGCCAACTCTGAAACCCCTGCTGCCCAGCCTGTTCTAGCTTCTACTGGACCTCGCAATGTTGGAGGCTTTCTAGCATCAGCTTTGCTGGCTTTGGTCCTGGGGTGTGGATTGCTTTTTGCGGGACGTAAGGTGGGTCATCGCCACTAGCGCTGGAATCTAATATTCCGCGTGGAGTTGACATCCCCCACTGCATTTGATAGATTAGTAGTACACCGCCCAATAAGGGGCATGACCGAGGATCTTAGTAAAAGAACTAAGTGACCGGTTCGAAGTGAAGGAGATATCGTGGCGACTGCTACGAAACGCCGGCCAGCCAAGAAGGCTCCAGCCAAGAAGGTCGAAGCTGAGGTCGAAGAGCTCGAAGTAGATGACGAGGTCGAAGAGGACGAAGTTGAGGACGACGAGGACGAGGATCTCGAGGAGCTCGAAGAGGACGAGGTCGAAGAGGTCGCTCCCAAGTCGAAGACCAAGAAGAAGACCGGGGCTCAACAGGAGGTCACCTTCGGAGTCAGCGATCTGGTGCAGTACCTGATCAAGACCACGGGCAAGAAGGTTGACGCCCGCGGACTGCGCAACCTGATTCGTCGCATGGCCCGGGATGGTAAGGGCCGAGTCGACCGGGAGATTGTTGCCGGGAACCGCGCTCGGTATGACTGGAGCGGACCGAAGGATCCTGAGGTCAAGGCCATCATCAAGGCTTTCAACGCTGGGGAGTTGGACCAGGATAAGAAGGAGAAGCTCGACGCGCTGAAGGAGCGCAACGAGAAGATTCGAGCCGAGAAGGCCAAGCAGGGAGTCAAGGCCACCAAAAAGAAGAAGGCAAAGCCTGCTCCGGTCGTCGAAGATGACGATGACGAAGATGAGCTCGAGCTGGACGACGACGAGTAACCCTTTGCAGACCAGGCCCCTGGCGGGACCCACAGGTGAACCCGATTTCATCGACGACTACACCCGCCAGGGGTCTTTGCATGGTTGACAATTCTCACAGGGTCTGATATACTTGGTATATCAATTCCACACCAAGGAGAGTTTCATGCTCATCGACACGGAGAAATGCCCAGAACTAGATGGCAATGAGATAATCCCGGGAGCTAACCGCATCGCTCACAATGTTTTTCTTCGAGAGTGCGGTCATTGCCCTTGGTGTGGGGCCCACCGTCCACTTCGCAAGAAGGAGTTGAAGTCATGACCATGTTTCCCGGTGCGGGTGCATCCATCGACTACAATGAGGCAGGAGAACCAACTAGTTGGGATTACCCGATGGATGATGCCCAGTCTTTCTACTGCGACATATGCGGACTCAACCATGAGGGGGGTTGTCCCGGTGATACCGAAGATGACTACGAAGGGCATGACTCCTGCCATTGCGGTCATCCAGAATGCGGGGCTTGCTAATGGCAACCGAATACAACAACATTCCTCCAATGTCCATCGAAGATTTGTTCAAGCCCCCTGACCATGTGGTCATACTAAAGTCTACTTGGTGGTTGACTCTAGCCAAGCAAAGCTTGGATCAAAGACTGAGTATAGTTAAGCAGGATCCAAAGGACCCAGAAAGTAAGTTGTTTAAGTTATACGCAAGACTCAGGGATCGACTAGAGCTAGTCAACAAAGAACTTCTTAGTCGAGCTCAATCGGATCAACGAGATTTACCCACTATAGAGATACCCAAAGGGGGTTATCATGTCGATGTATCTTCTGATTGAGTTTGATAATGATGTCCAAGCTCGATCCCTCATCACCCGCCTCGAAGGTAAGCTTGGTATGAAAGCTGTCGGATTGTTTAAGAAGCCTACCAAGTTCTGCGAATGCCCCCCTATGAGCGATCTTCAGCAATCTCGTGAGGTCACGAGGGGTGATCTATTTGGTTGGAGGGTGCATCGCGCTTGCCGACGCGCCAGGAAAGCTCCTCAGGCTCCTAAAAATCTACTTGAGGCGGGCCCTCAAAGCAGTCATGATATATTCCTGCATCTCTCAACTTACCCGATTATGGTGCACAATGTCTCTTAGTCAATATCACTACAATAACCTATCCCACATGCATGAGATGAAGCCCGCTAGGGATATTGACATCATCATACTGAGAATACATCTCACTCTAGACCATGGAGTATCATCCAAGGACGCTCGAACTAGAGCTCAGATAGGTCGACTTCATCTTCTCGCTCACGCCGTTGATGCTTTCCCAGACCTCAAGGAACTACTTAACCCCCCCCGAAGCTACACGTAACGAGACACGAGAGGTCATGTTGAGTCATGCCGGGCTATAGAGAATGTGGATGTTATGACTATGGGGATATTGAATTTCTACATACAACTCAATGCATCCTAGGACGGTTACCAGGTGAAGTATCGATGGAAAAAACGACCATATCGTCACCAAGTATTAGCAGTGAAAAAATTACTGGAGACTGGTTTTGGCGGCGCTTTGCTGATGGAGCCCAGGACTGGGAAGACTAAAGTTAATATTGACTATGCCAGTATTCTTCATGCTGCTGGTAAAGTGAATAGAGTTTTAGTCTTTACCCCAGTCTCAGGCTTGGCTGTGTGGAAAGATGAGATCGAGGCAAACTGCCCCTACCCCTACAGACTTACGATATGGGATCGTAAAACACGTAAGAAAACTGATCATGAACTCCCCAGATATGGTGATGACTTAGTTGATTTTCTCATTGTCAACTATGATGCCCTATCTACGGCCGGAGCTATCATACCTTGGAAGTTAGAAGTATGCAAGAAGTGCGGTAAGATTCAGCATTTCCACACAGCTAAGGTCAAACATACTTATAAACCCGGAGAAGTCCGTCAGTTTAACAAACATCCATTCACCCAGGCTATCAAGCGATCTCGGTCTCGTGGTGGTCGATTCACAATCAAGAAGAAGCTCATTGCTTGGCAACCCCAGCTTATCACCCTAGATGAGTCTCATCGTATCAAGAGCCCCAGTGCACGTAAATCAACCATGATGCATTCCCTGGGCCCGATCGCAGACTATAGAACCATTCTCACGGGCACAGTAGTCACTAAGAAAAAACGCTTGTTTGATATCTATTCTCAGTGGAAATTTCTCAACCCCGAACGCTTCGAGGGTATTACATTTACTGAGTTTAAGCAGCAGTACGGTCGCTGGTTGAACATGGGAGGGTATCAAAAGTGGCTTCGTAATATTAACGAACAAGAACTTCATAGGTTGATACATCTGGATTCCTTCAGTATCACCAGAGATGAATGCTATGATCTCCCCAAGCAAACTAACCAGGTTATTCATGTAGACCTAGAAGACAATGAAAGTGGTACTATCTACGATCAGATGGCTGCGGAGATGGTTGCTAAGATCCGTACTGGAGAGATCACCGAGGCTTCCATTCAGCTCGTACAAGGACTCAGGCTTCGTCAGATCACATCTGGGCTCAGTAAAACAACTCCATCTCCCCAGTACCCGCACGGTCGTTTGGTGGTTATTGGATCGGAGAAACTAAGAGCTATTAGATCCCGTCTAGAAGATCTTATGGAACTAGATGAAAAGGTAGTCATCGGAGCACTCTGGAAGGGTGATATCTATAGGCTACAGAAAATGCTTAAGAGTATGAAGATACCTACCTTTACTATTCAGGGGGGTATGAGACACGAAGCTAGAGAGTATGCCTGGAAACAATTCCCCAAGACTTCGGGTGGGGCGGTCTTCATTGGACAACCCGCTGCAGCAGGTGAGGCAATCGACCTATCATGTGCGTCTATCATGCAATGGTATAGCCTCACGCCTTCCTGGGTCAATTTTCGGCAATTTAGTGATCGCATCGCCCTGAGCGATAAACCCACCTTCCATGAGTTTTTCCTAGCGCGAGGCACTGCAGATGAGCTTCTCTACGAAACTCTCTTAGAGGATGGTAACGTGGGTAAAGCCATGATTACTAGTCCTGAACGACTACTTAGATTGCGGGGTTTATAGGGTTTAGGAATAGGAAATTTACCGTTGGATGCAATTGATGATAAAATCCATGTATTACCCTGACCGAGGAGGACAATATGAGTGATGTTACTAAGTTAACTGATGCAGTATCTGACAAGGCTAGGCTAGCTATCCGTCAACGCCTATTAAATACCATGGATCTACATAAGAATGTTCTCGTGACACAGGTAATTCTAGACATCATGAAGGAGGAACTAGAGGAGATTAGGAAACTCAAGGTTGAGTCAGTAACTTCTCTTGATAATCCAGCTCTAATCCCGGACGACGACGAGGAAGAGGAGGACGATGATGACGTATGGCGCTCGGGAAGTTGTGATTAAGAAGCAGATCAATACCAAGCAAGAACTGATAGATACTCTTGAACATATGGGTGTTAGTCCTCATGCCCAAATCCGAATCCAAAACACCTGGGGAGGTAAGATTCAGAAGATTACTGCAACTGAACCTGATCCCGTTAAGGAAGCGATGAAGAAAATATGAGTATCATCGTAGAAGGGCCGGATGGTGCGGGCAAAACCAGCCTTATCAGAGTCTTTGAGCAGAAACTAGGTCTTACAGTAGAACCTAAGGTAGTTAATGAAGATATGACTACTACTGTTGACTTAAAACAATGGGTCGAAGATGATAATAACCGAGGTAATGACGGGAGAGTCCTTTATGACCGGCACAGATTAATTTCAGAATGTATCTATGGAGCAGTTTTTAGACCCAATACTCCCTCTCCCGGATTTGATAGCTATGACTGGTTAGCTATGGAACTAGGAATATTCTACAGTCGACAGCCATATATCGTCTATTGCTTACCTCCTCTTGAAACAGTACAGAAAAATGTCTGGCAAGATGAGACTAATATGACCGTAAGAGCTGATATAGATCAAATCTACGCCCACTACCGAGTCCGAGCAGCCATCGACCATTACCACACACCCACCTCGGTGTGGGATTATACTAAGCCTGAGACTCGTGATGACATATTGAGTAGTATCATTTACTTCTTAAAGACGGGGACCTAATGTCTGACTTTCACGATGTGGGTTTATTTCACCATAAGTTTGGTTTAGATAATACTACCATAGACTCTGCTCCTGGACCTCGAGATGTTGATCCAGCACTAATGGCGTTTAGAATCAAATTTCTTAAGGAAGAGATACAAGAGTTTGAAGATGCTTACGCCATCGGTGATGAAGCAGGTATGTTTGATGCACTGCTAGATTTATCTTATGTCGCTTATGGAACTGCCCACCTAAAGGGTTACCCTTGGGTCCAGGGATGGAATCTTGTACAAACAGCTAACATGGAGAAAAAGAGAGCTAACGCTAATGGCGGGAATTCTAAGCGAGGATCAAGCTATGATGTTATTAAACCCCCAGATTGGGTAGCTCCTAACATTGAGGGATTACTTAGAATCTATGGATGGTTCCAAGAGGAAATTGTTAGACAATGTCCTCAATGTCATAAGGAACTAAAGCAGACAGACATGTGGCGATGGTGCAAGAACACTAATTACCCTGACAAAACTTTCTGTACTATGGATTGTTTGGAAGACTATATTATGGATGAGGTAGATGAGGAGCGAGATGACAAATCGACCGTATAGAATTCCGTATAGTAAGGCCAAGACTTCTAAGTCTGCTCAAGATATCCTTAACAAAGCTGATGAACGGGATGAGCCCGTCTTCGTTATTCGAGCTAAAGATATCTTCGCCCTTCCGACTCTGAATTACTACATTGCTCAAGTTAAAAACTATGGACCTAGTAGTCCTGACTTCCTTCAAGAACTGCATAGTATCCGTGAGGCTATGAAGTCTTGGAGAGATGATAACATAGAAAGGGTACACTACCCAGACTAATGTATACTTATCAAGCACCTACGCTAACCAAACTACATGAAGAGATGTGCGAGTCTTTAGTTACTGCTAGTCTAGATCAAGTAGATATGGTAACTACTGTTGATGTTCAGAGACATGGCATCATAGCCTCAACTAATAGCATGGATTGGGATTTTGATTTAAAGTCTATGTGGTTGACTAAGTCTCGATGGACAATGATGTGCCGTCAGTATCTGGACCCAGGAGAGTTGGAGGCATGGATCGAAGCAGTACCATCGAAGATTGGATTAGATGGCCGGGGTACAGCCGTCATAAGAACCAAGATAGTGAAGCCCCGTGGTGGTGCAGCTACAGGCCATACGAATCGGGAATCGCGCCGCTGGGGTTCGTGCATGCTGACGATCAGCTACAAAGCACTTCCCACACCGACAATCAGTTTGCACAGTCGCACTTCTTACTTAGGGTACATCGGTGCACTGGATTTATCAGTCGCCTGGATGGTAGCTCGTTACCTTGCCAACGAGATGGATGTGGATGTATCTACTTTCAAGTTTGTCTGGTACAACGAGTCGATTCAGTGGCACAACTTCAAATCACTGGCATTCTTGCTCAGTAATCCCAATGTCGAAATGCGTACCTTCTACCGACGACTTTTGATCAAGCCCTTGTCCAAGCTTGGTGATACAGAGCAAGATCACATCCGTAACTCTCCTGCACTTAGACTTAGTCGTAAATGGCTTCGCAAAGTTATGCAGGAGGATGCAGACGGTCTCACCTATGGTGACATGACCTATAACACCTATCGCCGCATTCGTCGACGGTGGCATGCTGAAGTTCTTGGTGTGGAGAAAGCTAAAAGTTTTGCTGGCTGGAGTTATGACAATGAGGGGGAACCTAAGGAGTTCTTCAAACACTATGACCCTTTACCTTCAATACCGATCAATACCCTAGACTTCCGATGCCTTGGGCTCCCTTTGGAGATTACTGAATGATAACTCACTACGAGGCTGCTACTATTCATCAATTCGATGCCATAAAGCATAAGCTAGAGCTAAGTTTACTCAAAGCCCCGCCTGTTCCAGTAGATCAATGGCATGCTCAGGATGTTTCGGATAATCCCACTTTAGTTTCTAAAGAACTCGCACATGTAATTCTGGAGATTCCTATTCCCCCAGACCACCAACTTGAAGAGGACTTAGCTGGTCCTCTTGGTGCTAATTTACCTTGGGCGGAAGATCAATTCCAAGAGCGGGTTGTGGGGGAACCTATGAATCCTCCCCCCAGTGAGGCATGGTGGCCTTACGCAGTCAAAAGCAATGCCCGTCATAAAGAAGGTGAGAAGTTTTCTCACACGTACCCCGAACGATACTGGCCACGATACGCCAATGTAGGAAACAAAGCCCCAAATGGACGACAAATCTGGGTACCACACATGGGAATTCGTTATGAATATGGTGATCTTAACGATGTTGTGGTTCAACTCCAACAACATCCTCTTACTCGTCAAGCTTACTTACCAGTCTTCTTCCCAGAAGACACGGGTGCTAGAGACGGACAACGAATTCCCTGTAGTCTAGGATATCATTTCTTACAACGAGATGGAATACTTGATGTTACATATTTCATTCGTAGTTGTGACTTCGTTCGCCATTTCTCAGATGATATCTATATGACCATGAGATTGGGGCAATGGGTCGCTGGCAAGATTGGAGCTGAACCCGGTACTTTACTCATGCATATCTCATCTCTTCACCTCTTTGTTGGGGATGTACCTCTTATTGAAGCTAGGCATTCAGCAGAAGATGCTATTGGAGCAACTCATCCTAATCTCTATAAGGATTCGTGGTACTAATGGATAGACCCCAACGAGATGATCTTCTCATGAGGACTGCTCGAATATGGTCCGAACGATCTACCTGCTCACGAGCTCATGTAGGTTGTGTCATATCCCGAGACGGCAGAATCCTGGTACAAGGTTATAATGGAGCTCCTGCTGGCATTGATCACTGTGACCATACTTGCAATTGTTCTATAGGTCAAAGTTCTCCTAAACATGATACTAATTGTCCAGCAGGTCAGTATTGTACCATATCAGTACATGCTGAAGCAAACGCCATAGCTTTCGCCGCTCGACATGGTGTAGCTCTCCAGGATACTGAACTCCACACAACACGCATACCGTGCACAACTTGTGCCATGCTTATTATCAATGCGGGTATTGGACGGGTAATCTATCGAGAGAATCATCGAGACATGGGTGGTCTGACCCTATTCCGACAGGTATTGATGAGAGTAGCAAAGGATGATAAGGTATCACCATGACTGATTCCAAGTTCGACAGTGATCCCGAAGCTCTAGCTTGGGCTCGAGCTAAGATTGAAAAGTATATTAAACAATACCGTGCTTGGGAAAACAATGCTCATGTACAATGGGAGGATGCAGTTAAGCATGGAGCACCTGGACCTGAATGCTCACAGCTCAAAGACAAAATGATGACATGGCGACGACTAGCTAACATGTTACACACCAACTTCATTGGGGGTGAAGGTTGCGTAGTAGCTTCTTTTGACGAACGACTTCCGCATTTCATCAATTTGACCTTCAAGGACTACGATGATCTCAAATCCTAACTGTACCAATTGCAAGCTTCACAGAGAGGCAGTCGATGTATGTGTCCCTGGCTTTGGGCCTAAGAAAGCTAAAGTTATGGTTGTGGGCCGTATGCCTAATAGCGATAAGTTCCAGGCTAATCTTGAAGCTGATCTTCTTGACGCTGGTCTTCCTCTTGATAGTGTATATTACACGCAAGCATTAAAATGCCGAAACTTCGATCAGAGCTCAAGTCCCATTGACGTTAAAGCCTGTCGTCCCTATCTGGAGCAAGAGATCGAGGAGGTGGAACCTGACTACATTCTCGCCTTTGGTAATGAGGCATTGCTTGCAACCACCGGACATTCTGGGATTACTAAATATCGAGGGCGGGTAATTGATCGATCGGGCATTTCCGTAATCCCTACGATATCCCCAAGCGCCGTGAATCGCAATCCCGGGCAACGCCCCGGCTATATGGCCGAACTGCTACTCTTCTCAAATAAGGTACAGGGTAGGGAAGCTAAGATTAGAAAGCCTAAGTATCATACCATAGATACCCCGGACAAGCTCAAAAAACTAAGAACCATTCTCAAAGATTGTGTTGAGTTTGACTTCGATGTGGAAACGCATAGTGAGGAATGGAAACCGGATGGACGAATCATCTCTCTTAGTGCTACTTGCGAAATTCGAACAACAGGTGGAATTAAGCTATTCGTGTTCGCGCTCCCGCTATATCATCCGGAGTCACCCTTCAGAAAGACTTGGCGGTCTGTACTTAAATTCTTGGCGCCGGTCATCGGCAAAATCAAGAAAGTTGTTGCACATAACGGCAAGTACGACGAAAAATGGATGAGAACTTTCGACTGCCCAACCACCGTCACGTTCGATACTTTGCTAGCAATTCACTTGCTCAACGAGAATATCCAGAAGGGTCTGAAACCTCAAGGTCAAGCTAGGCTTGGTGTGGAACCCTGGGGAGTAGATACCAAAGATCTTCTCAACATGCCCATCAAAGAGGTCTTAGATTACAATGTACTTGATACCTGGTATATGTACTTGATCAAGCAACAGCTTAAGGAAGAACTAACTAAACAACCTAGACTCCTTAGACTCTTTATGCTGGAAATTATGCCAGCTAATGCTGAGCTCGTACATTCTGAACTTCGAGGGATTTGGTTAGATGTTAAAAGACTTAAAGACAGGAAACCAAAAGCTATCAGTAAGCTTGAAGAAATTGAAGCCAAGATTAAACAATTCCTTCCAGCAGAAGATGACCCTAGTTGGCCGACTGATGCTAAGAACCGAATCTCGACAATCAATTTCAACGCAAGCAACTTCGCGCGATGGTTCCTCTTCGAACACTTAAAATTACCTATTCTCGCGAGAGGTAAGGAGAAAGCAGATGGGTCGCCTGGAGCACCTTCTATGGCAGAAGATATTCTCCTTGAACTCAAGGAAATCCACCCAGCAGTCCAATTCATGCTCGACCGAGTTGAGTGGCAGAAAGCTATCTCGAGTTTTTTCAATGCCTACGAAGAACTCTACGACGAGAATCATCGTATTCACACTAACTTCAAGCTCGCAGGAACAGTTACTGGACGACTTTCCTCCGGGAAAGCAGATGAAGATAAAATTTCTGGGACTAGAGGGCGAGCTAGAGGGGTCAACCTCCAACAGGTACCTAGAGATCCCTTTATTAGAGGCTTATTTGGAGCGCCACCCGGATGGGTGTTCATTGAAGCTGACTATAGTCAGATCGAGCTCCGAATAGCAGCTTTCATTGCTAGAGAAAGACATATGATCTCGCTTTACCAACAAGGTGCAGATATCCACTTAACCACCGCAGCTCGAGACGCACAAGTCCCCATATCCAAAGTAACTAAAGATATGAGAAAGAAAGCCAAGGCAATTAACTTTGGATTTGTCTATGGCATGGGATGGAGAAAATTCATCCACACAGCCTTTGTGAAGTATGGAGTAATCTACGATGAGGATGGTGCTAGAAATGCTAGAAAGGTATTCTTTGACCTCTACCCTGGGTTACTCACTTGGCACGCTCGACAACGACGTCTCGTTACAGAGCACGGTAGAGTACAGTCACCCCTCGGTAGAGTACGTCACCTACCGGATATCTATTCCCCTGACCCCGGAGTTCGTGCTGAAGCAGAACGGCAAGCAATCAATAGCCCAGTTCAGGGTTTTGCTTCCGATATGGCTGTCATCTCTATGGTTGAGATTAATAGGCGTTTCCGTGAAGAAGGGATCAGAGGTCATTGTCTGGGACTCGTGCATGACGCAATCAACTATGAAATCCGAAAAGATTACGTTCGAGCAGCCCTCCCCATAATCAAAGATACTATGGAAGATGTTAGTATCCTCAGGCAAAAGTTCGGAGTTAACCTGACTATACCCATCATTGCTGACCTTAAAGCGGGTCATCACTGGGGAGATGCTCAGGAGCTACACCCAAACTTCGTTTATGATTGGCAAGGACTCGATGCCATAGCAGAACCTCCGTTCTGATATAATGCTTAGTATAAAAGGAGGTAAGCCATGAAATGTAGAACAGGTAAACGCAGATTTCCTGATGAGTTATCAGCTAAGATCGCGTTAGCCAGAAGGATCAATCAGGACAGGGGTGAGAAACGATACTATGCTTGTACTCTTTGTTCTGGGTTCCATATGACTTCACAGGACCAAAAAACTGAGCGCAATGCTCCACTTGGTATTGACAAGAAAGTTTCCTAGCATATAAGATGATCTTGACCGAGGAGAATTGATGCCGCTATACGTAACAGACGAGGGTCAAGCAGTATCTACACACAGCATGTTGAAGACCTTTCGTCGTTGCCCTAAGCAGGCTCAGTATAAATACATCGAGCGGCTCAAACCTCGACTTATCGGTACTCCTCTCAAACGTGGTTCCTGGATGCATCTCCTTCTAGAAGAGAAAATGAAAGGCGGCGATTGGCGCAAGCTTCATAAGAAGCTATGCATCAAGTTTGCTGATCTTTTAGATGAAGAAAGAGATTTCTACGGAGATCTTCCCAATGAATGTTATCGCCTCATGGTTTCCTATGAATGGCAATATCAGAATGATCCCTGGAAAGTATTAGAGACTGAGTTTACTATCGAGACTGAATTTCCCGATGGTACTCTCTACCGAGGAAAGATAGATGCTCTCATAGAGAACCAATCCGGTCTGTGGTTGGTAGATCACAAGAACAACCGAAGACTCCCCGATCACGGCTTCAGGTTGAGAGATGGTCAGTCTGCTTTGTATCTATGGGCTGCTCTTCGTAATAAAATCCCAGTACAGGGGTTTATCTGGAATTATCTACGTACCAAAGCTCCGACCGTACCGAAGATGACTCTACAAGGCAGACTGAGTAGAGCAAAAATTGATACTGATTATCCAACTTACGTTGGAGAACTTCAGCGACTCAAGAAAGCTGGAGAACTCAAGATCACAAGTGAGCATCTTGCCAAAGCAGAAAGTCTCCGGTCTCAACAATACAAGCCGGGTCAACCCCAAACTTCACTCTTCTTCCGAAGAGATGTACTCGAGAAGTCGGGGCAAATGCTTAGGCGAGTGGCTTTAGAGAATCACCACACCAGTAAACGCATGCATACCTATAATTTTGGGAATGTAGATGCTGTTGAGCGAGTAGTTGAGACAAGTTGCGGATTCTCATGTTCTTATACTGATCTCTGCACAGTTGAGTTGATGGGTGGTAATCCTCGATACATCCGCAAAAACAACTATACTATCGGAGATCCGATGGATTATTACGAAGACCGTGCAGGCGAGTTCCCTCAGAAGGGAGATGAGTAATGGCAGTTCGAGCTAAGGAGAAGGATTATGCCGCCATAGCCAGTCGGAAGATCTTCTTCCCTTCGGAGAAAGTAGTGTTACCCAAGATTCTAGTCTATGCTCGTAATAAGCAAGGGAAGACAACATTCAGCACCTCAGCTGGACGAATGACAACCCTGATTGCTGACCCTGAGCATGGTACAGCTCGTATGAAGACCAAAGACCCGCATGTGTGGCCCATTAGTCGCTGGGTTGACATGGAGGATTATTATCAGTTCTGTCGAGCTGGATTGCCATGCCCCCGTTGCAAGCCTGAACACGGCTTTACCTGGGCAGGTATTGATGGTATGAGTCGAATTTCACACATGGCATTACGCCACGTGATGAAACAGCAGGAAGAGAGAGATCTTACTCGTATTCCCGGGATGGTACAACTTAAAGATTATGGTAAGGCCGGGGAACTCGTTAAGGAGATGCTTACTAACTTCCATAACCTTAACATGGGAGTAATCTATACTGCTCAGGAGCGACAGGTAGCTGCTCTTGATTCAGAAGAAGATGACGAATCAGAAGATTCTGAGTCGATGTATGTACCCGATTTGCCTAAAGGCATTCGGGGAATGACTAACTCACTAGTCGATGTTATTGGTCGACTCTACGTAGTAAGAACCCTGGTAAGGGGGGAGGAGAAGCCCCAACGACGGCTATGGCTCGGAGAATCAATTAAGTATGATACTGGGTATAGATCTGAGTATGTATTACCAGATTTCCTGAAGTATCCTACTATTCCCAAATTGATTCGTTTGATGGAAACCGGTAAATCAACAAAGGAGTAACGCATGGCAACAAAGGCATCTGTCAAAACTCTTGACATGACCAATGTTAAAGATGCTACCAGAAGTGGCATCAACCCCAAACGAGTTGCGGAGGGTGACTACCTTGCCCGCATCGTTTCGGTTCAGGATGCGGAAGTTAAGGGTGGAGATAATAAGGGCGATTTTCAATGGCTCTTCATTCTTTCTCCTGAACTTCATCCTCTTGCCAAGTACCCTTACTACTGCAAGCTGGATGCCAATCAACTCTGGAAGATCCGCAACCTTCTTCAGTCTTGTGGTATCAATGTTCCGAAGAAACGAATCAAGCTTGACCCGGAGAAGGTAGTAGGAAAGCTTGTCGCCATCAGTCTCCAAGATGATGAGTACGAAGGCAAGATGAAGTCCACCATCGCCAGCATCTTCCCCCCCTCCGATATGGAGGATACTGAGTCAACTGACGATGAGGACGAAGAGGATGAAGACGAGGAAGAAGAGGCTCCACCAGCTCGCCGAGTAAAGCGTAAAGCTGCCCCAGAGCCAGAGGAGGATGAAGACGAAGATGATGAGGACGAAGACGAGGAGGAGCCGCCTCCGGTAGCAAAGAAACGACGCAAGAAGAAGGCTCCTGAGCCCGAGCCTGATGAAGATGAGGATGAAGAAGACGAAGAGCCCGCTCCGCCGAAGCGTAAGAAGCGCAAGGCCAAGGTAACCGACGAAGAGCTCGAAGAACTCGACATAGAGGATCTGTAATGAGTGCTCAAGGTCAAGCAGTTCGTTTCGATGATGACGACTCGGACCGACTTAGTACCGGCACACGCAAGCTCGATGGTCGTCTCGATGAGATTGGCCTTACCCACGAGAGGCTACATAAGACTATCCTTGAGCTTGAGGGTCGATTGGCTCCTATCCTAGGAGTACAGCCTGAGGTCAAGAGAGCAACAGAACCTCAGGAAGCTATGGAGTCTTCATTAGCAGGTCGACTTCAGGAGCTCAAGAACCAAGCTCAGGGATTGATCCACACTATGCAGGCTTTGATGGCGCGCATCGATCTCTAAGTGATATCGGCCGAGGGCTCCCAGATAACTCTGGGGGTCTCTTGGTTTGTTTCATTGACAATCATTCATCTTACGATATATCATCTACCATGCAGGTTGAGGCGGTGCATCATTCTTCTCCTCGGTCAAGGCGGCTTGGTGCATCGCCTCCCTGGCATGTATAGGAGTTATCATGGGTAATCAACCTGAATCTAAACTTAGTCGTAAAATCATGAAAGACCTTAGAGCACAGGGCTATTTTTGTTTCAAAGTTCATGGTGGTCCTACTATGACTGCTGGACTCCCCGACATCATAGCTTGTGTGGATGGTTATTTTGTAGGGTTTGAAACTAAGATGCCTGACGAACGGGATAACGTCACTCCTAAGCAACAAATGGTGCATACTCAGATTCGAGCCGCGGGGGGAAAAGCAGTAGTAATTTGCTCCAGTGCTGAGGCTCTCTGGTATATAGAAGAATTCCTCAAATAATCTCTGAAGTTATGGCTAATCGCCTGCATAAAATCACATGCAATCAGATATCTTACCCTTTTAGGGATTAAATTAGAGCTCTTCTTGAGGCATCCCGTGATTGCATCATAAGGCGCGATCGCTCGATCGATAATCCCTCACACACAACAAAACCTCCTAAGCTCGTGGCCTAGGAGACTTTGCTGTTTTTGCTAAAGATTGGGATTTCGTTTCCTTAGCAAAGTTGTGACGGTGGTTTGACTACCCAGGATCTTATCCATGAGGTCGCCACCAGATTGACTAACTGGTTCCCAACCAGCACTGAGCAAAAGTCGAGTTTCAAAAGGTCCGCGGGCCTTGGTGTAGATCCACTCAACGTGGGGCAGTACTCGTCTCAGTGCCTTCTTAGTATGTTTGGCATCAAGCTTCTTAGCTTCTGCCTGCATTGTTTCTTTGAATTTTTCTCTGAGCTTGGTCATACCCATCATTCTATAGCATCTCTCAACCTATGTCAACTTACATATCCCTTAGCAATCATCCATTGCATGAGAGCATGAGCCACATCATTAGCTGGCTTATGATGACTCTGCCCTAAGAATCCAGATGCAGCAATTTTTTTAACCAATTCCAAATCCAGATTAGTAAAGGGAGTTGGACTGGGCTCGGGATCGGGTTGAATGAGGGGAAAGGGTTTGCCGGTAGCGACTTCAAACTCACGAGCTAATGCTACTTTCTCCCCATCAGTCAGTTTGTCATACTGATCTCGCCAGATAACAACCCAAGCCTCATCCATTTGTCGAGACATAAAGCTATCTAGCATATCAATAAACAAAGCCCATGATACACAAACTGCACTATCTGAATCATACTTAGCTACAAGAATATCGTGACCACCCCAAGTGGATGAATCAACATAACTCCACGTGGGATTACTGCCATCAGACTGATCCTGTTGAGCAGTATCAAGTACAACCCCCACACAAACGTAATCGAACTTATAGATTGCGACTCGAAGTTCATTTAGGTTACCGTGATCGACCTGAGCAAAAGCTACAAGCTCTCGCTCATTGCCCTCAATATCTTTCCCAAACCCAGTTTTGAGTGCTTGCTCAAGCATCGTCTGGTTGTTGACACCCTTGTCATCGGCACCAGTAATAGGGTCAAAATTGGGGTTCCCAGAACGACGATAGAGATCAAAGACATCGTCTTGTGTGGGCTCATCATATGAACCTGAGAGAAAACTACTAAGTCGTCGACCATTAGCTATCATTGTTGGGCCGCAGACCCCGAAGTTATTATTGCCATACAAGCCAAATGACTTGTTGGCATCTAGGTACTGCAGATAGTTATCATCGGTGGGGGGGTGATATTCGATTTGCTGAGTTACTGCCTTGACATCGATGAACGATGCCATCTTGATAGCTCGAGCCATTCGAGTTGGATCCGGTGGTTGTTTACCTAGCTTGAGTTGAGAATGATCATGAATGCCATAGGCAGATTCTGTCATGCTACTTTACCCGACCCAATCGCCAACAATTTGGCATCAGTCTTGGAACCCTTCCAAGCTACGTTACGACCTAAGAATGCCATAAGAAGAGTACCGATAGCAATAAGTACAGCATGTTTCCAGTCATAGTGACTGGCATTTGAAGACTGAGCCCACTCTGTAAAGAATCCACTAATCGCCGCTAAAGCCATAGTGATAACTCCAGTAACTCCCGATGACCAATGGGTTTTACTAAGCAAAGAAGACACTAGAGGAATGATAGTACCAGTAATCAAAGCAAGCATAAAGGCTGTATCTACTACGATACCAAAAACTACTAAAGGACCAGTTCGAGTATCTACTGTATCAGCAAACGAACTGATAGGGGCTAGGATGAAACAGGTGTAGATGAATAGAATGTAAGTTAAACTACGTAGTAGGAGCCTCATCTTCATTCACCTCATCATAATTGAGTAGTTCCACACCAACAACAGCTTGGCGAGGATCAGTAGTTCCATCTGCAACCGAGAGCTTGTAAACATTTCCTGTGATGGAATGATCCACGACGGGAAGCAGAGCGAAGGGAGTGTTGAGTTCCTTCCAATCAGTGGCTGATAGCCAGAGAAGTTTATCTCCGACCTTCTCATAGATAGCAGTTGGCGACTTAAGGTCTTTAGGAAATCGAACATAACGACCCCGCGAGAAGGTGCTCATACCATCATAAACACCTAATGACGGTCGACCATGAGTAAGTGTCCACATCTGTGCAGGAGTTAGTCCTCGGGGATCACCCCATAGTGCAGAACTAATAACATTTAAAACTTGACTTTCTACTGCGGCTTCGAACTCAGCCTGGGTTTTATACAAAGCAACCACCTTCGCAAAATCAATTGGACCTGAGGATGGAGGAGCAGGAGGCTTAGGTACAATGAGAGGGTGATTCCAAGATCCGAAAGGCATCTTCCAGATCTCATTCTCATCCACTGTGCCATTAAACCACTGGTTAGTATTCTGATACTTGGCAGCATTAGTAGCTTTTTGACGACTAGACCAAGCTGCTGTTTGCCAGGGGACATTGATTAGACCTGCGGCAGGAGTAATTACGGTTGCTGTGTGGAATGATCCATAAGGGGTAATCCCATAGATACCATTCTGCTCAGCTTTAACTGCTTTAAAGTAAGCAATTACAGCTACATCATTGTTTGTCCCGATATCATGACTAACTGGGATGACTCGACCATGGGGATAGCTAAGAGCTTGAGCGGCCTTAAGGATCATTTTACCATCAGCATGACCAGCGACAGCACCCTCTAGACATCGACCTGCATACCATTCCCAGTTAAGCTCAAGATCGCCGAGTACCTTCAAGATCTGATCACGCTCAGCAGTTCCCAGTCGCTTCCAGGCAGTCGAAGCAATGTCAGGTGCTATATAACGAGATACACCTCTAGCCCCAGTCTGTTTAGCTACAGTAAGGTTGGGTCGAGCACCTGACCAATCCAACCAATACCCAAGAGCAGGTACTGCCTTTTGTTCTAGTCGACTTGCAAGTCGATTATTATCTTCTTCCGATAATTCCACTGAACCATCAGCTTCATACCATTCTCGACTATGAGCTAGTATCTCGCCAGCATCAAGTCGACTGAGATAATGCTCTCTAGCTCCGGGTTCAAGAGTATTAGTCATCTACCCTCCTTTCATCTAGGGACACGTCAAAGTGCCAGTAATAGGTCCACTGATTTCACTATTATCAGATAGAGTAAGAGTAATCATACATGTCCCCATATCTTCTTTTACTCCCACGATTGTGGGGGCATTTGTTCCATTAACACCATCTTTGCCATCAACTCCGTTAACCCCATCTTTACCGTTAACACCAGAAAGTCCCATAGGTCCAGTACTACCCTGCTCTCCATTCTCCCCTGCTGGACCAGTGATAGTCTGTCCGGATGCACCTGTAGGTCCAGATGGTCCGGGTTTACCTGGTCCTCCAGGGATACCTTGAGCTCCGGGTGCTCCTGGGATACCCTGAAGTCCCTGAGGTCCTTGTGCCCCATTCGCTCCTGGGAGCCCCGCTGAAGGAATACTGGGTGTAGCAGTAGCTACTACCGAAGCCTGAGAACAAGAAATACCTATCTTCCGTAATATAACACGGCCAGAGGCTGATTGACAAACTTTAGTAACAGAGCTCGCAACTGCCTGACCATTTTGGATTACAGGAGCTTGTGCACTAACTATAGCACCATTAGAAGTAGCTGAACTTTCGGCTTTATTTTTACCTGTTTGAAGACTACTAGCGTGAAGAACTTGAGCTTCAAAGATTACAATGAGAGCTATAGTGGCTATGCCGAAGAGAATACCCCACATAATTCTTCGACGTCTTCTTTGTTGAATAACCGCTAATCTAGCAGTTCTAGTTGCATTGGGAATAATTTCTTTATCAACATGGCTCTGGACTTCCTGAATCAAATCCAAGCCTTCATCCTCGGTCATCTCTAACACCTCCTAGTTGCTCTAACAAGATAGCAACCTGAGCCTGAAACGAGATAATCTTAACATTCAAATCTCTCACCAGAGCATGAGCTTCGTTAAGCTGTTCATCTTTACGGGCATTTTGAGTCTGAAGTTCTTCAATTTTCTTCCGAGCTTCTTCTAAGTCATTACGTAAAGGAGTTATGATATGCTCAGTTAAGTATCCCAAGATTTCATTACTAGCAGTTGTTGCAGCAATCCTTTCAGAACTTCGTTCCGCATGCTTGGGCTGTATGGAACCCTTATCTTCGAGTTCCTCTCGTCGTCTTCGACGATCTTGGACCAGGGTTGTTCCTAATCCGATCAATCCCGTAACAATAAGACCGATTACTCCCCAAATACTACCAGTAGCTACAGCACCTTCAGCTATGGGCATCAACATCCCCTACGCTACTCGCACAACAGTTAGACTCGATCGTAGTGATACGGTGGACTCAACCGAGTTGACTGTACCCCCTGTCTCCTGATACCCACAGATATTCAGACGATCACTAGTAGCAAGAGTCACAAACGTCATTCCACTAAGTATTCCTTCACCTACTGCTGGAGGTGTGATAAGTTTCTGAGATCCTTCAATAGTACCTGTACCACCCGTTGCTGGAGGATTCACCATAACTTGCGCACCTTTTCGAGAACCGGTTGTTACAGTACATCCAACTGATCCGATGCACATATAAATTCCAGCAGAATGTGTAAGATATCCCCCATTACTAATGCCAACGCTATCGCTATCCACCTCAATTTGATTTAAAGCCATACGTGTCCAAGTAGCTGTTGGCATAGAAGTTGCAACAGTAGCTGTTGCCTTCCAGTATGACTGATAAGGTAGACCAGTATCTCGTAAACCGTTTAGAAAAGCAAAGATTCTAGAGAACCAAGTCTGAGAATTTGTAAGTTCTTTGTTACCAAAAATATTCCAAGGGATATCCGTTATCGGTAGCGGAGTAGTCATGCGAGTCTCCGAACACTGAGTGATGATAAACCACCGAATGTTGGAAGAGTTGTTCCCCCGTCTTGCCAAGATGAAACAAGCACTTCCCAACCCGCAGTAATTAACGCTAGTGAAGGACCAAGAGGAATAGAATACTGTGTAGCTACTGCAGTATGAGAAATTCCTTGCCTAAGACCTGCTGGTTCAGCTCCCCCAACAATGCCATTAACGTTTAACGAACCGATTCGTCTCGATCCGGTAGCAGCATTTGGTCCCGGTACAGATGCCACCCCACTGAGCAAATACGTCCCAGTAGCGGGACACTTCCAACCTCCACCTGCACTAATTCCCACACCATCGGTGTCTACTAACAAGGTGTCTAAAACGTTCGTTGTCCATGCGGCTGAAGGTATAGAAGATGTCGCAACACCAACTGCTCGCCAGGTGGATGTCAATGGATTGATTGCATCTCGAAGCGAATTAAACCATGAGAAGATGCGTGTATACCAATCATTACTAGTAACAGTCGGTCCATCAGTAAAAACAGAAGTTGAAAGATCCGGCGGATAAGCCATTACGCCCACCGCCTAACACTTAGTGTTGGTCTCGCTGTTGAAGTAGTACCAGTCGCGAGTGTGGCCGTACTATCTTGCCAAGCAGCAACCTGGAGTCGCTGACCCTTTTGCAAAGGCAATAGTTGTGTCGCACCCGGAACAGCCGCTGTTCCCCCAGCATTACCAGTTTGAGATCCCTGAGTAGAAATTTGAAAGCTTGGGTCACCTGATACACCGCCATCGACAGCAACTTCTGTCATTCGACGATTACCACCAGTGCTACTTGCAAATGTACAATATGATACACATTCATAAACACCATCTTCAGGTATCGATAACCCCCCGGAGAAGATTCCGAGACTCAAAGTATCAACAACGACCGTGTTGACATTAACCATTGTCCAAGCTGCGTTTGGAATGTTCGTCGCAACACCCGCATAAGCTACCCAAACCATCTCTAATGGATTAAGCGCCTGACGTAGAGCATTTATCGGTTTAAAAAATCGATTGTACCATTTAACCTCATTGACAACTTCACCGTCAACGAATGTACTTATGGGGAGGTCTGGAGGTAATGTTCCAGTCATACTCTAGTATTCACCCCCATCTCAGAATGACCCACAATACCCATCACCCATGCTCCAGGACCTCCTATAGTTTTAAGATTAAGTGCCTGGGTAGCATCAGTTTTGGACATGTTGGTAGTAATGGAGAATACCTGAGCATCATCGTTAAGTTTAGATTTATCTGGATCAACTAAAGTTACTCGATCAGCTAGTTGAAGTGAAGCATCCATAGTAATTACTACATTTTGTAGAACAGGTCTAGACTGATACAAATCTGCTAAAACATCATCAGCCAGCGCCGTAGCTTCTACTAGTTTCTGTCGCCATGGGTTAGAGCTTAGTAATACCTGAATGGGTCCTGAAGGATTACTAGCAGCACCCCCCTGATCTATGGGTGGCCACTGAGCTTCAGCTATTGCTTCTGAGTTAGTAGTAGTTCCCGTATCAGGGGCTGTTGCTATTGCAGTCAAAAATTCCCCTCCCAGGGATAAACAAGGAACTCCTTGAGCAGTGGGAAATCCTGGGGGAGTAACCAAATAAACGGGATAATTCAAATTGGAACTAATATCTAGTCGAGCAGTTGTAGGAGACAACTGACGTATAACAATGTTAATCCCCGTAGTAACCTGCCCCCCAGATCCATCAGCTTTCTTAGCTGCTCGGAATCCAGAGAGAGCTTGATGTATTGAGGATGTATTAATGATTCCCCCGGAAGGGATTACCCCAGTTTGTGTGGATAAACCTATAACAGGATTCTCGAAAGTTACAAATAAGAAAAATATCCCTCTAGGCGGAATAAAGTACTCTGTATCACCACAAGACCAAATTGCTTGATAACTGGATAAACCAAGGGGAAGATATGGAACTTGGACCCAATTGGCAACAGCAGACTTTTGCGAAGTAGTTTCTACAGCCTTTAGAGAACTTCTAGAAGAAATAGTTCTTACTGAAGTAGAGTTATTAAGGGTGTTTCTGTTGTAAAATCTAAACACATCATTTTCATCAAACCCAGCAAAACCCAGTTCAGCTTCTACAACTTGCTGCACAATTTGCCAAGGATTCTGACCTAGAGTTTCTACCACACCAACTAAGTTATTCAAGGAGGCATCTAATACTGCTCCTGGGATAAATGATCCAACCACTGTTGGTGTACTTAGGAACTCATAAGTCACCTGCATCGCCTCGCAGGGTAAACTGGAACCAGCCAACATCACGTCAGCTACCGCATTTGGCAACGGCGCTGCTGTCGTAAGTACTAGCGCAGTTACAACTTGTACCCCGTCAATAAAGGCATCCATCTGGACAGCACTACCACCCGGATACGTGATCTGCATTGTTATCTGATGCCATGCGGCTGTAACAGTGAATGATCCAGAAGTTGCAAAATTAGTTCCATCATTCACTGCAACAAACCAAGTTGTTCCCGAGGAATTGGCAATAGCAACATTTATAAAGTAGTCAACAAAGTAAGATCCACTACCAGGAGTATTATGTCCGAATTGGAATCCAGCTTGGGCGCCGGTAAATGGAACATTAGTGATGTCAAACAGCATCCACCATTCTGCGGTGATCCCTTTGTTAAGACCACCCAGCCAGATAGCTTGATCCTGTGTATCCCAAGGACCTGCATAAGTACTGCAGATAGTACTGAAATCTCGACATACCTGGGAATTAAATTGACCATCCACGAATACCATATCTGTTTCAGAAGTAAGCCAAAATCCCCCGGCAGCACCGTATGATGCTTGTGGCGGCAAACCCGATTTCCTGTATATCTGGGGAAATGCTGATCCAGCGAGACTAGCGTAAAATACACAGTTTGCTCTGGGTCCCGGTGAACTATAGATATGGTTGTTACGAAGTAATGTATCAAGGATATATAACCCAGTCAACCCCGGATTAAACTTAGAAACAAATCCACCACCAATGGGCTGATCCATAGGATTAGCTACGGGGGGAAGAACTAAACCATTTCTAAGTTTATCATCAGATGAATCGATACAGGTTAGTTTTATTCCACCGGTGACATGGTCCTGAGAGGGTTCAAAAATACGACCAGTAAACTGTATAGTTACATCAGGTACCCCATTGACATATACCCTCGACTGAACAACAATTGAAAATTCGGTCCAGTCAGTTAGGTAATAAGGGGAGCTTTGATTCCAGGGGTTCATCAAACTTGCTATAGAAACTGGAACACCCGCTAATAGTACATGACCAGAAAGAAGTATAGTAGCTTGAGCGGTTGGATAACCAGTAATAGTTCGAGT
>Ga0137409_10000226_pt1 | contig 59064 bp, 44 predicted proteins | sample CZODoug1_16funga_FD_122059 | JGI IMG/M metagenome (GOLD analysis project Ga0137409, IMG submission 122059) | Vadose zone soil fungal communities from Angelo Coast Range Reserve, California, USA - CZODoug1_16fungal (Hybrid Assembly) | ecosystem: Environmental > Terrestrial > Soil > Vadose zone... | reverse complement strand
CTGGTCGCGGAGAAGAACCGACACTACTTCCACTACTGGCGGCCGCAGAACGACACCTACATCTTCGGCTTCCGCCGCAAGGAGCAGGGCCATCTGACGGCCGAGTTCCCCCAGTATCCGCCGATCCTCAACGAGAAGGACGCCGAGATCGCGAAGTTGCGCGTCCCCGTCGCCCACACCCATGTTCTGGAGCCCGTCCGATGATCGCTCTCGCCCTGTCGCTGTTCCTGCAGGCCGCACCGGACAAGCAGGCCGACCCGCCGCCGCCGGATCCCGAGATCGAGCGGAAGAGCTTCAAGGTCGCCGAAGGCTTCGAGGTCACCCTCTTCGCCGCGGACCCGCTCGTGGCCAAGCCGACGCAGATGAACTTCGACGCGCGCGGCCGCCTCTGGATCTCCACCTCGAGCATCTACCCGATGGTCGTCCCCGGCGAGATCCCGAACGACCGGATCGTCATCCTCGAGGATACGGACGGCGACGGCAAGGCGGACAAGTCGACGGTGTTCGCGGAAGGCCTCCATATCCCCACGGGGATCGAGCCCGGCGACGGCGGCTGCTACGTCGCCAACAGCACCGAGCTGATCCATCTGCGCGACACGGACGGCGACGGCAAGGCCGACCAGCGCCGCGTGATCCTGTCGGGCTTCGGGACCGAGGACACGCACCACATCATCCACACGTTCCGCTGGGGCCCCGACGGCGCGCTCTACTTCAACCAGTCGATCTACATCCACAGCCATATCGAGACGCCCGGCGGGACGCGACGGTTGGGCGGCGGCGGCATCTGGCGCTTCCGCCCCGCGAGCCTGGAGCTGGAGGTTTTCTGCAAAGGCATGTGCAATCCCTGGGGCCACGAGTTCGACCGCTGGGGCAACTCGTTCGGCACCGACGGCGCCGGCGGGGACGGCGTCCATTACCTCGTCCCCGGCTTCACCTATCCCCACTTCCCCAGCGGCGAGAAGGCCTTCCCCGGCCTCAATCCCGGCCAGCCCAAGTACTGCGCCAACGAGGTGATCAGCGGCCGCCACTTCCCCGACGACTGGCAGGGCGACATCATCACGAACGACTTCCGGGCCAACCGCGTGGTGCGGTTCAAACTCTCCGACGACGGCTCGGGCTTCTCGTCGAAGCTGATGCCCGATCTCATCACGTCGACCGATCGCGCGTTCCGCCCCATCGACGTCCGCCTGGGCCCCGACGGCGCCCTCTATATCGCCGACTGGTACAACCCCATCATCAACCACGGCGAGGTCGGCTTCCGGGATCCCCGCCGCGACAAGACGCACGGCCGCATCTGGCGCGTGACCGCGAAGAACCGGCCCCTCGTCGCGCGCCCGAAGCTGGTCGATGCCGCCCTTCCCGAACTCTTCGAGCAGCTGAAGGCGCCCGAGGCCTGGACGCGGCACTTCGCCAAGCGCGTCCTCGCGGACCAGGATCCGAAGCAGGTCTCCGCGGGCCTCGCCGCGTGGACGAAGACGCTGACCGACGACCACGACCGGCTCGAAGCGCTCTGGGCGTCCGAGACGATCGGCGCCCCGGACGCCGCGCTCCTGAAGGAGCTGCTCCGCGCCAAGGACGGGAACGCGCGCGCGGCGGCGACCCGGGCCCTGTCCCGCCTGCGCCTGCCCGACGCCCTGGCGCTGCTCGAGGTCCAGATCGCCGACGAGCTGCCCCGGGTGCGGCTCGAGGCCGTCCGCGCGCTGCGGACGCTCGCCGATCCGCGGGCGATCGAAGTGGCGACCCGCGCGCTCGACAAGCCGATGGACCGCTTCCTCGACCACGCCCTGTGGCTGGCGTCCAACGAAATGCGCGACGCGTGGCTGCCCGCCTACCAGGAGCGGAAGATCAGCTTCGACGGCAACAAGGCCCACGAGGAGTTCGCCCTGAAGGCCGTGAAGTCCCCCCTCGTCCTCAAGGCGCTCGCCGAGCAGGTGAAGGCGGGCTGGCAGTCGATGGAGACCCGGCTCAACGCGCTCGGCCAGCTGGCCTCGACGGCGGGACCCGAGGAGCTCACGACGCTCTTCAACGGGAGCTTTCCGTCCGACCTCCAGCCCAGGATCCTCGCGGCGATCGCCCGCTGCACCCGGGAGCGCGGCGTCAAGCCGACCGGCGATCTCACCAAGGTCAAGCGCTGGTTCGAGAGTCCGAGTGAGGAGACGTCGACCGAGTCCCTCCTGCTCGCCGGGCTCTGGAAGCTGGACGCGCTGCGGCCCGAGCTCGAGAAGCTGGCCGGCGCCGGCCGGCGGGCGGCGGTGGATGCGCTGTCCCTCCTCGGAAGCGCCGAGGCCGCGCAATTCCTGAAGTCCCTGGCCACGACCGGGTCGACGCTCCGCCTGAAACAGCTCGGCGTCATCGGGCTGGCGGCCATCGACGTCTCCCAGGCGGCGACCTTGGCCCCCGACGTGCTTTCGGGAGACTGCACCGACGTCTATACGGCGTTCTTCCTCCGCAAGGGCGGCGCCGACGCGCTGCGGGCCGTGATCGATCCCAAGTCGCTGAAGCCCGACGCCGCACGGCTGGGCCTTCGCGCGATGTATGCGGCCGGCCAGCAGGATGCCGCGTTGCGCGACATCTTCAACTCGGTCGTCGGGCTCACCGCCCGGGGCAAAAACGCCACGCCCGCGCAACTCGCCCAGTGGGCCGCGCAGGTGCGCGCGAGCGGCGACGCCGTCCGCGGCGAAGCGGTGTTCCGGCGGAAGGAGCTCAGCTGCTTCCAGTGCCACGCCATCGGCGGCGCGGGCGGCCAGGTGGGCCCGGACTTCATGAGCCTCGGCGCCAGCGCGCCGGTGGACTACCTCGTCGAGTCCATCCTCGTTCCCGATGCGAAGCAGAAGGAAGGCTTCGTGTCGATGCAGGTCCTGACGAAGTCCGGCGACATCCTCAGCGGCGTCCGCGTCCGCCAAGACGCCCGGGAGCTCGTGCTGCGCGACGCCGTCCGCGACGAGATCGTCATCCCCGCGGACAAGATCGAGCTCAAGAAGGAGATCGGTTCCATCATGCCGGCCGGCCTGGCCGATCTGCTCACCGACGCGGAGTTCCTCGACCTCGTCCGCTTCCTCTCCGAGCTGGGCAAGCCCGGCCCTTATGCCGTCATCGCGGCCCCCGTCGTCCGCCGCTGGCGGGCGCTCGACCCCGCCGGCGTCGCCGTGCCCGCCTACTCGACGGTCTCCGGGGTCCTGCCGGCCGAGTGGCCGTCGGCGACCTGCGAGATCAACGTGGTCACGCCGGGCCTGATCCGTCTGCGGTTCAACTCCCTGCGGGGGCTGACGCTCTCCGTCGACGGCGCCCCGGTCGAGATCAAGGACGTGCTCGACCTCGACTTCAAGCTGGGCGTCCATTCGCTGAAGCTCGACGTGGACGCGTCGCGCCGCGGCGGCGACGGCATCCGCCTCGAAGTGGAGGAGGCGCCAGCCTCGGCCGGCCGCATCAATATCGTGGGCGGCAAGTAGCCTTGCGCGCGGCCCTGCTCGCGGCGGGGACCGAAGCCTATTTCGGCACGAACGACTTCTATCCCTTCATCCGGCCGGAGCGGCGGGCGCACGACCCGAAGCTCTACCGCCTGCTGGACGAAATTTGGAGGTGAACTTTCCGGGCGACGGCGTTACTAATGGAGTGTTGCCGGAGGCCGCCATGATGCTGCTGCTCGCGCTGCTGCCCTTCCTCGTCCAGGACCAGGACCGCGTCCAGGACCTCATCCGCAAGCTCGGGTCGGAGGACTACGCGACCCGCGAGCAGGCAACCGAGGACCTCCAGAAGATCGGGAAGCCCGCCCGCGAGGCGCTGCGGAAGGCCGCCGACGAGAGCACGGACCCCGAGGTCCGGCAGCGCGCCCAAGCCCTGCTCGACGAGAAGCCCCGGTCCGAGAAGCCGGCCCCGCGCCGGATCGTGCCCGCTCCCGCGCCGGGACGCCCCGGCATCCGCGGCAGCTCGGTCTCCGTCCGCACCGTCAACGGCGACTCCAGCTTCACGATCCGCCCCGCCGAGGACCTGCCCGTGCTGACCTTCCACAAAGCCGCCGCGGGACCCGTCAAGCTGGAATACACCGACGACAAAGGCGAGGCGAAGACGGCCGACGGCGCGACGCTCGAGGCGTTCCTCAAGGACCACGCGGAGCTGGCGCAGAAGTTCGGCATCACCGAGGAGGGCATCGACTACGCCGGCAGCCGCGTGAGCTTCAAGGGGCAGGCGATGCCCGGCTTCGCGTTCCCGCGCCTCAATCCGCCGCCGCAGCGCCGCCTTCCGCCCCCCGCGCCCGCCCCCGAGCCGGAAGGGACGCCGGTCGCCGGCGCCCGCCTCGAGCCGGTGGACGACGCCGTGCGCGCGCAGCTGGATCTTCCCGACGGCCAGGGCGCCGTCGTGACGCAGGTCGTCCCCGGCGGCGTCGCCGACGCGCTCGGGCTGAAGAAGAGCGACATCCTGATCGACGTCGACGGAAAAAAGATCGCGTCGCCCGAGTCCGCGAAGGGGCTGATCACGCGCGAGAGCAAGCTCACGGTGATCCGGAAGGGAAAACGCGAGACGCTGGGAGGCCGCAAGGATTTCTAGGAGCCCGCGCCGCGGGAGGATCTTCATCATGCGTTTGTAAAAATCAATTCACGGTTTGTCGATGTCCGCAATACGCGGTTTTCGTCGACGCAAAGGGTCGTTAAAAATTTTACGAGGAATGAGCCGTCGAACCTTGACAGCCCCTAGCGATGGGGGTATAGTCCCCCTGTAAGGTATACAGGTAGTGGAGACGAGACCGGGGAGAGGTCGGCCAACAAACACCCAAAAACCGCTACGATAGTCTGTTGGGAGGGGTGTCGGCGGGTGGGCAGTCCTGGGGAGAGGTAGAGATGTCAATTTCGCCGTTGACGCCTGTTCTACTGTAATAGAACGAGCCCTTAAAAATTCTCGAGTCTCGCACCACAGGGTGAGAGGAGGAAGCATGGACATGTTCGGGAAGAGTGCGGCCGTGGAGAGCGGTTCGGTCGTCGATTCGCGCCGCAAGACCCGCCGGCTGCCGGCGCGCGGCAAGGGCCTCAAGTTCAAGCGCGTCTACACCACCCCCGGCATCGATCCCTACGACATGATCGAGTGGGACCGCCGCTCCTCCAAGATCAGCAACCCCGACGGCTCCACCGTCTTCAAACTCGAAAACCTCGAGATCCCCAAGGCCTGGACCCAGCTCGCCACCGACATCATCGCCTCGAAGTACTTCCGCAAGGCCGGCGTCCCCAATACCGGCAACGAGGTCAGCGCGAAGCAGACCGTGACGCGCATCGCCCGGTCCATCCGCCGCGCCGGCGAGGACTTCGGCGGCTACTTTGCCGACGTCGAGGACGCCGACACCTTCGAGTCCGAGCTCACCCACATGCTGATCAACCAGATCGGCGCCTTCAACTCGCCCGTCTGGTTCAACTGCGGCCTCGCGCAGGAATACGGCATCAAGGGGCCGGCCGTGGGCAACTGGCAGTGGAACAAACTCACCGACAAGGTCGAGGAGACCGTCGACAGCTACAGCCGCCCCCAGCTCTCCGCCTGCTTCATCCAGTCGGTCGGCGACGACCTCATGGACATGGCGGACCTCGTCAAGCGCGAGATGCGCATCTTCAAATTCGGCTCCGGCACGGGCACGAACTTCTCCCGCATCCGCGCCGAGGGCGAGAAGCTCTCCTCCGGCGGCACCTCCAGCGGCCTCATGAGCTTCCTGGAGATCTACGACAAGTCCGCCGGCGCCATCAAGTCGGGCGGCACCACCCGCCGCGCCGCCAAGATGGTCTGCCTCGACATGGAGCATCCCGACATCGAGCGCTTCATCGACTGGAAGATGAAGGAGGAGGACAAGGCCCGCGTCCTCATCGAGCACGGCGGCTTCCCCGCCGACTTCAACGGCGAGGCCTACCACACCGTCAGCGGCCAGAACTCCAACAACTCCGTCCGCGTCGACGACACGTTCATGCAGGCCATCGAAAAGGACGGCCCTTACGACACGAAGTTCCGCAACTCGGGCAAGGTTGCCAAGACCTACCAGGCGCGGGACCTCTGGAACAAGATCGCCGTCGCCGCCTGGAAGTGCGCCGACCCCGGGCTCCAGTACGACACGACGATCAACAAGTGGCACACCTGCCCCAACACGGACCGCATCTACGCCTCGAACCCCTGCAGCGAGTACATGTTCCTCGACGACTCGGCCTGCAACCTGGCCTCGCTCAACCTGACCAAGTTCCTCTCCGCGGAAGGCATGTTCGACATCGCCCGCTACCGCCATGCGGCCGAGGTCTTCACGAGCGCCCAGGAGATCGTGGTGGAGTTCGCGAGCTATCCCAACCAGCAGATCGCGCAGAACTCGCACGACTACCGTCCGCTGGGCCTGGGCTACGCGAACCTGGGCACGCTGCTCATGCTGCTCGGGATCCCCTACGACAGCGACCGCGGCCGCGGCATCGCCGGCGCGCTGACCGCCATCCTGACGGGCCGCGCGTACCGCCAGAGCGCCGAGATCGCCCGCTCGAAGGGCCCCTTCCCCGGCTACGAGAAGAACAAGGAGCCGTTCCTCAAGGTCATGCGGATGCACCGCGACGCCGCCTACGGCATCAAGGGCGAGGACTGCCCCCAGAACCTCCTGAAGGCCGCCCGCGAGGACTGGGACGACGTCATCGCCCTCGGCGAGGTCCACGGCTTCCGCAACGCCCAGGCCACAGTGCTCGCGCCGACGGGCACGATCGGCCTCCTCATGGATTGCGACACGACGGGCGTCGAGCCCGATTTCGCGCTGGTGAAGTTCAAGAAGCTGGCGGGCGGCGGCTACTTCAAGATCGTGAACGAGTCCGTCCCCGAGGCCCTGCGTCGCCTCGGATACACCCCCGACGAGGCCAAGGCGATCGTCGCCTACGTCGTCGGCACGAACACGCTCAAGAGCGCCGCGCCTGTCAATGACCGGGCCCTGGCGGAGAGGGGTCTCACCGCGGAGGAGATCGCGCGGGTGGAAGCGCAGCTCCCCAAGGTATTCGAGCTCCGGCACGCATTCAACTCGTTCACCGTGGGCGAGGCGTGCCTCAAGCGGCTCGGACTCAAGGCCGAGGACGACCTCCTCGCCAAACTCGGCTACACGGACGCCGAGGTCGATCAGTCCAACGACGTCCTCTGCGGCCGCATGACCGTGGAGGGCGCCCCGAATCTCAAGGAGGAGCACCTGGCGATCTTCGACTGCGCCAACAAGTGCGGCAAGATCGGCCAGCGCTTCATCCACTGGATGGGCCACATCAAGATGATGGGCGCCACGCAGCCCTTCATCTCCGGCGCCATCTCGAAGACCATCAACATGCCCTCGGAGACGACGGTCGACGAGATCAAGGAGGCGTACTGGCAGTCCTGGAAGCTGGGCCTCAAGGCCGTCGCCCTCTACCGCGACGGCTGCAAGGCGTCCCAGCCGCTGTCGAGCAAGGCCGCCGAAAAGAAGAAGGCGGCCCCGACGGAAGCGGACATCGAGGCCGAGGTCCAGAAACGCGTCGCCGCCGAGCTGGCGAAGATCGCCGCCGAGAAGCCCCAGAACCTCATGCAGGGCCAGCTGCTGCCCACGACCGTCGGCTCTCCGGTGAGCCCGACGGCCGCCAGCCAGAGCCCCAAGCGCTTCCGCCTCCCGCGCAAGCGCAGCGGCTTCACCCAGGAAGCCCGCATCGCCGGCCAGAAGGTGTACCTCCGCACGGGCGAGTACGAGGACGGCACGCTGGGCGAGATCTTCGTCGACCTGGCCAAGGAAGGCGCGGCCTTCCGCTCGATGATGAACTGCTTCGCGATCTCGGTCTCCCTCGGCCTCCAGTACGGCGTGCCCCTCAAGGAGTTCATCGACGTCTTCACCTTCTCGCGCTTCGAGCCCCAGGGCATCGTCGACCACCCGAACATCAAGATGTGCACGTCCATCGTGGATTACCTCTTCCGCGTCCTGGCCCTCGAGTACATGGGCCAGACCGAGTTCGCGCAGGTGAAGCCGGCCGACGGCGAGACGCGCTTCCGCCGCGTGACCGATTTCATCCGGAAGACGGAGCCGTCGGCGGCCGCCGCCCCGGCCACGGAGAGCCAGATCCCGCCGGTCCAGGCCACCGCGGGCGGCCAGGTCTCCGTCAACATCATGAACATCGCCGGCAATCCCGAGGCGAACGCGCTCTCGGAGCACCTGGGCAAGATGATGGGCGACGCCCCGTTCTGCAACCTCTGCGGCCACACCACGGTGCGCAACGGCGTCTGCTACAAGTGCCTGAACTGCGGCAACACGCTGGGTTGCTCGTAAGCAGCGCCCATCGATAGGAGAGACTCGAATCGCCTGCCTCCCGCAAGGGGGGCAGGCGATTAATTTTTTTCTTAATCAAAAACTCGCCCGTCGTTTTCCCCGATTTCATCACCGGTTTACGCGGCGCGTCTATCTTCCCCCTCGCGGATTTCCCGCATGCGAGAGAAGGAGAACGCCATGATGAGAAGCATTCTGCGCCCGGCGCTGTTGATCGTCCTGCTCGCCGCGTCCAGCGCATCGGCCGCGCCGGACGGGCACGAGGAACGCGGGCAGGAACGGTTCAGCTTCGCCCTGATCGGCGACACCCCCTACGGCAGCGGCGCGAACAGCTCGGGAGACGAAGGGAAGTTCGTCCGGGTCATCGACGACATCAACCAGGACCACAACGTGGACTTCGTGGTGCACACCGGCGACATCAAGACCGGCAGCAGCCTGGACACCGACGAGCTCATCAAGGCCCGCTTCACCCTCTACCAGGGCTTCCACAAGCCCTTCATCTACACTCCCGGCGACAACGAGTGGACGGACTCCCATCGCCCGAAGGAAGGCTGGTACAACCCCCTGGAGCGCCTCGCCTTCGTGCGCAAGATCTTCTTCCCGCACCCCGGCTGGTCCACGGGCGGACATCCCATGCGCGTCCAGACGCAGGCCCACGACGCCGGATTCGGGACCTTCGTCGAGAACCAGATGTGGGTCCGCTCCCGCGTCGTCTTCGCCTGCATCCACGTCGTCGGCAGCAACGACGACCTGGACAAGTGGACGATCCCCGGCAGCTCGACCCTCTATGCGGACTGGCAGCCCGGGCAGAAGGAGGAGTATGACGCCCGCCGCGCGGCGAACCTCGCCTGGATCGACAAGGCCTTCGAGCTGGCCGACGAGATCCATGCCCGGGGCGTCTTCATCTTCCAGCAGGCCGACCCCGGCTTCGAGTTCGCGAAGACCGATCCCGCGCGCCTGATCTTCAACGAGATCCTGGACAGGGTCTTTGCCAAGACGATCGCCTTCGGCAAGCCGGTCCTGTTCACCCACGGCGACTCTCACTACTATCGCGTGGACAAGCCCGCGCTGGACGACGCCGGCCACCTGATCGAGAACCTCAACCGGGTCGAGAACTTCGGCGACACCAACGTGCACTGGGTCCGGGTCACGGTCGACCCCGATTCCCGCAACGTCTTCCATGTCGAGCCGATGATCATCCCCGAGAACTCGTTCCCGCATTGACGCTGTTTCGCCTTAGGACCGCCCGTCCCCGCAAGGGGGCAGGCGGTTTTTCTTTTCCCCCCGGGCGGACATTGCGATACAACAACGCGCATGCCGAAGTCGCTCGCGATCGCCTTGTTGGCGCTCGCCGCTTGCTCCTCCCCCGCCCCGACCGCGGAGGAGATCGAGCCGCTCTTCCGCAGCCTGGAAGCCGGGAACCCCATCGAGGCGATGGCCGCGACGGAGAAGCTGGTCGCCGTCTATGACGACGCCCGGCTGCCGCGGCTGGAGAAGGCGCTCGACGCGGCGCCCGTCCGCACGCTCCAACTCCTGGGCGAGCTGTCCACGGACGGCAGCGCGAAACTGCTCGTCAGCCGGCTCTCCTACCTGCTGGAGTCGAAGGACGCCGAGACGGTCCGCATGGCGTCCGTCGCCGCCGGCCTCCGCCGGCTCAAGCCCGCGACCGGCGCCCTGCTCCACCATCCCGAGGCGTCCGCCGTCGTCCGCGCCCTCGGCCGCATCTGGGAACAGGACCTCGACAGCGGCCCGCTGCCGCGCGAGGAGGAAATCGACCGTCTGACCGTGCTTGCAGTGGTGCATCGCCAGGCCATGGGGGCGAATCCGACGATCGAGGCCTGCGAGGCGATGCTTTCCGTGATGAGCGCCGATGAGCTCGCCTCCTTCCTCTCCCGGAACGCGCGCGACAAGTTCCACGCGCGGCGGCTGGTCGACGAAGCCGCGCGGCGTCCGGGCTTCGACGCCGACAAGGGCCTCCGCATCCACGAGGCCTTGCTGTCGAACCCCGACGTCGAGCTGGTGGCGGGCATCCTCGAGAGCTCCCCGTTCCCGCTGGGGGAGCCCGCGGTCCACGCGCTGGAGCAGGACGAGCGCGCCACGTCCGCCGGCCTGAAGATCGGCGATCTCGCCGCCAAACGCGCCCGGCGCTGAGTTCGTCCCGTCGTCAACACTTCCTATAGATTGGGCGGCTTGGGTTTCGTCGGCGCCTGGTAGGCGTTCGAGCCCTTCACCTTCAGCTTCCGGCTGTAGACCTTGTCCCCGCACGTCGCATACAGGGTGTCGAAGTTCTCGCCGCCGAAGGAGAAGTTGGCCACCCGGCCGTTCGGCGTCGGCACGATGCAGTTCACGCGGCCCGCCTGATCGCAGATCTGGATCCCCATCCTCGTCGCGACATAAAGGCGGCCGTCCTTGTCGGTCCGCATGCCGTCCGCGCCGCTGTCGTCGGCCGTGTCCGGCATGTGGAGGTGGTAGTACTTCTGCTTGTAGGCCAGCGAGCCGTCCGCCTGGATCTGATAGCTGTAGACCCAGTGCGTGCGGCTGTCGTCGACGTAGAGCAGGGTCTGGTCCGGCGAGACCGTGATGCCGTTCGAGAAGCGCAGGCCGGTGTCCACGACCTTCTTCTCGCCGGCCGGGCTGATATAGTAGATCTTGCTCGGGTCGGTGCCGTTCCAGCCCGGGTTCGTCACGTACAGGCCGCCGTTGTGCAGGACGACGATGTCGTTCCCGCGGAAGCCGTCCGCAATGACCGTCGCCTTCCCCGCCGCGTCGTAGGCGACGATCTGCTCGGCGCCGCCGGCGACCGCGTAGAGGCGGCCGTCGGGCCCGAAGGCCTGGCCGTCGCCCTTCTTTGAATCCTCGAGGAAGACGGAGATCTTCCCGTCCAGGCCGACCTTATAGGTCTTGCTGTTGGGCACGTCGTTGTAGAAGACCTCGCCCTTCTCGTTGACCGCGGGGCCCTCGGTGAACTTGTAGCCCTCGGCGACGAGCTTCCAGTCCTCGCCGGGCACGAGCACGTCCTTCAGCTGCTGGGAGCCGGCGCCGGCCTTGATCGGCGCGGGCCAGTCCTTCCAGAGCCACTTCATCGCCTCGGGGAACACCTCGGTGCCCTGCTTCCCGTTGTGGCCGTCCTCGCCCCAGACGTGGTTCACCTCGTAGCCGGCGAACACGAGCGCGCGCTCCATCTCCTGGTTTGCCATCCACCAGTCCCCGCCGTAGATGTTCTGATCCTTGCTGCCGTCCTGCAGGAAGATTCGGAGCGGCTTCGGCTCGACCTTTCGGATGAGCGTGGGATAGACGTTGCCGCCCCGCAGGCCGACATATGTCCCGATCGCGCTGAAGACGCGACGGAAGGCGTCGGGCCGCTCCCACGCCGCGGTGAACGCGGCGATCGCCCCGCTCGACGCGCCGCCGATCGCACGGTCGTTGCCGTCCTTCGACAGGCGGATCTCGCGGCCGTCGGCCGTCTTCCTCTTCTCCACGTCGGGCAGCAGCTCGTCGAGCAGGAAGCGCGCGTAGGCGTCGCCCAGCCCGTCGTACTCGACGCTGCGGTTGTAGCGGTCGAGGGCGTCCTTGGTCGGCGCCTTGACGCGGCCGTGCTGGACGAAGACGCCGATCGTGACGGGCATCTCCTTCGCGGCGATCAGGCGGTCGAAGGCCGCGGGCGCGTTGAAGCCGCCGCCGTCCTGCCCGACGTAGACGCACGCGGGTTTCTCGGGGTCGTACTGCTTCGGGACGTAGACCGTGACCTCGCGGGTCGTTCCCGGAAAGATCTTGCTCTGGTCGAAGGTGTACTTCGCCGTCTCGCCCCTGGGGATCTCCGGCTTGTCCTGGGCGAGGCAGAGGAGCGCGGCGCACAGAGTGGCGATCATGATCTCATCCCTTCAATATGGTGGACTTCTTACTTACACTTCCCGCGGGTTCCGCGTCACTTGAATTCCACGGCGGGGCGGGGGATGATGGGGTTATGGTCCGGGTGCTCGCGATCCTCCTGCTCTGTGCCGCCCCCGCCGCGGACGACGCCACGACCAAGGCGCTCCAGGGGCGCTGGACGGGGGCGCGCTATACGGAGGGGAACGGCGAGAACCAGAGCGGTGCCCAGAAGCTCGACTTCGTCTTCAAGGACAACACCCTCCTCTGCGCCAAGGAGTCGGGCGCGCTCGTCGGCCAGGCGACGTTCACGGTGTCGTCGGACGGCAAGCTGATCGACTGCACGGGCACGAGCAGCGGCTACCAGAACAAGTCGTACCCGGGCATCCTCAAGATCGAGGGCGACAAGCTGTGGTGGTGCACCAGCGGCGCGGCCGGAAAGAACGCGAAGCGCCCCGGAAGTTTCGTCGCCAACGCCGGCGAGGCCTCCTACCTGATCGTCCTGACGCGCGTGAAGTCCTAGAGCCAGCCGGGCTTCATGTCCTGCAGCGCGGGGAATTCCTTCCGATAGGTCCGCAGCGCCTCCAGGTCGATCTCGGCCCTGAAGACACCCTCGGCGTTCCCCCCGTCGGCGAGGATGCTGCCGCGGGGATCGATGACCTGGCCGCGTCCCGAGTATGAGAGCTTCGGATCGCGGCCGCAGCGGTTGACGCCGATCACGTAGGCCTGGTTCTCGATCGCGCGGGCCTTGAGCAGCGCGAGCCAGTGCGCCTCGCGCGGCTCGGGCCAGTTCGCGATCACCGTATAGAGCTCCGCCCCGCGCCGGACGGCGTTCCGGAAAATCTCCGGAAAGCGCAGGTCGTAGCAGACGAACGACGCGGTCGGCGTCCCGCCGACCTTATAGACATGGACCTCCGACCCCGCGGAGTACTTCAGCGTCTCGCCGCCGTACGAGAACGGGTGGATCTTCGCGTAGCGGTCGAGCCGCGCGCCGTCCGGCGAGAACGTGACGGACTGGTTCAGGCCCCGGCCGTCGGGGCCGCGGGTCACGACGCCGCCGCAGACGAAGAGCGACCGCTCCTTCGCCAGCGTCGACAGGAAGGCTTCGGTCTCGGCCTCCCCGCTCTGGGCGGTCTGGTCGACGTCCATCGAAAAGCCCGTGGCGAACATCTCGGGCAGCACGACGAGCGAACCCGCGGGAAGCTTCGCGGCCCCGACGAAGTCGCGGACCTTGTCGTGGTTGGCCCGCTTGTTCTCCCAGACGATGTCGAGCTGGACGCCGGCGACGATCATGGGCCCCCCTTCACGATCGCTTGCAGGCCGCGGACGAGGCGGCCGATGCCTTCGGCGGCGGTCTGCTTTTCGAGGGCGCCGAAGGCGACGCGCAGGGAGCAGCCCTGCGAGATCCCGAACGCGGTGCCCGGGATGGCGGCGACCTTGTGCTCCTTGACGAGCCGCTCGACGAGCGCGAGCGGTGTCATCGGCGTCGAGAGGCGCAGGAAGAAGTAGAACGCGCCGTCGGTGAGGGGCGCGGCGCAGAACGACGCGATCTCCGCGAACGCCTTCCGCGCGGTCTCGCGGACCTCCGCCATGCCGCCCAGCTTCGCTCGGCAGTAGGACGCACCCGCCTTCAGCGCGCCCAAGGCGGCCGCCTGCGCAATCATCGTCGGGCAGATCAGGTTCGTGTCCTGGATCTTGCGCACGGCCTCCTCGAGGTGCGCCGGGATCACCATATAGCCGATGCGCCAGCCCGCGAAGCCGTAGGCCTTCGAGTACGAGTACAGCGAGATCGTGTGCGGCGCGCTGCCCGGAATTGACCCCGGCGAGAACGCCTTCGCGTCGCCGTAGGTGAAGTACTCGTAGGCCTCGTCGTGGACGTGATAGATCCCGCGCGCGCGGCAGAGCTCGTTCACCGCCCGGAGGGCCTTCTCGGAGTAGACGGCGCCGGTCGGGTTGTTGGGCGAGACGGTGACCACCGCCCGCGTCCGCGGGGTGATCGCGCGCTCGATGGCGTCGAGCCGGAGCTGGTACACATCGTCCGTGGGCACCAGCACGGCCCTGCAGCCCGCCATGCCGACGGCCATCTCGTGGTTGAAGTAGTACGGCGTCTGGAGCAGGATCTCGTCGCCGACGTCGGCCACCGCGAGCACGGCGTTGAAGAAGGCCATGTTCCCGCCGGCGGTGACGACGACGCGATGGGCGGCGTCGATCGGGATCCGGTTCTCGGCGCGGAGTTTGTCGGCGAGGGCGGCCCGCAGCCCCGCGGTGCCCTCCACGGCGCCGTAGGAGTGGGTCTTCGGGTCGTCGGTGACGCCCGCGACGGCGTCGATCGCCTCCCGCGGCGGTCCATAGGCGACCACGCCCTGGCCGAGGGAGATGGTCCCGGGGGTGCTGCGGACCAAGTCGCCCACGATCGGGATGATCGGGGTCTGGATCTCCTCCATCCGCCGGGACTGGCGCATGGGGGACTAGTTTATCGAGGTGTTGACGATTCTGCGCCGCAGAATCGTCAACACCTCTATTTGTACCACTTGAGGAGGCGCACCTCGATCGACTTGTCCTTGGCGACGAGCGACTTGAACTTCTCGACGTCGCTCATCTCCTTGCCGCGGTAGTGGTAGGGGTAGACGACCTTCGGCTTGAACGCCAGCACCGCGGAGGCCGCGTGATCCACGTCCATCGTGTACGGCAGGTTCATGCAGACGAAGGCCGCGTCGATGTCCTTCAGCGCCCGCATCTCGGGGATGTCCTCGGTGTCGCCGGAGATGTAGACGCGCTTGCCGTCGATCGTCAGGACGTAGCCGTTCCCGCGACCCTTCGTGTGGAAGTTCTTCCGTTCCTCGGTGAGGTTGTACATCGGGACCGCCTCGATCCCGATCTCACCGACGTTCAGCTTCTCCCCGTTGGCCAGGATTTTGGCCCACGACTTGTCGGCGCCCATCTTCTCCGCGACGGCGGCCGGGACGACGACGATCGACTCCGGCGACCGGACAGCGGCCAGCGTCTTCTGGTCGTGGTGGTCGCCGTGGATGTCCGTGACCAGGATCAAGTCGGCCTTTCCGTGCTCTTTGAAGGGCTCGGCGCCGCCGGTGGGGTCGACGAAGATAACCTTCCCGGCCCACTTCATCACGAAGGTGGCATGCTGGAGGGGGACGATCGTGAGATCGCCCTTATCGGTCTTGATCGTGTCCTGGGCGAGGGCCAGGACGGCGGCGCAGGCGAGTGAAAGCATCGGCATCTCCTTCCGTGATCTATACGCCTTCTGGATAAACCCCGGAGAGAATTCGTCACGGAGAAATTTTTTCCGTGCCGGAGGGGCGATTGGAACGTCCAACGCGGAAAGTGCATTTTCACTCTTCGCGGAACCCGGCAGCGTATACTCTATGAACTGGGTCCACAACATTTTGAACGTGGTAAGGGATAGGGACTGGGGAGCGGGACTCGGCATGATCTTCCTGCTGTCGATCTGTCTTCCTGCCCGCGCGCAGGAATCCGGCGTTTCCGTGGACGAACTGTCCCGGAAGGCGGACGTGATCGGCGTGGCCACGGTCGGCGGCGTCGAGATCCGCGAAAACCCCGACAATCACATGGTCTACACGTACTACTCGCTCAAATTTAGCGATGTGTGGAAGGGAAGCCCCGCGGACCCGGCCGTGCTCATGCAGGCCGGCGGAGTGCTCGGGAATCGCACGGTCGCCATCGCGGGGCGGGACTATACCCTGCAGCCGGGGCAGACCTTCGTTCTCTTCGCCAGGGTCTCTCCGCTTGGCCCCTATGTCATCATCGGTATCAACCAGGGCCTCTACCAGCTGGGAGTCGGGGCGGACCGGCCGCTGCGGCGCCTGTCGGAGCCCAATGCGTTTCGGCTCGCCGTTCCGCTGGCGACGCTGAAGCGCGAAGTATGCGCGAGCCTCGGCGTCGAGTACCAGCCGCCGGCGGCCTCCGTTCCGACCCTGACGCCCGAGAAAAAGGCCGAACCCGCCGGACCGGCGGCTCGCGCGAAGCCGCAAGCAACCGAGTCGACGACGCCGCGGGAAAACAAGGCGCCGCAAGCTGCTCCGGGATCGCGCTGGGCCATCCTGCTCGGGGGCGCGCTGGTGGTGATCGCCGTTCTTTGGATTCTGCTTTCAAAGAAAAACCGTCAGAGTCTGATCGATTAAGGGGAGGAATCATGACCAATCCATATCACCGCAATCGGGCTCTGACCCGCGCCGCAGGGCTGACCTTGGTGGCCCTGTTCCTGGGACTCGGAACCCGGACGGCGCCGGCTTACTTCCCCATCAAGACGCCCGGCGGGATCTCCTCGGGCTGGCGGGCCGGATCCGACCCCGGCATCTTCGCCAACAACACGATCGGCTGGGAATTCTTCTCGGGGAACTATCCGATCGGCAATGTGCCGCCCGTGGACGAGTCCGGCGCGGCCTTCCAGAATGCCCTGGAATCCCATAACGATGTTCTGGGCGACACCATCAGCTTCGTTCGCCGATCGAACACCACCGTCTCCCCCGGCATGCGGGACGGCCGGTTGACGATGGCCTGGGTCACCAACCAGGCCGCGGACTTCTACGGGACGGATCTCACCGGAGCCAACGGCGTGACCTATGTCGACTACGACACGGCCACCGGGCTGATGCAGGACGGCGACATGTTCCTCAACGGCGATCCCAACCGCCCGCCCGGCGGCTGGTCGACGACGCTCGCGAACGGCTGGAACGATCCCACGGCCACGGCGACCCATGAAGGCATGCACGTGCTCGGGGCGGGGCACACCGCCTACTTCGGCGCCCGGGTCTTCCCGGTAGCGCGCAGCCCGTTCAACATGACGCAGGATCGCTGCCTGTCCCCGGACGACAAGGCCTACCATCGCGACATCTACACAGGCACGACGCTGCAGGGCGGCCGGATCACCGGCGTGGTCAATCTTTCGGGCGGCGGAACCTGCAACAAGGCCGTGGTGGTCGCGACGGACGCGAGCGGTGTCCCCCAGGCGATCACGGCGACCGCGGCCAACGGCACCTACTCCGTGGCGGTCCCGGCGGGCACGTACTCGATGACCGTCTTCAACGGCTGGAACTCGGAATACCGGCCCACCAGCAGCACGGACCTGGACTTCCAGGCGGCGCCCGTGTCCTCCGACTTCATCAGCGCCTCGACGGTGACCGGCGTGGTCGTCGCGGACGGAGGCAACAACGCTGCGGCCGCCATCGTCGCGACCAATCCGGCCGGCGTGCTCCCCTGTCTATGGCTGCGGAGACAGTCGCTGTCCCCCCTGAACCCTCAATTCCAGGCCGTCTTCGTCACTCCCGGATCCACCGGCACGATCCTGCTGCAGATCGACAATGAGCGCAATACGGCAAACCCGGTCCTCGCCACCAACCAGATCAGCGGCGTCACGGTCGGGGCCGGCACGGCCGGCGACATCACCGTCGCGGCGGCCAGCTGGACCGCCAGCCTGGGACCGACCCTGAGCGGCCGCCAGACCACGATCGTCAGCGTCCCCTATACGGTGCCCGCCGCCGCGATCCCCGGCTGGCGCAACCTCCTGGTCCAGCTGAACATCAACAACAACGAGCGCCTCTTCCTCCCGGGCATCATCAAGGTGCTGGGCACGGGCGGGCTGGTCGTCTCCACCCCGGCCGCCGGCAACCCGGTCGTGGGGAATCATGCCGCCGCCTCCACAAACGTTCCCCTGCTCCGCGTCCAGATGCAGGCCCTCGCCCCCGCGGCGCCCGCGGTGAACAACGAAGACATCCGGCTCCGCCGGCTGGTCTTCAACATCGCCGGCACCGGGCCCGCCCTTCCCGCCGTCCGGCTTTGGGTCGACGGGCAGACGGCCGGCGTGGTCGATGTCGGCGTCGACCCCCGGGTTTTCAGCGGCGCCGCCTACGTCAATAATCCCATCGACGAAACCATCCCCGGCACGCCCGGGGGCACCGTGACCTTCGACAACATCGCCCTCACCGTTCCTTCGGGCGGGACGATCAACCTGCTCCTCACGGCCGACTTCCCCGCGGCGGGGACTGGCGACTACACCGCCTCGTTCAACCCGGCCGACGCGGCCTCGATCACCTCGCACGGGATGTTCTGGGGCGACATCGTCACGCCGAGCGGCACGACCGTCACGGGAGGCACGCAGAACCTCGGCGCCCTCTCGATCGCCGGCCTAGTCCAGGTCCGCACCACCGGCGGCGCGAACATCCCCGTGGGCGGCTTCACGCCCGAACTCCAAGTGACCTGCCGCGGGACGTGTACGGCGGCCACCGGCACGGTGGGCATGGAGGCGGAGGTCAAGCCCCTGGGGACCGCCTTCGACGGGCTCGGCACCTTCTCGAGCGCGACCACCTTCGCGAGCGGAACCGCGGTGAGCGTCAACGTCACCGGCCTGATCAACCTCACCTCCTATCACTGGCGGGCGCGCGCGATCAGCGCGACGCTGCCGGCGTCCAACTGGGCGATCTTCGGCAACAACGCGGAGTCCGCGGTCGACTTCTCGGTCGACAACAGCACGAACGGGCCTCCGACCGGGCTGGCCCAGCTCGAGATCGACGGCACGACGCCCGTCCCCATCGGCGGCATGGTCCGGGGGGCGATCATCTTCAGCGGGAACAACGGCACGAACTCGCTCGGGAACCCGGTGCGGCTCGAAGTCGAGGTCCAGCCCACGGGCACGGCGTTCGCGAACGCTCCAAGCGTCGCCTCCGTCTTCGGGCCGTCCGGGGCCGCGGCGACGATGCTGTTCAGCGGTGCCCCGACCAGCGACTACCACTGGCAGGCCCGCACCGTGGACAATTTCGGAGTCGCGTCGACCTGGGTCAACTTCAACGCCGCGGCGATCCACTTCCATATGGAGAAGATCCAGGAGATCAAGGCCGACGCGGGCTGCATCGGAGCCGCGTCGGTTTTCCGGGGGCCGATGTGGATGGTCTGGGGCGCCGCGGGCCTGGCGCTCCTGCTCGTTTTCGGGCGGCGCCGCAAGGCGGCCGGAACCCTGGGCGCGATCCTGATCCTGCTCGCCCTTCCCGCCGTCGTCCGCGCCGAGGAGGACGTTCTGCCCCGCTCCCTCGCGGATCCCTCGCCGGACCTCAGCCTGGCGACGGAGCCCGTTCCCGAGCCCGCGATGAAGGAGGTGATCAAATCCTGGGGCTCGCTCGACGCCTACCTGGGCGTGCTGTTCATGGACTTCAAGTTCGACGCGCTCGGAACGGATTTCGTCCGGCGCGAGGTGAACGGCACCGGCACCGCGGTGATCGGTCTGGAGGGCCTGATCGACCTCGACCCCGACTGGCGCGTCGGCGTCGCGGTGGAGGCGGGGCTCTGGTCCGACATCCGCATCATCGCCGGCGGACCGATGGTCGCCTGGCGCTTCGCGGGATCCCACAAGAACGCCGTGAACGGCCTGTCGGACAACGAGCACTATCTCAAGCTGGGGCTCTTCTACGAGAAGCTCACCGTGTCGAAGAGCAACTTCGGCAGCTTCGACGCAACGTTCGGCGTGCGCCTGGGATACGAAATGCGGCTGAGCCTCGGCGAACGCTGGTCCGTCACGATCGGCGGCGCCCTCCAGTACTCCCAGTGGGACTATTCCCCGAGCGTCCTCTCCGGCGACGACAAGATCGGCGGCTTCGGCGGCCTGATCTCCCTCGGCTTCGCCTGGCTCCCCTGAACGCCCCTCTTCCTCCCCCCGCCCCGCTCCCGCTATAATGGCCGCATGCCCGTCCAGAGCCCGGTCCTGGAACCCCGCGTCGAAACCACGCCGGAGACGCGGCTCGCGCCGCTCTACCGGGTCCTGATCCACAACGACGACGTCACGCCGATGGACTTCGTCGTGCGGGTGCTGAGGGAGGTCTTTCACCTGTCCCTGGCGGGCTCGATGCAGATCATGATCACGGCCCACCTCAAGGGGGTGGCCCACGTCGTCACCGAGCCCCTCGAGAGGGCGGAGTTCCACGTCGACCAGGCCCGTTCCCTGTCCCGCGCCCGGAAGTTTCCGTTGACGTTCAGCGTCGAACGCGAAGACTGACCCGGGCCCATGCGCTGGCCCGAGATCCCGCCCGGCGTCGCACCCTGGCTCTACTATCTCTGCGTCGGCTCGGCGGTCCTGATCACGGGGATCAGCAAGGCGGGCTTCGGCGGCGGGATCGGAATCGTGGCGATCCCCCTGATGGGCTCGGTGATGCCGGCGCGCCATATGCTCGGCGTGCAGCTGCCGCTGCTGATCGCCTGCGACGCGCTCAGCAACCTGCACCACCTGCGCAACTACGACTGGCGCATCCTCAAGCCGCTGGTCTGGGGCGCGCTCGTCGGGGTGGTCCTGGGCAGCGCCGTCTTCTGGGCGCTGCAGAGCCGGGACCCCGCCAGCGTCCAGCGCGGTCTCTCGCTGCTGATCGGCCTCATCTGCCTGGTCTTCGTCGCGATCCAGGCCTGGGGCCTGACTGGCCGCAAGGTGCCCACCCTGCCCAGCCATCCGGCGTCGAGCGTCGCCGTAGGGACCGCGGCGGGCTTCGTCTCGACCCTGAGCCACGGCGCGGGTCCGCTGGTGACGCTCTACCTGCTGCAGGAGAAGCTGGCGCGCCATATCCTCGTCGGCACGCAGGTCTTCTACTTCCTGCTCGTGAACAGCGCGAAGGTGCCGACCTACCTCGCGCTGGGCTACATCAACCGCTCGACCCTGCTCGACTCCTTATGGATCCTCCCCCTGATCCCGGTCGGGACGCTGGCGGGCGCGTGGATGAACAAGCGGGTCCCCGAGAAGCCCTTCGCGGCGATCCTCTATGTCGCCGCGACGGTCACCGCCGCGCACATGATCTGGTCCGCTCTGAAATAAAAAGAGGCACAGGGAAGGATTCTTCCCTGTGCCTCCGGGTCTTCGTGGTTTCGTCGCCTACGCCTGGAACGCCCCCGCAAAGCCGCGCGCGAAGTCCTCGAGCGTCACCGCGCCGCGGTCTTTGACCGGCGTCTCCGGTACGCAGACGCCCTCGTTGAAGCCGCGGTACATCTCGACCATCAGCTTCGCCGTCGCGGGCTTCATGCCCGAGCCGGCCATCGCCTTCTCGGCGTCCTCGTAGGGGAACGGGACGTATTTCAGGTCGGGCTTGCCGATCGCCTTGCCGAGGATCGCCGTCGCCTCGGTCAGCGTCAGCTCGCGCGGGCCGCCGAACTCGACGACGACGCGCCCCTTGAAGTCCGGCCTGTCGAGCCGCTCCGCCGCCTTGCGGCCGATGTCGGCCGTCGCGACCTCCGAGAACTTCACGTCCGGCTTGATGGGCGATCCGTTGATGCCCATGGTCTTGATCGTCGGGATCGACCAGTAGTGGTTTTCCATGAAATAGGCGCAGCGGAGATGGAGCGCGTTCAGGCCCGCGATCTTCTCGAGGCGCTTCTCCTGCCGGTGCAGGCCCGAGATGGGGCCGTTCCCCGACGCGTGCTGAGCGCCGACGCTGCTGAGGTCGACCTGGTGCTTCACGCCGGCCTTCTCGAGCGCCTTCGCGATCGCCTCGCCCGAGCGGTCCTGCCACCCGGAAAAGTCGTCCGCGCCGTAGTTGGGGGGGATCATCGTGAAGGCTGCTTCCGCACCCTTGAAGGCTTCCGTCAATGCGGCCGCGTCGTCGAACGCGGCGGACTTCGTCTTCGCGCCCTTCGATTCCAGGGCCGCGAGCTTGGCCTGGTCGCGCCCGACGGCGCGCACCTCGTGGCCCTTCTTCAGCAGCTCCTCCGTCAGCACCGTCCCGATGTGTCCCGTGGCTCCGAGCACCGCGATCACGCGCTTGGGCATGGTTCCTCCTTCCCCGTAGGGGTGTTCAGGGGCAACGGACGAGGTTCGCGCGCGATTCCCTGAATCGGGCGCACCGACTCCGCCGTCACCGCGGTCACATCATAACGCGACTCCACCTTGCCGACGACCTCGTACGGGCCGAGCGTCCCGATATAGGCCCGGCAGCGCCGGAACACCTGAGGAAAGAGCACGACCTCGAAGAGCCCGTGCTCGTCCTCCATCGTCACGAACTCCATCGGCTCGGATCGGGCCGTCTCCGCGATGCGCGAGGTGGCCATGATGCCCAGCAGCCGCACGCGCTTCCCGGCCGACGCCTCGAGCGCGCGGCTGTCGAAGTCCCGCGGCGGCGCCAGGTACGAAAGGATATGGCGGCGCGCGGAGAGGCCCAGGATCTCCAGCTCGCGCGAGAACTTCTCCTCCTCGCTGAAGTCGCGGATCGCCGGGACGCCGATCCCCTTCGCGCGGGCGTACATCAGCATCTGCGGCCGCGGCAGTCCTGTCCAGTCCAGCGCCCCGCAGTGAACGAGATTGCGCAGCGACGGCTTCGAGAGCTTCGTGCGCGCGAGGAAGTCTCCGAGCGACGCGAACGGCCGCGCCTCCAGGATCTGCGCGACCTCGCGCTGCTCGATCCCGAAGATGCGGTTGAAACCCACGCGGATCGCGCCCCGCTCTTCGGTGAATTCCAGCCCGGACTGCTGCGCGCAGGGCAGCCGGACGGGGATGCCCTCCCGCTTCGCCTGCTCGAGGTAGACCCGCGCGTCGTAGAGGCCCTGGTTGTTGTTGAGCGCCGCGACCCAGTGGGCGACGGGGTGGTGCGCGGCGAGCCAGACCGACGCCCAGGCGAGCACCGCATAGGACGCCGCGTGCGCGCGGCAGAACGAGAACTCCGTGAACTTCGCCATCTGGATCCAGAGGTCCTTCGCGACCGCGGGATCCGTCCCGTGCCGCACCGCGAGCTCCAGGAACTCGCGCGAGACGGCGACGCGCTCCTCGTCGGTGCGCAGCTTCTGGACGCGGCGGCGGAAGCGGTCGGCGTCGGCGAGCGACAGCCCCGTCAGCGCCGACGCGACGAGCATCGCGTCGTCCTCGTAGAGCATGATCTCGTGCGTGTCCGGCAGCAGGCCGCGCGCGGGCACCGGCTCGAGGCCGCGCTCGCGCCGCACGAAGGCCTCCTTCATCCCGCACGAGGCCGCCCCGGGCCGGATCAGCGCGAGCGCCTTCATGAGCCCCCGCGCGTCCGCCGGCCGCATCATCCGGATCAGCGACCGCATCGCGGGCGACTCCAGCTGGTTGCAGCCGATCGTCCGCGCCTCGCGGAGGAGGCGGACCGACGGCTCGTCGACCGGCAGCCGCTCGACGTCGAGACGCGTCCCCGTCGTCCGCTCCACGATCTCCACCGTCCCGCGGATCGTCGACAGCGCGCGGTTCCCGAGCAGGTCGATCTTCACGAGGCCCGCCGCCTCGACCGTATCCTTGTCGTACTGCGTCACGATCACGCCCTTCTCCGCCCGCTCCAGGGGCGCGACGCCGTCGGGATGCAGCACGATCCCGCCGGGATGGACGGAGAAGTGGCGCGGGAGGCCGAGCAGGGCCGCGGCGGCGCGCTCGAGCTTCGGGCGGTCGGGGACGTCGACGCGCCCCCGCTGGAGCAGCGAGACCTGGTCGTCCGAGTAGCCGAAGGCCTTGGCCGCCTCGCGGAACGCCGAGCGGTGCTGGAACGTGATGTGCGTCGAGACCATGGCCACGTCGCCGAAGCGCTCGAAGACGTGGTTGATGACGTCGTCGCGCACGCGCCAGGAGAAGTCGACGTCGCTATCGGGATAATCCGCGCGCCCCTCGTGGAGGAAGCGCTCGAAGGGGAGATCGTAGGCGATCGGGCAGACGTTGGTGATGCCGAGCAGGTAGGCGACGACGCTCGAGGCGCCCGAGCCGCGGCCCGCGACGGGGAGGCCGCGCTCGCGGGAATAGCGGACGATGTCATGGACGACGATGAAGTAGTCCGCGTAGCCGAGCTTGCCGATGACGCCGAGCTCGCGTTCGATCCGCTCGACCGGCGCCCCGTCCGGATAGCGCCACGGGATGCCGGAGGAGCATAAGGCGCGGAGCCGCTCCATCCCGCCCTGGTCCTTCGGGAAGACCTTGGGCGACGGCAGGAACTCCCAGTCGCAGGACTCGGCGAGGCGCTCGTCGTCAGGAGTGACCTCGACGTCGGCACGCAGGTACGCCTCGGGGCTGGCGACGTTCTCGACGTGGGCGACGAGCGTATTCCCGCGGATCGCGGACAGCAGGCGGTGGACGCGCCATTCCTCCTTGCGCGCGAAGACGGCGTCGGTGACCCGATCGATCTTCTGGAGCCCGGCCGTGTCGACGTCGCCGCGGTTGAGCTTGCGCGCGGAGAGGAGGCGGCAGAGGTTGCCGTAGCCCTCGCGGTTCCGGGCGAGCCACACGGTCCTCCCCACCCGGGCGCCCAGGATCGGCCGGATCCCCGCCGAGCGGCAGGCGGTCCAGAACGGGACGGCGCCCGCGAGGTTGTCGTCGTCGGCCAGCGCGAGCCACTTCATCTTCAGGTCGACGGCGCGCGCGACGAGGGCTGCGGGGGTCGAGGGCCCGTTCAGGAAGCTGTAGCAGCTGCGGGCGACGATCACGGCAGCGCCTCGGGATACTTCGCGCGGAGCGTGTCGGGCGGCGGCGCGAGCTCCTTTCCGAGGGCGCGCATGAGCATGAAGGCGTTCGTCATCCCCTTCCCCTGGAAGTGGTTGTTGAGGATGAGGAAGACCTTCTCGGCCTCGATCTCCTTCAAGGCCTCCTCCCACTCCTTCAGCTCCTCGCGGCTGTAGAGGTAGTCGTACTTCCGGTCGCGGTCGGCCTCCTTGCTGAACCAGGCCTTCGCGTTGCGGCCGTGGAGGCGGATATAGGCGACGGGGCCCGTCACGATCCGCGTGCCGGTGATCGACGTCGACGACTTCGGCTGGTCGATGTTGCAGAAGTTCAGCTCGAGGCCGTGGAGGAAGTCGAGGTCCCGGAGCCAGGAGTTGTGCCGCAGCTCGACGACGAGGGGGGCCCAGCCGCGGAGGGCGTCGGCCGCGCGGCGGAGACGGTCGCGCGCGGTCGGGCCGTCCTGGAAGAACCAGGGGAACTGGAGCAGGAGCGCCTCGAGCTTTCCGGCGGCGAGCAGCGGGGCGATGCCCTCCTGGAAGACGCGGACGTCGGCCTCGGTGAAGGCCTCGCGGTCGTGGGTGAAGCGCTCCCAGACCTTGGCGGTGAAGACGAAGCGGTCGGGCGTGCGCCGGGCCCAGGACTCGGTCATCTTCGGCGTGGGCGGCCGGTAGAACGAGCTGTTGATCTCGATGCAGTCGACGAACTGCGCGAGGTACGCGAGCGGGTCGAAGCCCTTCGGCAGGGGATCGGGATAGACGATCCCCTCCCAGTCCTTGTAGGACCAGCCCGCCGAGCCGATCAGAATCTGCGTCATCGTCGAAGAGGCCACGGGCCACGGCGAGCGCACGCGGCCTGATCCCACGTCTCTAGGAACCCGGCCGTCCCCGTTTGTCATTTGGTCAACGACGGCGTCCGCAGGATATAGCCGTAGTTGTCGTGCGGCAGCTTGTTCAGGAGCTCGATCGCGCGGCCGGCGACGATCGCGCCGTGGCCGAACTTGTCGCGGATCGCGTCGACCGCATCGTGGAAGCGCGCGAGGCCCTCGTCGGTGAAGAGCTCCAGCTGGCCGTCGCCCGCCTCGAAGCTCGAGAAGCCCGAGCCGACGAAGCGGACGGTGACGCGCCGCGTATAGAGCTTCCACAGCAGCTTGCGCGCCAGCGGCTGGATGTCCTCGTCGAAGGCCGTCGGCGGGAACGACACCGACGTCTCGTTCTCCTCGCCGTCGGAGTAGCGGATGCGGATGCGCATCGACCGCGTGCGGAGCCCGAGCTTGCGGATCGCGCGGATGGCGCGGTCGACGAGGTAGAACAGGACGCCCTCGAGCTCGCCGCGGTCGGCGGTGGGCCGCTCGAGCGAGGTCTCGCGGGAGATCTGCTTGGGGATCTCGCGCTCCTGGACGGGCCGCGAATCCTCGCCGCGGGCCCGCTCGTAGAGGGACGCGCCGACCTTGCCGAGCATCGCGATCAGCGTCGCGAGCGGGATCTCGCGGAACTCCGCGATCGTTCGGATGTTCATGTCGTGGAAGAGCGCCGCGGTCTTCGGCCCCATGCCCGCGATCTTCCCGATCGGCAGCGGCAGCAGGAAGGCTTCCTCCTCCCCCGCCGCGATCGCGCGCAGGCCGTCGGGCTTGACGGTCTTCGCCGCGAGCTTGGACAGCATGCGGTTCTTCGCGATGCCGACGGTGACGGGCAGGCCGACCTCGTCGCGGATCTCGCGGCGGATCCTGGCTCCCAGCTCGAGCAGATCGGGGTAGATATGCTCCATCCCGCTGAAGTCCGCGAAAGCCTCGTCGAGGAAGGTCTCGAGCTCGGGCGTATAGCGGCGGCAGATCTCCCAGATCGCCTCGGTGAAACAGCGGTAGACGTCGTGACGGCCGTCGAGCACGATGATCTCGGGGCAGACGCGCAGCGCCTGGTGCAACGGCATCGCTGTGGTCACACCGCGGGCTCTCGCCTCATAGCTCGGCGACGCGACGACGCCGTTGCCCACGGCGACCGGGCGCCGGCGCAGCCGGGGATCCCGCAGCTGCTCGACGGAAGCAAAGAACGCATCGACGTCGATGTGCATCACGTGGGCAGGCATGATCACACCACCAGGATGCTTTCGAGGTACCAGACGGGATCGCCTTCGCGGTGGCAGAGAATGCAGACTTCGCCGGCGGAGGTGCTTACCGAGAAGAAGTACTTGATGGGCCGGGTCGCGCGGTCGACCCAGCGGGCGTTGAGGGAGACCACGCGCAGATCCCGCGTCCCCCAGCGGAACTCGAGCGGCTCGATGCGGCCGCCTTCGTAGCGGACGAGGACGCGCCCCAGCTTCTCGTGGACTTCGGTCTCGGCCATGGGTCCTTCATAAATGTTAGAGTAATGTTATATACTCCGAAAAACGAGGAAAAGTAGCTAAATCCGTGGAAGAAGATGGGGCTTCAGATCCCGGCCGAAGTCGGACGCCTGGCCGACGAAGCACTTCGAGCAAAACCCGCTTCCCCAGAGCTCCACGCCCTCATGCGGGTCGAGCTGGTTTCCGCAGGCGCTGCAGGTCCGGAGATCTTGCTTCGAGGCACAGAGTTTAGGGATCGGAGGAGCTTCGGCGAGGATCCTCCGCCGGAACGGAACATTCCGGCCCATAATGGGTTAAGTGGTTATGGCCGTGTCGACGCCCTCCTCGCCCGTCCTCTGGCGCTCGATCGACGAACATCCCGCCCCGCCGGACGCCGCGGCTCCTCCCGTCCAGCGTCGTCCGTCGCGCCTCGGCTTCCTTCGCAACGCCCCCTGGTGGCTGATCTCGGCGGGATTCCACGCGGTGCTCATCCTGGGGACGGCGCTGGTCTACGTCGAACGCCTCGTCGAGGTCGACGAAGGCGCCGTCGAAGTCGTTCTGGCGGCGCGAGCGGGGGGCCCCGTCGCCGAGCTCGAGCGGCCGCGCGACGTCTTCGAGCGTAAGGGCATCCCCAAGGACGATGCCGCCGCCTCCCTCTCCGACGAGCCGGCGATCTTCTTCCCGGAGGCGAAGGAGTCCGACCACAACGAAAGCGCCGACGGCGAGGATTACCGCCAGATGAAGGGCGAGTCGAAGAGCTTCCTCTCGTACACACCCGGGGAGGCGGGCGGGTTCCGCGGCCGCCAGGCGGGAAAGATCGCCGGCGTGAACGATGCGGTCGGCGTCGGCGGAGGCGGCGGGGCGAGCGGCCGCTACGGCGCGCGCTTCGGGGGTCGCGAGAATCTCGTCGCCAAGGGAGGCGGCGGCTCGGGGACCGAGGACGCCGTCCGCGCGGCCATGCGCTGGCTCTCGCGGCACCAGTCGCCCGACGGGTCGTGGGCGGCGGCCGGATTTGCCGTCCAGTGTGCGGGCGAGAAATGCTCGGGACCGGGCGGGCGCGACTTCGACACGGGCGACACAGGACTCGCGCTGCTGGCCTTCCTGGGAGCGGGCTACTCCCACCTCTCGCGCGACGAGTTCGCGGATCCGGCGCGGCCCGGAAAAACCCTGCGCTTCGGCGACACGGTAAAGAACGGACTCAAGTGGCTGGTGGCGCAGCAGGACGTCGACGGATGCGTAGGGCCGAAGCGCGGCCACTACATGTACGATCATGCGATCGCGACGCTCGCCCTTTCGGAGGCCTACGGGATGACGAACGCCTCGACACTCCAGATTCCCGCCCAGAAGGCCGTCGACTTCCTGATCGCAGCCCAGAACCTCGGAAAGGGCTGGCGCTACACCGCGCGCTGCGGCGACAACGACACCTCCGTCACCGGCTGGGCCGCCATGGCGCTCAAGAGCGCCGACCTTTCGGGCCTCGAGTTCCCCCGGTCCTCGTACGACGGCACCCGCGCCTGGTTCGACGAGGTCACCGAGGGGACGTATTCGCGGGTGGGCTACACGCGCAAGGCCGGGCCCAAGGATTCGCTCTCGATGACCGCGATCGGCGTCATGTGCCGGATCTTCATGGACAAGAACAAGGCGGATCCGCGGCTCTCCAGCGGCTGCGACCTCCTGCTTCGCGACAAGCCCAAGTGGGAGTCCAAGGAGATCGACTTCTATTACTGGTACTACGGAAGCCTGGCGCTCTTCCAGTTTGACGGCCCCGGCGGCGCGAAGTGGCGCGCCTGGAACGAGGACATGAAGAGCGTGCTCGTGAAGAACCAGAACACCGCCGCCTCGGGTTGCCGCAACGGGTCCTGGGAGCCGGCCGATCGCTGGAGCCGCCAGGGCGGCCGCGTCTATGCCACCGCCCTGAACGCCCTCACCCTCGAGGTCTACTATCGCTACGCGAACGTGTTCGGTGGCGGACACTAGAAACGGGCTATTTGACGAACTTGAACGGATCCTCCCGGACGACTTCCCCGTCGAGCGTCACGCGGAAGACATTTACGCACCATTCGCCGCCCTTGGAGTGGGAGCCGAACGCGTCGACGGCCAATTGACCGGCGTCGATCTCGAGCTTCGCCTCCTCCAGCTCGACCGAACCCTGCGACAACTGACGGCGCCAGTGCACGACTCCCCCCGGTCCGAGGCACGTGAGGATTCCAAAGGAGCTGAATCTCGAAGTCGCCATCTCGTATCGGAGCCCGCCGTGCTCCAGGAACGCGAGGATCTTCACGGGCGGATATTCATCCCCGGACTCCAGCACCTCGCCCTTCCGGGAAATCATGTAGACCCTCGCTTCGTTCTTCCGATCCGGAAAGCGCCGGTTGTACCCCCGGGCCATGGCGACGACGCCCTGCCGCTCCAGGCGCATCTCCCCGGTACAGGCCACCGTGACGACGGTGTTGAGACTGCGGCGCCACCGAATCGCCCCGCCCGGCTCCACGCAGGTGACGAAGACCTGCTCCGGATCGGTGGTATTAGCCAGTTCGTAGCGGACGCCGCCTTCCTCCACCTTCGCCAGGACATCCTTGGGCTGCGGCTCTGTGTGCATGAGGAACTCCCTCCCCGCTTGGTCGGATCCCGTCGAACCCGCATTATATAGGGGACTCCGGCGACAATTCATCGCGGTAAAACACCGGTCCTCCCCCGCCGCCGTTCCATATCCATGACTCGATTCCTGACCCTCGCCCTCCTGCTCTCCGTCGGCGGCTGCCACGAAGTCCGCCCGGAATACGACCTCGTCGTCCGCGGCGGCGTCATCGTCGACGGCATCGGCCTGCCGAGGCGGACGGGCGACGTCGCCGTCAGCGGCGACCGAATCGTCGCGGTCGGCATCGTCCCCAGCCGCGGTGTTCGGGAGATCGACGCGCGCGGCCTCGTCGTCGCGCCGGGCTTCATCGACATGCACTCGCACTCCGACTACCTGCTGCTGGAGGACGGGGCCGCGCAGAGCAAGATCCGGCAGGGCGTGACCACCGAGGTCTTCGGCGAGGAGAGCTCGGGCGGCCCGTCGAAGGGAAAGCTGAAACCGAAGCGCATGGCGGGCGACGGCGAGGGGAACGGCGAGTGGGACACGCTGGGCGGCTACTTCTCCGCGCTCGGCCGCTCGGGGATCTCGGTCAATGTCGCCTCGTACGTCGGCCAGGGCAACATCTGGCGCTGCGTGATGGGCGACTCCTACGAACGGCCGACGCCGGCGCAGATCGCCGCGATGCGGGCGCTCGTCGCCGAGGCGATGGAAGACGGCGCCTGCGGGCTTTCGACGATGCTCGCCTCGGGGCCCGGATATCTCGCGACGACGGACGATCTCGTGGAGCTCTGCCGCGAGGTGAAGAAGTACGGTGGCATCTACTCGTCGCACATCCGAAACGAGGGCACCGGCGTCTTCGAGGCCGTGAAGGAGGCCATCGCGATCGGGGAACGCGCGGGCGTCCCCGTCGACATCATCCACCTCAAGATCGCCGACCGGCAGAACTGGGGGAAGATGAAGGACGTGGTCGCGCTGATCGAGGACGCGCGGCGCCGCGGGGTCAACGTGCAGTCGAACGTGTATCCGTATACCCGCGGGAACAACAACCTGGTGACGATCCTGCCGCCCTGGGCGCACGAGGGCGGCCACGACCGGCTGATGGCGCGGCTCAAGGACCCGGCCGAGCGCGCCAAGATGAAGAAGGACATCCAGGCGGGGATCCCCGGCTGGTACAACCACTACACCGCGGTGGGCGGCGACTGGAGCCGCATGCTGGTGAACGGCAACCTCAGCGCGAAGAACCGCGCCGCCGAGGGCCGGACGATGGACAAGATCCTGGCCGCGCGGAACGCGAGCGCCGACCCGATCGAGGGCCTGTTCGACTTCCTCGTCGAGGAGGATGGCTCGATCCCGACGATTTACGCGCACCATACGGAAGAGGACATGACCCTGGCGCTGTCGCAGCCCTGGTGCTCGGTCGGCTCCGACGGCCTGGCGCACGCGATCGAGGGCCCGCTCCGCCGCGGCCGGCCGCACCCGCGCAGCTTCGGCACTTTCCCCCGCGTGCTCGGCGTCTACGTCCGCGAGCAGCAGCTCCTCACGCTCGAAGAAGCCGTGCGGAAGATGACGTCCCTCAACGCGGCCAAGATCGGGCTCAAGGACCGCGGGGTGATCCGCGTCGGCGCCTTCGCCGATCTGGCGCTCTTCGACGCGGGCCGCGTTGTCGACAAGGCCACCTATCTCGATCCCTTCCAGTATCCCGAAGGGATCGAGGTCGTCGTCGTCAACGGCGTGGTGACGGTCGACCACGGCCGCCACACGGGCGCGCGCGCGGGCCGAGTGCTGCGCCACGGGCGGGATTGAGGGATCAGGGGCCGCGAAACAGCTCCGAATCCCTCGTTATGTGCGCCGCCTCGACGACGTTTCGCCTATGATGGGGTCCATGAAGCGCTCTCACGCGTGGAGACCGGCCGGCCTGCTGCTGCTCCTCCTCCTCGTCGTCGAGATTGTCGGGTGCTCAAAGCCCGGGGACTCGGCGGCGCCCGCGGCGATGTCCAAGGAGCCGCAGGTTGCCGGCGGAGCCGTCGCCGCCCCGCAGAGCGCTCCCGCCCCGCAGAGCGCTCCCGCCCCGCAGAGCGCTCCCGCCCCGCAGAGCGCTCCCGCCCCGCAGAGCACTCCCGTCCCGCAGAGCACTCCCGTCCCGCAGAGCACTCCCGTCCCGCAGAGCACTCCCGCTCCCACCCGCGAGGCGGCGGCACCGGATGGGAAGACGACGTTCGATCTTGCAACCTTCACGCCTCCCGCCCCGTGGAAGAACACCGCGTGGCTCAAGGACGACGCGAAGGCGGACCACGTCAGCTACACCAGCACGGACAGCGAAACCGCCACGTACTGCCAGATCTTCATCCTCCGCAGCGCGACCAGCAAGGGCGACGTGACCGCGGATTTCGACAGCGAGTGGCAGAACATCGTGGTGAAGTCCTACAAAGTCGCCGAGCCGGCGCAGGTGACCGAGGTTGTCGAGGAGAACGGCTGGAAGGCAAAGGGCGGAATCGTGGCCTTCGCCTTTGACAAGGGAACCTCCATCGCGATGCTGACGACGATCCGCGGCTACGACCGGGTGATGAGCATCGTCGCGGTGACCAGCGGCCAGGACTATCTGCCCGCGATCCAGGCCCTTCTCAATTCGGTCAAGATGACGAAGCCGGCCGCCGGCACTTCGCCGGCCCCCAAACCCGCCGGACCGGAAGCCGCACAGCCCGCCGCGCTGCAAGGCTATATGGACTACAATCCGTTCACCAAGTCCTGGACCTGGAAAGTACGCTACCCGCCGTCGAAATAGTCCTGCCGCAGCGCGGACGCTGACCTTGCCCTCCTGTCACAAGTCCGACTACAATCCGGTCTAACCAATATTCGCACAAGGAGGGATGAAATGGACCGCAAGCCGAAGTCGAAGCCCGCCAAGAAGACCCTGAAGGCGAAGAGCATGAAGTCCGTCCGGGGCGGCTCGCTGAACACCTACATCGAATCCGTCCCGGGCGAGAAGCAGGGTGGAAAGCCCGTCGGTCAGTTTAAAAGCGCCGGCGGCCTGAAGTTTGATGCGGACGACGTCGACTAGCTTCCTCCCGGGCTTATGTCCTATTCCGGCACGCGCATGAGCGACACTGTCTCCAGAAGGAACAGGAGGATCGCATGACCGACGAACAGGAAGACGCGCTGTACCGGGCCCTGCTCGCGCTCGACGAGAAGGTCGGACGCCTGCTGTCCGCCATCGAATCCACGAAGGTCGACGTCTCGGACTGCAGCACCGTCCAGGAGCTCCTGGACGCCCTGGAACACAAAGTCTGATCCTGCTCCCCCCGGGGGGAGCGGGCGACGCTTTGCTGTCTGCCGTCTACTGTCTTCTTTTCCCGCAAGGTTCCGGCTCCCTGGCGAGTGTACACTTACGATTACACTGCCGATGGATATCGAGTCCGACAAGGCCCGCCGCGACCTCATGCGGCTGGCGCTGGAGCACCGCACCCAGCTTTGGGGCTTCCTCATGGGCCTCACCAAGGACCCCCAGAAGGCCGAGGACCTCTTCCAGAACACCTACCTTGTCATCTGCGAGAAGTGGGACCAGTACAAGCCCGGCACCAACTTCATGGCCTGGGCCCGACAGATCGCCCGCTTTGAGTTCCTGGCCTCCGTCGACCCCTCCCGCCGCCGCTTCCTCACCGCTGAAATGGAAATCCTCGAGCAGGCCCTGCAAGCCGCCGAACGGGACGAGGACGCCCCCTCGCTGCGCCGCGATGCCCTGCGCCGCTGCCTCGAGCAGCTCCCCGATGCCCGCGGCCGCCGCGTCCTCGAGCTCCGCTACGCCCAGGGCCTCAGCGGCGAGCGCGTCGCCCGCGAAGCCGATCTCTCCCTGAACGCCCTCTACACCCTGCTCTCCCGGGTCCGGCGCGCGCTGCAGGACTGCATCGAACGCCGCCTCCGCGTCGAGGAGGCGGGCGCATGAACGAGCCGGTGCGCATCGACGTCGAACGCTACCTCGCGGGCGGCATGTCCGACGAGGAGACCGAGCGCTTCCTACTCTCGGTGCGCCAGGACCCCGACGCGCTCGCCCTGCTCGGCCGGGCTCTCGAGGACCAGGCGTATCTCTATGATGCGCTCCGCAGCCGGACGGACTCCGACTCGCTGCCGGCCCGCGACACGGCCCGCCTCGTCCTCAAGACCCGGCGCGTGCCGCTCGGACCCCGCCCCGAGGGGGGCCCCGCCGCGGGCTGGATCACGGGCGCCATCGCCGCGACGATCCTGATCCTCCTGGTGTATTCGTCGACGACGCCCCGCACGAAACCCGCGGCGCCGACGCCGGCACCGGTCGCCCGGACGATCGCGGTTCCTCCGGCGACGTCGCCCGAGCCGGTCCGGCCGGAGCCCGTCGTCCCGCCGACGCCGCCCGCGCCGAAAGTCGCGATGCCCGAGCCCCCTGCGCCGCTCCCCGTCGCGCCGGAACCTCCGGCGCCGGTCCCCGCGCCCGCGCCGAAGGAAAAGCCCGCACCGCCCACCCTCGTGATGCCGCCGGAGTCCCCGAAGAAGTCGCTCCCCGTCATCGCGAAAATCGAGCAGACCGCGGCCGGCGTCACGCTTCTCGACGCCGCCGGCCCCTCGGAGGCCCGCAACGCCCTGACGCTCTCGTCGGGTCAGGGCCTGGAGACCGGCGCCGCGGGCGGCGCGCTGCTCCGCTTCAACGACGGCACCAAAATCGAGCTCGCCCCCAATACGCTCGTCCGCGAGATCGTCGAGGAGCCCGCCACCGGCAAGAAGATCCTCCTCGCGCAGGGCAGCGTCCTGGGCGATATCGCCCGACAGCCGACGGGCAAGCCCTTCCTCTTCACGACGCCCCACGCCACGGCGAAGGTGCTCGGCACCGTGCTGCGCCTGACCGTCGAAGCGAAATACACGAAGCTGGAAGTCCGCGAGGGAAAGGTCCAGCTGAAGCGCAACTCCGACAACAAGGCGGTCGACGTCGTCGCGGGCTTCTTCGCGATCGCGGCCGACGGCGGCGATCTCGCCGCGAAGCCCAGCCCGGTCGACGAAGTCCTCCTCGGCCCGCTGCAGGGCGAGATCGGCGGCAACGAATGGCGCGCCGTCCAGGATCCCGCCGCGCCCGGCGGCGTCGCCCTCGAAGCCCTGCGGACGACGAACCGCCAGCCCTTCAAACAGACCGCCGATGCGGCGCGCGTCACCTGGGTCTTCCGCGCCGACGCGGGCCGCGACTATTACGTCTGGGCCCGCGGCTGCACGCTCGCGAAGGTCGACCCGATCAAGCACGACGCCGTCTTCCTCGAGTTCCTCGACAGCAAGGTGACGGAGCGCGAGGGGCCGAGCAAGGGCAACGCGGGCGGCGGCGAGCGCGCGATCTACAACGGCTATATGCACGGAAACGGATACTGGTGGGTCGGCGGCGACGCCGACGGCAACAACGACGAGCAGCCCGTGGTCGTGCGATTCAACCGGCCGGGCCTCCAGACGGTCCGGCTCTATGCCGCCGAAACTCCGATCCGGATCGACGCGATCTGGATCTCCGCGACCCAAAAGACCCGGCCGGACGCCCAGGGAGGTCCGGCCGCGGAACGCAAGTAGCTCCCGCCGGCGAGCCTCAGCAAACGGAGGAGACTCCATGTCCCAGTCAAAGTCTGTCCGCAGCCTGCCCCTGCTCGTGCTCTCCCTGATGGGCGCGGCCGCGCCGCAGGCCGTCACGCCGATCCGGCTCCATCCGGACAACCCGCATTACTTCGAGTTCCGCGGGCAGCCGACGGTCCTCGTCACCTCCGGCGAGCATTATGGCGCCGTCATGAACCTCGACTTCGACCCTGCGACCTACCTGAACCGGCTGCAGGCTGAAGGGCTCAATCTGACACGGACCTTCAGCGGCCAGTACTGCGAGCCCTGGGGCGCGCCGTGGAACACCCTCAACCCACCGGCGAACCGCTACGTCACCCCCTGGGCGCGCAGCGGGACGCCGGGATACGCCGACGGCGGCAACAAGTTCGATCTCAATACGTGGGATACCGCGTACTTCGATCGCCTGAAGAGCTTCGTCTCGATGGCCGGCCAGCGCGGCATCGTCGTCGAGCTCGTCCTCTTCTGCGTCATGTACGACGACAACCAGTGGAACATCAGCCCGATGAAGGCCTTGAACAACGTCAACAACATCGGCAACATCGCCTGGAACCAGCCCTACGACCTCAGCAACAGCGCGATCACGACCGTCGAAGACAACCTTGTCCGCAAGATCGTCACGGAGCTCAACGGCTTCGACAACGTCTATTACGAGCTCTGCAATGAGCCTTACATCGGCAACGCGACGCAGGCTTGGCACAGCCATATGGCGGACGTCCTCGTCGCGGCCGAAGCGGGCCTGCCGAACAAGCACCTGATCGCGCACAACATCGCCAATGGCTCCGGCCGGGCGAATCTGATCCCCGCGGTCTCGATCCTGAACTTCCACTACGCGAACCCGCCCGATGCGGTCGGGCAGAACTACGACTACAACCGCGTCGTCGCCTTCGACGAGACCGGCTTCCGCGGTTCGGCCGACGTCAACTACCGCACCGAAGCCTGGCAGTTCATCCTTGCGGGCGGCGCCCTGTACAGCAACCTCGACTGGTCCTATTCCGTCGACGCGGAGAACGGGACGTCCAGCGCCTGGGACCACAACCTGGGCGGCGGCGGCCAGACGATCCAGCACCAGCTGGGCATTCTGAAGAACTTCATCCACGGATGTGATTTCGTCCCGATGAGCCCGAACAACGGCGTCGTGACCGGCGGCATCCCCGGAGGTGCGTCGATCCGCGCGCTCGTCGAGAACGGGAAGCAATATGCGATCCACGTCACGGGCGGCAGTCAGGCGAATCTCGCCGTCAGCCTCCCGGCCGCCTCCTATCAGGCGCAATGGGTGAACACGAAGACTGGCGCCGTGGACAAGTCGGAGTCGTTCTCCCATGGCGGCGGCAACCGCACGATCGCGTCGCCGAACTACTCGGAGGACATCGCGCTGAAGATCACCCGGACCGCCGCCGCGGGCCCGGTGAAGATCCTGCCGCTCGGCGACTCGCTGACCTACGGCGCGCACTCCGCGCAGGATGCCGGCATCGGCGGTTACCGGAACGAGCTGTGGTCCCTGATCGTCGGCGGCGGCGCGACGGTCGACTTCGTCGGCTCCGTCAACGGCCCGGCCGCGGGCGGCGTCGACCCGGACCACGAGGGCCACGGCGGCTGGCGCATCGACGATCTGACGGGCCAGATCGACGGCTGGCTGGCCTCGTCGCAGCCCGACGTGATCCTGCTGCTCGCCGGCGCCAACGACATCATCCAGGGATATACCGTCGACACGGCCCAGGCGCGGATGAACACCCTGCTCGACCACCTCTTCACGGACCGCCCGGCCGCGAACGTGCTGCTGTCCACCCTGCCGTGGGTGCCGCAGCCGAACTTCTACAACTACGACCTCGGGAAGATCCAGGACTTCAACTCGCGTCTCCCCGGGATCGTCGCCGCGCGTCAGGGTCAGGGCCGGTCGATCTCGCTGGTCGACATGTACGGCCAGAGCGGCCTCGTCGCGGGGGACTTCGGATCCGACGGCGTCCATCCCACGGACCCGGGCTACGACAAGATGGCGACCGTCTGGTACGGCGCGCTCGCCCCGATCCTGGGCTCGACTACGCCGCCCCCCCCGCCTCCCCCCGGCGGCAGCGGGACGTTTTATCGGGCGATCAATCTGAACGGGCCCGCGCTCACGATCGACGGCCACGCGTGGGAAGGCTCGAACGCCGCGAACTACTCGTTCACGGGATCGAGCTTCGAGAACCAGGGCGTGGCGCTGAATCCGGCGACCGACACCGCCCGCGCGACGATGATCCGCTCGTCGATCTGGAACTCCGCAGGCAGCAACGTGACGATGTCCGCCGTCCCGAGCGGCACCTACCAGGTCTTCCTCTACGTCTGGGAGGATAACTTCTCGGCGACCTACTCCGTCCAGCTGGAAGGCCAGACGGTGCAGAGCAACTACTCCAGCGGAGCCGGCGGCCACTGGGATCGTCTGGGTCCGTGGAACGTCCCCATCACCGACGGGACGATCAACGTGACCTGCACCGCGGGCGACGCGAACCTGTCGGGTCTTGAAGTCTGGCAGGTCTCACTCGACGCCCCCGGGGGCGGCGGGGGCGGCAATACGGGGCCGGTGCTCCGGGAGTACTGGACGGGGATCGGCGGCGGCGGCGTCGCCGATCTCACGCAGCAGTCCGCATTCCCCGGGTCGCCGTCGGGCATGACCTGGGAGCAGAACTTCGAGGCGCCGACGGACTGGGCCGACAACTACGGCACGCGCCTCCGCGCCTATATCACCGCTCCGGCCAGCGGCGCCTATACGTTCTGGATCGCGGGTGACGACAACTGCGAGCTCTGGCTCAGCACGACCTCCGATCCGGCCAGCAAGGTGCGTATCGCCTGGGTCCCGGAATGGACGACGTCGCGCGAGTGGAACAAATACGCCGAGCAGCAGTCGGCGTCGATCACGCTGGCGGCCGGCCAGTCTTACTACCTCGAGGCGCTGCAGAAGGAAGGCGTCGGCGGGGACAACCTGGCCGTGGCGTGGAGCATCCCCGGCGGCGCGATCGAGGCGCCGATTCCCGGAGTCCGACTGAGCGCCGTCGATCCGGCACTCGGCTCCGGGGCGGCCGGCGGAGGTGCTCCGGCCGGAGGCGGGACGGCCCCCGCGGCGGCGACGGGCGGGTCGGCCGGCCACGTGTGGGGAAACTGCGGCTGCACGGGCCTGGAGTGGCTCCTGCTGCTTCTGCTCCGCGTCCGCCGCCGCGCTACCGCTTGACGGCCAGGACCGCGTCGACGACCGACCCGGTCTCCCGCGCCTGGACGTCGGCGAAGCCGGCCTCGAGCAGGATCGCGCGGTACTCGGCCGCGTTGCGCTCCTTGCCCTCGGTACAGACGAGCATATTGAGCGACTGCAGCTGGCCCTTGAGCGGCCCGCTCTTGTCGTCGTTGAGCAGCCGCTCGGCGATCAGGAGGCCGCCGCCCGAAGGCAGCCGCGCCTCGATCTTCGAGAGCAGGACCCTGATCTTGTCGGCCGACCAGTCGTGGAGGATGCGGCCGAGCGCGAAGAGGTCGGCTTCCGGCAGCGGGTCCTTGAAGAAATCGCCCGCGACGGTGTCGAGCCGCGCCTTGTCGGGCGACCGGTCGATAAACTCGCGCGCGACGGCGACGACGGGCGGCAGGTCGAAGATGGTGCCGCGGAGCTTCGGATGGCGGCGGACGGCCTCGATCGTGAGGTGGCCCGTGGCGCCGCCCAGATCGACGAGGTGCGTGAAGCGGCTCAGGTCGAACATCTCGACGACCCGCGGCGAGCTCAGCATGCCCATGCCGTGCATGCCCATGAGGAACGTGCGCTTGGCCTCATCGGATTTGAAGAAGTGCGCGAAGATGTCCCCCTTCAGCCCGTAGGTGGTCTCCCACAGGTGCGTGCCCTTGCGGATCGCGGTCTCGAGGTCGCCCCACATGCGGTAGCCGACGCGGTTGGAGTAGTCGATATAGCCGACCAGCGCGTTCGCGCTGGTGCGCACGAGGTAGGTCGACGCGGTCGCGTTATTCGCGTAGGTGCCGCCCTGCTTCGCCAGGAGTCCGCTGCCGACGCAGGCATCGAGAAGGCGCTCGGCGGCGTCGGCGTTCAGCGAAAGCTCCTTCGCGAGCTGGTCGGCGGTCGCGGCGCCCTGCTCCAGGCGCTCGAAGACGCCGAGCTCGAGGGCGGCGAACATCGCTTTGGAGCGGCGGAATCCGTCCAGCGACTCCAGCACCGGGGTCGGATCGGGGGCGGCGGTCATGACGAGGTTCTACCCCGCGTGACCGCGAAAGGACAGCAGAAGTTGCCCTAGAGCACCCGATGATGGGTGCTCGGGGGACGTTTGCGCAGGCTCGCCCCCGGGTTCTCGTCGGCGGACAACTCTTCCTCGTCCGCGTCCGCGCCGTCGACGCGACGTCGGATCATTCGCGCCAGCTTCTTCAGGTCGTCGAAGTCAGACGGCTTGACGCAATACGCGCGGATTCCCAGCCGCAGCGCCTCCTCGATGTCCTTCGAGGCCAGCGAGGACGTGAGCATCACCACGGGCAGCGGTCGCGTGTTGATGCGCGACCTCAGCCAGGAGAGGACCTCGAGGCCCGACCGGCGCGGCAGCTTGACGTCCAGGAGGAGCAGGCAGGGCGTCGGGTTTTCCTCGGTATTCTCGAAAGGCGGCGCGCTGGAAAGGTAGGCGACGGCCTCGTCACCGTCGGACAGGACCCGCAGCGGGCGTCGCAGCCCCGCTTTCTTCAAGGCCAGCTGAAGCAGCGCGGCAGCCGCCGGATCGTCTTCGATGAGCAGGATCGGCCGGTTCTGGTGCATCAATGCAGCTCCTCCAAGTTGACCGGCCGGTGCCGGACCATGGTTTAGGAGCCGCGGTCGCCGATCGTGTTATGGGTCCCCCGGGAACCTGGGGAGGCCAGGGCCGTGCCGGGTCACTTCTGCCGGCTGATGCGGGTCACGGCCAGGTAGGCGGAGGAGCGGACGCTCTTGTCCTCCCGGGGATCGCCCACGACTTCCAGAAGCTGCGGCAGCGCCGACTTCGCGGCCGGCCCGATGACGCCCAGGGCCTCGGCGGCCAGGCGCCGCACCCCCGTGTCGGGGTCGGTCAGCTTCCCGGCGATCTCGTCGACGAGCTTCGCCGCGGCGAAGACGTGGGTGCGCAGGGAATCCAGCGCGGCCCGGCGGACGCCTGCGTCCGAGTCGTCCAGCGCGCGGGTCAGGGACTTGCTTCCGTCGGGCGGAAGCGTGGAGAGCATCCCCAGGGCCGACGCGCAGGAGGCCCGCACGTCGCCGGACGGGTCGTCGGCGAAGCGCAGCACCTTGGCCAGCGGCACGAAGGCTCCGTCGCGGGACGCGCCCGCCAGGGCGGACAGCACCGCGGCGCGGACGCCCGGGTTGGGATCCTTCGCCAGGGTGTCCACCGCGTCGATCGCCGGCTCTTCAACCGGGCGCAGGCCTCCGATCGTGGACACGCCGAGGGACCGCAGCGCCGCGTCCTTCTCTCCGAGCAGCTCCCTGAGATACGGCAGCGCCGCCGGCCCCATCTCCGACAGCGCGCGCGTGCAGGCGATATCGAGACTGGACTTCCGGCTCTTCAGGATGCGCAGCAAGATCGGCGCGACCAGCACGGGGCTCTCGGCGCCGCAGACGGCGAGGGCGTCCACCAGCACGAGGGGCGACAGCGTGTCGCCGCCGCCCAGCGCCTTTTCCAGACGGGAGATCACGACCGGCAGCGCGGCCCGCTGGCCCTCGGACTTCAGCGCATCCAGCGCGCGCAGGGACGCGTCAAAGGCGGACTTGTCGCCGGTCTTCAGGCCCTCGACGAGCGCCTGGAGGACACGCGCGTCCCGGTTGCCGATGCGGCCCAGGGCGATCGCGGCCGCCTCGCGCCGGGAGCCGTTGTCGGATCGCAGCGCCGACAGGAGAATCTCGAGCACTTTCGGATCCTTGGGTGAGACCGCCGCGAGGGCCGTCGCCGCGTCGACGCGGACCCCGGGATTCGAGTCCTGCAGGGCTCTCGTAAGGGCGTCCTTGGCGGAGGCGGCCTCGGCGCCGCGCTCCTCGAGGGCCCGCGCCGCGAAGGAGCGCACCGTCGCGTCCGCATCCTGCAGCGCCTGGATCAGCGTGGCCACCGGGATCGAGCGACGGATCTCGGGCGAGGAGCTCGTCAGGTCGTTGAAGTAGGGCCGCGTCCGCTCCAGCTCCTTCCGCCAGGTGGGGGAGTCCGCCCGGACGCGCGACTCCGCCTCGAGGCGGCGCTCGAAGGCGAGCGTGTCGCCGGCGAGCTCCGGAACGAGCGCCATCACGCGGCTGGTGGGAATCGCGAAACCGTAGCCCGAGGCCGCGCTCAGGGCCCCCGCCTTGGCGAACACGACGCCGACCACCCGCGCGCGCTCGACGTCCACGAGCGGGCCCCCGCTGTTGCCCGGATTGATCTGCGCGTCGGTGCGGACGATGTCCGGCCACTCCTTCCCGTCCATCGACAGGTGGCCGGTGCCCGTGACGATGCCGCGCGTGACGGACATCGACTCCTGGCCGAAGGCGTCGCTCAGCGGGAATCCGAGCGCGACGACGTCGATGCCCCGCGTCGGCGAATCGCTGGCGATCTGCGTCGTCGTCAGTTTGTCCCGGCCCACGCGCAGGAGCGCGAGATCCTCCTCCGGAAAGCCGAGGAGCAACTCCGCGTCCAGGGCCTCCAGGCCGACGCCGTTTTCCCAGCCGACCCGGATCCGCCGCGCCTCGCGGATGACGTGGTAGTTCGTGAGAATGATCCCGTCCGCGCGCACGACGAAGCCGGTGCCGCTCGACTGGAGCACCCCGCGCTCCGCCGCGATCCAGACCACCGACTTCCGAAGCTGCTCCAGAAGTTCGCTGAGGCGCAGCTTCCCCGCGGGGGTGGCCGCGACGGCGGCCCCCACGGGTTTCTCCGGCTTCGAGACCGCGACCGGCACGGGCCGGGGCGTCGTCGCGGAGGAATTCCCCCGGAACATGAGGAGCACCACCAGGATCACCAGCGCGCAGACCCCTCCGGCGCTCCCGCCGAAGAGAAGCAGCTTCGTCCGCGGGTCCATCCCCTGGGTTTTGGGTTTGGCGGGGACCGGGACGGGGCGCGAGGCCTTGAGCAGCGGCCGCGCCGCGGGAGACGTCACGGGTCGACCCGGTGACGGCAGCGCCGGCGCCGGCGGCTGGGTCGCCGCCGCTTCATCCTCGTAGCGCTTGACGACGTCCTGGGCGCCGTAGGTCCGGGAATTCCCGCACTGCGGGCACTTGACGGACTTCCCGAGCGTGGACTCGCTGAACTTGAAGCCCTTCCCGCACGGGCACTGAACCTTGACGTTCATCGCATCACGCAACCCGGTTCAGGAAGTGCCGTACCGCTCCGGGTTTTCCCTCCTGCACGGCTTATTATAGGTTCTCCACCCGCCCGGGATCCCGCAATTCAGGTGGAAAGAGCCTTCTCTGGGAGGAGCAAGTAGGTTTAGATGGGCGGCGGACGTTGTTTTGAAGGGCCCTTTTGGGAGATGAAGGATGGGGCTGATGTCGCTCGTACGATCCGGAGTCCGGCGCATGGCGATGGCGACCGGGCGGCATCGGGGTCTCTATGTGAGGCTTTGCCGGCCGATGGGGACGGAGTATGCGCAGTTCGTGCGGCGTCACGGAGGCCTGGTTTCGGTGGGAGAGCACTGCAGCATCCTGCCGACGACGCTGTTCACCGATCCGGCGCTCGTTCGGCTGGGGAACAACGTGCATTTTTCGGCCTGCACGTTGATCGGGCATGACGGGTCGATCGCGATGCTGAACCGGGCCTACGGTGTGAAGCTGGATTCGGTGGGGAAGATCGATATCCGGGACAACGTGTTCATCGGGTTCGGAGCGGTCATCATGCCGAACGTGACGATCGGCCCGAACGCCGTCGTGGCCGCGGGGGCGGTGGTGACGCGGGACGTGGCCGAGGGCGACATCGTGGGCGGGGTGCCGGCCAAGCCCATCGGGCGGGTGGAGGCGCTGGTGAAAAAACTGCAGGCGGAAACCGACGCACTGCCCTGGGGCGAACTGATCCGGAAGCGCGAAGGAGGCTTCGACGCGGCGATGGAGCCAGAGCTGGTGCGGCGACGGAGGGAGCATTTTTTCCCCGAGGTGAAAAAGGGTTAAGGATCGCCCTTTTCGCCCGCGTCGTCGCCGGAGTGCCCCCCGTCCCCCGTCCTCAATAAAGGGGCATGATGAATCGCGCCGCGAAGCGGGGGCTCGGCATCCTTTGCGGAGCCGTCCTTGTTCCCGGCATCCTGCTCTTCGCCGTGCACCAGGCCGCCACCCGCACGGTCCGTCGCCACGAAGCCGCAATCTCAACGCTCCTGTCGGAGCTGCAGATCAACGGAACCCCGCGGCCCGGGATCTTCGGCGACCCGCTCCCCGGCCGGGGCTGGGATCTCTATGCCGAGGCTTCGGACGCCGTCGCCGCGCTGCCCCAGGACGAGCGGGGATTGATCACGCCGATGGAATTCATGATCGCGAATCCCGACGACGACCAACTCGCGGGCCTCTGGGCGAAGCAGGCGCCCGTGGTGGGACTGCTCCGGCGCGCGGTCCGTTGCCCCGACCAGTCGCGAAGCGCTCTGATGAACGATCGGCGCCTGGAGCGGTCGAATGTGGTCCATCTCCTTCGGGGGGGGAGCGGCCCGTCTGCATCGCATGCGTCGCGACCGCGAGGCCTTCGACATCGTCCTGCTGAGCATGGTCGTCGGCCGCGACACGCTGGGCCGGAACTACGGAGGTTCCGGATGGTCGCAGGAGACCGACCGGCGGGCGGCGGAGGACGGGTTGATCCTCCTGTCGGGACATTCGTTGTCGGCGCAGGATCTCGCGGAGCTCGCCGCCCGTCTCGACCGCCTTGACGAGGTCCGTCCCACCGTGGCGCGCGAATACCGGCTGGGGGACGCGATGGAACGTCTGGAGGCGCTCGAAGGTTCCCTCAAGGGCTGGGAGCATTCCGAGCCCCTGGAGGCGGGCGTCCGGCATCTGTTCCTGCCCTCGGTTGCCCTTGCCGCGGCGCTGGGGGACATCGAGGACGCCTACCGCTCGCTTCAGGACGTCGAGAAGGGTCCTGCGGCCGGACGCTTTGAAGCGGCGGAGGGCTTGGGACCTCCATGGCGACGGGGACAAGCCCCGGGAACCTGCCTGGTTCCGACCAACAATCGGTACTACGAGGAATCCTTGACGCTGGGGCGGTTGTCCCTTTTGCGCACGGCAGTGGCTGTCGCCTGGCACGAAGCCGACACCGGGACCCGGGCCGGATGCTTCGAAGACCTCGTCCCGAAATATCTGTCGCGAGTTCCCCAGCCCTGCTCGTCTGAAGAAACGTGGGGCTGCTCCGCCGGGATTCTCACGATCAAGACCCCCCGGGGAGAGCAGCAGGTTCCGGTGAAACGACGTTAGGAAGGCCCCGGGGGGGGGCACAGACGGTGCCCCTGATCGCTGAGAATTCCGTTTTGCTTTGAAATCTTAACGAAATCATCACACTATCTTCATGTGAGTTCGCAGGCGATATCGGGGCCGGAGGCTCCTGGAATTCCCTCCGGGATCCCTGGCAAGGGCAGCCGAACCGCGGCGCTCTGGAGATACGCCGCCGCAACCTACGTCCTCCTCCTCGTCAATCACCTGGAATTCCTGAGTGCCTCCGACCCGTCGGGCGTCATCGCCGGGATCTTTGCCGCAGCGGTGTATTTCACCGGAGCCCTCCTGCATCTGCTGCTGGTCTTCGTCCCGGTGCTCCTGCTCCATGCCGCCGTGGGAACCGGGAGACTCGGGACCTGGACGGTCTACGGAACGGCCGTCGCCCTGTTTTCGCTGCTGCAGGGACTGACGCTGCTCGACGCCTACGTCTACCGTCTTTACGGATTCCACTTCAACGGCATGGTCTGGAACCTCGTCATCACGTCGGGCGGCCTGACCTCCATGGGCGCCGGGATCTCCACGGTGCTCGTGTTCTGCGCTCTCGCCCTGGGCGTCGTCGCCGTCCAGGCGGGCCTGCTCGCCGCCGTGTTGAAAGTCCCGAGACTCCGGCAGCTTGGGCGAGGACTGATGACGCGGCGCCGCATCGCGCTCGCGGCGGCCTCCGTCGCGCTGCTTGTGACCGCCGAGAAGGTCGCCTACGCCGTCTCCGTCTTCCGCGCCTATGCGCCCGTTCCCGCGGCCTCGACCGCCTTCCCCTTCTATATCCCGGTGACTTTCTCCACCGCCCTGCGTCGCGCGGGCTTCAGCGAGCGCCGCGACGGGATGATGAGCGTCGGCGTCGGCGGAACGAGAACCGCCTATCCGCTCGCCGCGATCCGGACCGATCCGGTCGTGAAGCCCCCGAACGTGATCTGGCTCGTGTCCGAGTCGCTCCGGGCCGACATGCTGGATCCCGCGATCATGCCCGCGGCCTGCCGCTTCGGGGAGGAGAGCGTCCGCTTTCTCCGGCACTACAGCGGCGGCAACGGCACGCGCATGGGAATGTTCTCGATGTTCTACGGCCTGCCGGGAACCTGCTGGCAGTCCATGCTGGCCCAGCGCCGCAGCCCGGTTCTCCTCGACCGGCTCCAGGACGCGGGATATTCCCTGCACCTGTACACCAGCGCCGAGTTCTCGTTCCCCGAGCTCGACAAGACGGTCTTCGCGCGGGTCCCCGCCTCGCAGCTCCACGAGGCGAAGGCCCCCGAACGATGGAAACGCGACCGCGACAACGTCGACGCGATCCTCGCGGCGCTGGACCGCCGCGATCCCTCGAAGCCGTTCTTCACCTTCATGTTCTTCGAGTCCCCGCACGCCCCCTATACGTTCCCCCCGGAATGCGCGCTGTCGCAGCCCTGCGTGACCGACCTCAACTATCTCACGATGGACCTCAAGACCGACATCGGCGCGATCAAGAACAGCTATATCAACGCCGTCCGTCACCTGGACACGCAGCTGAACCGCGTCTTCGCGCACCTCCGCGAGAAGAAGCTGCTGGACTCGACGATCGTCGTCCTGACCGGCGACCACGGCGAGGAGTTCATGGAGAAGGGCCGCTGGGGGCACCACTCCGCGTACAGCGAAGAGCAGATCCGCGTCCCCCTGATCCTCCGTCTCCCCGGCGTCGCGCCCGCCGTCGTCGACCGCATGACCAGCCACCTCGACCTGCCCTCGACGCTGCTCCCGCGGCTCGGGGTGACCAATCCCGCCTCGGACTACGGGCTGGGCGTCGACCTGCTGAAGGACGCTCCGCGCACGTACCTGATGGTCAGCGGCTGGTCCGAAGTCGTCTATGTCGACGACTCCTACAAGGCCGTCTTCCCGGTGAAGTCCTATAACCTGGCCCGGCGGGAGATCAGGACGAGGGACGACGGCCCGGCCGACATTTCCGTTTTCCTGTCGGCCCGGCGCGACCAGGTCACGCAGTTCATGAAAGACCTGCGGCGCTTCCCGTAGTCGTCGGCGGGGACGCTCAGCGGCCGTCCTCCGGCTTGAGGTAGAGCGGCGACTTTCGGCCCTCCTCGTAGCTGCCCTGGATCTTCTTGACGCGATCCGCCTTGCGGGCCGCATAGTCGGCGCCCTTCGCGGGGTCCAGCTCGACGCATTTCAGCCGCGGCCAGGCCGCGTCGAGCTTCGTCGCCTCTTCGGAACCCTTCGTGACGGGGACCAGGCCGGGCGTGTTGCTCCAGTAGCCCCATTTCGACCAGACGTGGACGTAGTAGGTCTTCCCCGCGGCCAGGTCCGCCTCGATCAGCGTGCTGCCCTCGCCGAACGAAAGAAAGAGATGCTTTCCCGGCGGGCACAGGGACTCGAAGTAGGCATCCACCTCGGTGAACCCCAGCAGCTTGCCGTCGTTGTCCACGTACTCGAAGATCGGAAAGCTGTCGCTGCCCCAGAACGACGAGCTCTGATAGACGATGAGCTTGGCTTCGGCGGGTCCGGGCGGGGGTTTGGGCGACGCGTCGCGCGTATACCCGGCGCAGGCGGCGAGGAGCAGCGGAAGGGCGGCGGCGGCCAGTCTCATGATGTTCCTCCGGCGATGGCTCGACGGTCCACCCTACGACAAACCCGGGCCGAGCTCCAGGAAATCGAAAGCGCGGCGCTCACGGGACGAAAGAAAAGAACTGAAAGAAGCGCCGCGGGACAACGATCTACCTGTTGGACGCGAGGGAGAGTGGCGTCGAACCACCGCTCCCTTCGTCCGGTGATTCCTTCCGGCGGAATCTGACAGGATCCCTCTCGGGGTCCGGCGTCATCCCGTCCCGCCGGACCCCCGCAACTTTCGGACGGACGAAAGGAACAGGTGAATCCATGGCGACCCGACTGGCGACGGCGGCGGACATGAAGACTCTGGCGGGCGAGCTCGGCCAGATCGTTCAGGTCAACGTCTATATGTGCTGCGACGGCGAAGGCGGCACGACCCCGGGCGGAGGGGGCCCGGGGCGGCCGACGTCGACCCGCCTCGCGAAAGCCCTGCGCTTCACGATCAAAATCCTGATGGAGAACCTGGACACCCAGACGCTGCTCCAGGTCTTCATCCGCGTCGGCGAGGAGGTCCTCGCCCAGCAGGTCGTGATGCACGGCGAGAAGCCCGAGTTCTACATCGGGCACGCCGAGGTGCTCTTCAACCGCGGCGTCGACCTGCAGAACGAGCAGCTGACCTTCGAGATGGTCCATCCCGGCATCCCGAGCAACGAGGAGCCGCACGTCCGCCTCCAGGTCACCGACTTCGGACTCGTCATGGACGACGGATCCGTCCGCGGCGCCTCGGTCGACATGGAAGAGTCGCCGATCTTCACCGACAAGCACCACGAGGATTATCCCCCGGGCCACTGGAACTTCGTCGACGGCAACCGCTCGAGCGGCCGAGTCCTCATCCACGTGTCCTGACCGAATCCCCCCGAGTCGCCCGCCCGGGGTCCGCAGGGGCCCCGGGCGGGGCGCATCTCCCCCGGGGGCTGCAGGTATTCTGACGAAAACGCGCGCGGCCTCCGTATACTCCCGCCCATGGCAAAGGACGTCCGCACCTGCAGCGCGTGTTCCGTCGAACTCGACGTCGCCGAAGGCGTCGAGCTCTGGGGTTCGTGGTTCTGCTCGAAATGCTTCGTGGGCCAGGCCGGCGACTTCGGGCGCGAACTCAAGCCCGAGGAGCTGGCGCGGCTGCGCCGACTCGGCCGCGAGCTCTCCGGCTTCCTGCCGCCCGACATCCTCGAGATGATCCTGACGGGCTTCTACAAGCGGGCGGCGGGCACGAAGAAGCCGCCCGACAAGAACGAACTCTCGCGCGCCGTCGGCGAACTGCAGCGCGTCACCGCGACCGCCTGCTTCCGCCAGATCCTCAACCTGCTCAAGACCTGGGAGGACATGTTCGGCAAGTTCGTTCAGGAGCAGGAAACCGAGATCCGGGAAAAGGTCCGGCACCTGACCGACCTCGAGGAATAGGCTCCCGCTATTTCGAGGCCAGAACGTCCACCTTCTCGATGGACGGAGGCTTCGCCAGCAATTCCGCCGCCTTGGCCATGAGCGCGGCCGCGACGCGTCCCGACAGATGAGCCTGGCGTCCGTCCTCATTCGGGAAGGTGTCGAAGATCCCGAAGGTCGAAGGGCCCAGCCGAATTGCATACCACGTCACCGTGGCCGGCTCCTCCCGGACGATCGCCAGTCCGGATTTCAGAAACGCTTCGACGTCGGACTCCCTGCCGGGCTTCGCCTCGAGTCGGACGAACAACCCCGCCTTGACCATGGCCGACCTCCCTCGGTTCTTCCGGTACTCGAGAGCCGCGAGGGAGGCCGATGTTGCGCGTCAGCGGAAGCGGGGACGCGAGCCGACGTAGAGGCCCATCGCCTCCGAGGGCGGGAGCGCGCGGCTGTAGATCAGCACCGAGCCGAGGAGGCCTGCGTACCACTCGGTGCCGCCCGGCGGATTCGCGCCGACCTGCACGCGGGTGGCCCGGCGCAGCGGCGACTCCGGGAGGGGAATCGAGCTGTCCTCCTTCCCGTCGATATAGAACGTCAGCCGCGCCTGGTCCCAGGTGCAGCCGATCAGCGTCCACTTCCCCGCCGCCACCGTCACCTTCGACCGGCCCACCCGCGCGCGCCGGGCGGGCCAGTTCATCCAGAACTCGACGTAGCCCTGATTGAGGAAGAGCGCGAAGTCGTCGATGTCGACCCCCTTGTCGATATAGCCCCGGTCCACGATCCCGCCCCACTGCGCGAGGGTGTCGCATTTCACCCACGCGAACATCGAGCCGGCCTTGTCGACCGCCTGCACCGCGGGCGGCACGTCGTAGTGCACGAGCGTCCGCGCGAAGGCGAGCGACTTCACCCCGCCCGCGTCCGACACCGTCGCGCCCTGGTTCGTCGGCTTGCTGCCGGACGCGAGGTCGCGGAAGGGATCCGCGCCCGAGCGTCCGGGCTCGACCCAGAAGACCAGGCCTGTCCGGTTCATCGCGCCGGCCAGCTCGATATGGAGGCTTTCGATGCGGGTGTCGATCTTGACGCGGGCCGGACCGGCCGCGGCGAGCTGGCCCTGTTCGTAGTGGCCCAGCGCGTGGCGCAGCAGCGCCGTGCGGACGAGGCCCCGGTCGGACGGAGCCAGCTCGAACCACGCGTCGCCGATCTCCAGCTGCTCCGAGAGCGTGGGCTTGCCCAGCTCCCGCAGGGCCAGCGCCTTCAGCTTCTCGTCCGAGCCGCGCGCGAGCGCCGGCAGCCCCGCGCCCCAGTCCTCCCTCGTAAAGCACCAGAAGCGCCCCACCTCGAGGCTTGCGGCGGCATCCTCCGTCTTCTCCAGCAGCGGCTTGACCTTCTGATACTGCTTCAGCGTCTCGGCGGCCTCCTTGAGGGTGCCCGTCGCGCGGGTCAGCAGGGGCGTGTCCTTCGCGTTCCTCGCCGCGGCTTCCGCCTTCTCGGCGTAGCCCGACGCGGCCTCGAACTGGCCGGCGTCGAGCGCCTCGTCGGCCAGCGCCAGGCAGACGTCGGCCATCGCGTGGGCGTCGTCGGCCGACTTCGGAGGAGCGATGCGCCCGACGGCGTCCTTCTGCAGCCCGGGCGCGTCGACGGCGAACACTTTCGCGGTCTCGTCGATGGCGTCGATGGCGGCGCGGGGATCGCCGGCCTGAACGGCGACCTCGCGGGCCTCGCGGAAGAGGACGTAGCGGGAGGCGGCGTCGTTCATGGGGTCGCGGCCGGCGGTCAGGAGGGTGCGCGAGAAGGCCCGGAGCTCGGCGGGCTTGGTCCGGGAGTACTCGGCCTTATAGTGGAGCCGGATGATGCGTTCGGCTTCTTTGAGGTCGCCCGCGGCGGGTTCGGCCGCTTTTTCCGCGGCGGCCTGGGCGAACAGGAATGCCAGCGCGAGAAGGCCTTCCGTCATGAGGCACCTCCAGCCCGGTCCCGCTCCGCCCTTCTATAGCACAGCGGGGCATTTTTGATGCACCAAACGCCATCGGGGAATCTGAGATCTAAGAAGAACTCCCAGACGCTTTTGGGCCGATCAGGACGAAGAAACACGGAAACAAGTACTTACCGGAGTACTCATACCGCCCCCAGGCAGCAGGGTTCAGGATGGTTCAGGCTCAGTAGCCTGGAACATCATCGAGTTCCCTCGTTCCTCCCTGTCCCCTGGACTAACTACTTCGGAGCCATCATCGAACTTGGCTTCCATTTCCGGAGGGCACCTGAAGCAATGAGAGTCGGGGAGTTCATGCCTCGGACTGAAAGGGAGGCCGGACCTACGCGCCGAGAACGGCCGCCAGTCCGTTCCAAAGAGACCGTCTTGCTGAGAGCGCAGCCCGAGCCGCCGAGGTCCCTCTGGCCCACTTCGCTTGGTCCTCCCCGCAGAGGCTGGTGAGCAACTTCTTGGCCAGCGGCCCGTGCACCTCCAGATCCAGGTGGATATGTCGGTCGAGGTAAAGTCTGAAGGAATCGCAGCGCGTGCCGGACCGCTCCATTTGTTCCAGGATGCGTCGGAACATGGCGGGGACGAGGTCCTCGCGTCCGAGGAGAAACGAGGCGGCGACCTCTATCGTGGGGGAATCACAGGCGCGAAGCGTGTCGAGCACAAAAGTACGCGTGGACACCGCAATGGGCAGTGGGAGTAGGGCCTCCTCCGGCCTCAGGCCCTCACGGAGCCCGGCAATGAATTTCCGGATTGGCTCGGTATCGGCTTGGATTTCCTCCATCGCCGCGAGGTAGAGCTCGAAGTGGCTCATATAGCGGCGCGGTTCTACCTCGTCGGTTTCTTCTCCCAGGACGATCTCGTTGACGAGGCGAGCCGCGATCGGGTCGGCCGGCGGGAGCCAGGGGACCTCCACGCTTGTCAGGCGTCGCTGGAGGGTCTTGAGAAGACTCATGAAGTCCCATACGGCAAAGACGTGGGAGGCCATGAAGATGCGAAGCGAGGCCACGTTCCCGATTAAGGGATAGATGGGGTGAACGAGGAGTTCCTCGCGAATGGTTCGGAGCTCTTCTTCAAGGACGCTCCAGAATGGGAAAGCCCCGAGGTCCGGCTCCTTCCCGGTCGGTCGCATATTCAAGCTCTCCATGATACAAGGTCGCCATTGGTTCGGTCACGACTCCTCAGCGGGCGACCAGAATCCTTCACGCCGGAGGATCAGACTACGTCGAACCGCTCGAGATCTCGTAAAAGCCTGAACTGAACCAAAAGAGCTTCTTGGATTCGACACGGTCGCCTACTCAGTCCGCGACGCCCGGTGAACGAGGACGGCCCGAAGCGGGAGGTCACCGTCGTCATTCGGGAAGATCTCCAGGACATGAGCGCCGTTGCTCAGCCGGACGCCAAGGTGTAGCGGTCTTCGCCGGCCGACGTCCTCGGCACGGCGAGAACCGGGCCGAACCCGTTCGAGGTCGGAAGCTTTTCCGTGCCCTCCGGAGGAGCGGTCGACGGCTTCCATACGTCCAGGAAGTTCGGGCGTACCTCCAGGGTGGAGGTCGTTCCATCCGGATAGGGCATGCCCTTCGAGGGACCTTTCACCAGTGCGGAAATCATGAGCCACTTTGGGTCGATGATCAGGCGCCCCGATATCGACATGAATTTCTCCTTCGCGTCGCCCCGCCGTCCGACGCTGCCGCCCTGCGCCGCCCTGGCAGGCGGGTGGCCAGAGGATGCTGCCGGCCCCCGCCGCCCGGGTCCGTAGGCGGGCCGTTTGTCAGGTCGGTCCGGCGCTTGATTACGCTTTGGAGACAGACACCTTTCGGGCCATAAGGCCGGATGTCCCAAAAATGAGTATCCCGAGTCCCACATAAAGTGCCATCGTTGCCGGGCTTGCTGGAGACTCCGGAGTAGAAAAAGGCACAATCATTGCGACTGCAGTTGCTACCCCTACTAACGTGCCGAGCAGCCAAGACCCAAGGTAGGACTTCACACGCCATTGGATCCAAGCGCCCATTAGTGCCCCGATGATGGCCGCGGGAGGCGCAAATATGAAGCCAACGATCGGCGCAAGATTGGATTCAGGGAGGAAGATCGCCGGCAAGCAGACTCCAAGTGCCGCCGTCAATCCACCTGCGACCAGGCTTGCCGCTATTGCTCCCTTGGCCATATCGATTCACTCATACGGCATCCACCTATTTTGCGGGCCCGTCTCGCGCCCTACGGCCCGCCGCACGGCGGATCCTTCAAGTCGAACCACAAACCTACGCGCCCGCCGAGGTGCTTCAGCCGAAGAGCCGCCTCGGTCCCGAAGGGTTGCCGTTTCAACGACGTTGAAGGGGGACGGGGATGGCGACGATGTCGTCGATCCAGAGCACGGCACGGCGGGAGGACGGGTCGAGCAGGATGTTGGTGCTGATGTTCAGGCCGAAGTCGGTCGCCGGACCGTGCCACTGGTCGTCGTTCGCGCCCGCCCAGTGGTCGCCGCCCAGGAGGTCCTCCGGACGGAGAACCAGCTTCTGCCAATCGGAGGTGCACTCCAGCGGGAACGCCTTCTGGTGACACTGGCCGCTCGAATCGGAAAGACGGATCGATACCCGCGCCAGCGTGCTGGTCTTGAGCCACAGGTGCAGCTCCTTGAACTCGCGTCCCCCCAGCGCCCGGAGGTCGCGCCAGATCCCGACGTACGTGCCGCCCCCGCTGAAGTCTCCCTCCAGCCGGAAGGACCGCTTCCCCCGATGCGCGACCGTCGCGTCGGGGGCAACGCTCCCCCGCGCACCCGGGAACTCCTTGCCGCCCACATATTTCCATGCCGTCGGGCTCTGCTCGAAATCGTCGAGCACCACGCCCTCGACGGAGGCCGGGTGCGCGATCCAGAGGCCGACCGCGGCGCCCAACACCGCCAGCGCCATGGGGACCAGCAGTCCCCGGTGCTTCTTCGCCCGCCGCCACACCCGGGCTGTCTTCGAGATCGGCCGCGCCTCGATCGGGTCGCCCCGCAGGAACCGGGCCAGGTCGTCCGCCAGCGCGCCGGCCGAAGGGTACCGCCGCGCCGGGTTCTTCTCAAGGGCCTTCAGGCAGATCGTCCGCAGGTCGGCGGGTCCCTGCGGCGCGACGGGCTCCTCGACGCCGACCTTCCGCAGGATCTCAGCGACCGACGTCCCGGAGAACGGCACGTCGCCGGTGAGCACTTCGTAGAGGATCGCACCGAGGGAATAGACGTCCGCCCGCGCGTCGGTGTCGTGGACCCGCCCCTCCGCCTGTTCGGGCGCGGCGTACGAGGGCGTGCCGAAGAACGCCCCGCTGCGGGTGAGCTCACTCGGTACCTGCAGGTCGCGCGACAGGCCGAAGTCCAGCAGGTGGGGCTGGCCCTCGCGGTCGACCAGGATGTTTCCGGGTTTCAGGTCCCGGTGGAGCACGCCCTGCTCATGAGCGTACTGGACCGCGCGCACGACCTTCTGCAGCAGCGCCACCCGCGCAGGAAGGTCGCCGGCCTTCGGGTCGAAGGGCTTTCCCGGGATCAGTTCGAGGCTCAGGTAGACGGCGTCGCCGGCGCGGCCGATCTCGTAGAGCGTCGCGATGGCCGGGTGACGGAGCCGCGCGGTGTTGCGCGCCTCCCGTTGGAACCGCTCCAGCTGGCCGGCGCTGTAGGCCTGGGCGGTCTTGAGCATCTTGAGGGCGACCTCGCGGCCGAGCTCCTCGTCGACGGCGCGGAAGACCACGCCCATGCCGCCCTCCCCGAGGAGCTCGCCGAGCCGGTACTTGCCGACCTTCCTCGGCGGGGGAGCGGCCTCGGTCTCCTCGCCGAACCCGCCCATCGTGGGACGGCGCTCACCCTCGTCGGAGGAGAGGAACCAGAGGACCTTCTCGCGCCGTTCTTCGCTGGGCGTCATTCGTTCAGGAGGCTGCGAAGCTCCTCCTCCACGTCGTGCTGGTTCTCGACCGTGGCCCTTACCGCAGCCTTGAGGAGCTCCCGGAGCCGCGCCCGGCAGTGCGTGAGGTAGTTGCGCACGTCGGACTCAGACAGGCCCCAGCGGCCGGCGACCGATCCGTAGGTCGGGAGCTGGAGCTCACCGCCCCGGCTGGACACGGTCGTTTCCTTCGCCGCGTCCGGATCGAGCAGGTAGCTGCGGAACACGTTGAAGTAGACTGCTTTGCCCTCCGTGCGGAGCTCGGCCTCGAGCCGCGCGATCGAATCGTCGACGAGGCAGGAGAGCCACTGGCGATCGAAGACCTCGTCGGGGGTGGCGCCCGAGGGGACCTCGGCCTCGCCGTCGAGCGCGACGACCGGTTCGATGGGGCGGCGGACCTCCGCGGCGCGGTCGGCGTCGATGAGGAAGTTCCTCAGCGCCTGCTTGAAGTAGCTGCGGAACCGGCCGTCCTCGGCCCGGGCGGAGGCAATGAGCCCGTTCTGCAGCAGCCGGGCGAAGAACGACTGGGTGAGGTCCTTGGCATCCTCGTTCGATTTCTTCCAGCCCACCCGGATATAGGCGTAGGCCGGCCTCCAATAGGTGCGCAGGAGCACGTCCAGCCGGTCGCGGTAGCCGGGCAGGGTGCGATCCTGGGCCCCCAGGATCTGGGACCACTGCGTGGTGGGGAAGGATCGGGTGCTGCCCCCCAGGGTCGTGTCGCCGTACCCCATACTCTTCCTACTATAGCGCAATCGCATTTCATCGCGGAGGATTCTTCTAAACGGACCGGGGCAGGACCCGTAGGAGGGCGTGGAGCGAGCCGTAGCCCTCCAGGAGCTGCCGATGAACGTGCGCCATGGCATCCGTCTGTTGTCGATCTTCATCGCCTGCCTGCTCTGCGCGGGCGGGCCGCTCTGGTCGGCACAGCAGAACGGCATTCCCCGCATCATCTTCGACTCGGACATGTCCAGCGATCATGACGATGTCGGGGACATCGCCGTGCTGCATGGACTGGCGAGCATGGGGGAATGCGAGATCATCGGCATGATGGTTTCTTCCCAGAACGGAGGGACGCCGCTCTGCATGGATGCGATCAACACCTACTACGGCAAGCCCAACATCCCCATCGGCGTCCGGCCGGATATCGGAGGCCTCGGGGAATACGCGGGGATCATCGCTTCCGAATTCCCCCACGGTCCGGAACAATCTCCGAAGGATTTTCCCCTGGCGGTGAATCTCTACCGCCAACTCCTGGCGTCTCAGCCGGATCGCAGCGTGATCATCGCCACGACCGGTTATCTCAACAACCTGCAAGCCCTGCTGCAATCCGGTCCGGATCAGTTCAGCGTCCTGAACGGCATGGATCTGGTCCGCCAGAAGGTCAAACTCTGGGCCTGCGCCGGCGGAGCCTTCCCGAGCGGAGGCGAATTCAACTTCACGGTCGAACCCGCCGCCTCCTTTTATGTGGTGAACAATTGGCCAACGGCCGTCACGTACACGGGATTCGATATCGGGTCAGCCATCTATACGGGCGGGCGGATTGCGGAGGCCCCGACGACCAGCCCCATCCGCCGCGTCTACGTGGGTCTGAAAAACCAATATCCCTATCCTTCCTGGGGCCAGGTCGCGATCTACCAGGCCGTCCGCGGCTCGCGAGGTCTTTGGGGCGCAGTGACCGTCGGTCATAACATCTGCACTCCGACCGGAAGCAATGCCTGGAGCACGGACCGGGATCCGACGGGCAATGAAGAACAGGCGTACCTATTGGAGATCGTGCGGAATCCGGTGCGGGCGGGACTCGACGCGATGTTCATGCTGTCTCCCAATGATGGAACGCCGAGCAAGCCGGGCGAGCCGTCCGACCTGCGGGCCACGATCGTCGGCGGCACCCGGATCGACCTGCAATGGACGGATAATGCCTATAACGAAAACGGATTCATCGTCGAGCGCAGGATCAACGGCGTTTACACTCCGATCGCCACCGTCGGCGCCAATGTGACCAGCTATTCAGATCCGGGGCTCTCGGCGACCGCCAATGCTTCCTATCGGGTGAAGGCCACCAATGCCGTCGGCGACTCGATTTATTCCACCGTCTGGGTCTACAGCGGCTGGACCGAGATCAACATTTCGAATCCCGCTGACCTTCCGGTGTACACCTACTACCAGACCAGCAACCTGAGGATCAGGGACTTCACGTTCCGGCCCGAGCATGTGACCCTGAACAATGATTCCAACCACGGTCAGAATCTGACGATCGACGTCGACGTGAGCGCGGGCGGTTCGGAAGGGAATTTCCATGTGTATTTCTTCTATCAGGACGCGAACAACTGGTACCGGCTGAACGTCGGAGGGTCCTCGTGTCAATTCGAGAAACGGATCAACGGCACGATCACCCAGATCGGAACATCGGCGCCCGTTCAGAACATCGGCCCCGGCAGTCCCTTCCACCACTGGAAAGTCGACGTCCGCAGTCCGGGGACATACACCTTCATCAATGAAGGAGCCACGCTCCTGAATGTCTCTGAAGCCTTCAGTCTGACCAGCGGGAGGATCGGCCTGGGCGGCTGGGCCCGCACCCCGGTCTGGGAGAATTTCCGTTTCGACGCGGGGAGCGGCGGGGGCGGTGGGACTACCAGCCCCGCCATCACGACGCATCCGGCGAACCAGGCGGTGGCCCAGGGCCAGACGGCGACCTTCAGCGTGACGGCGACGGGAACGGCGCCGCTGAATTACCGCTGGCAGAGGAACGAGGCGGACATTCCCGGGGCGAGCTCAGCCTCGTACACCACTCCCGCGACCACGGCGGCCGACAACGGGGCGACCTTCCGGGTCGTCGTCAGCAATGCCGTCGGCAGCGTGACGAGCAACTCCGCCACGCTGACGGTGACCGGCGGCGGGCTGGATCCGCTGATCCCGTGGACGGCGCTGATCCACGACGGCGGCGGCGCCTGGGGCGGTTCGGGGAGCACCGCCGACAAGGCCTTCGACGGAAACACGGCCACGTTCTATGACGCGGCGGCCGGCGACGGCGCCACCACCGGCATCGACGTCGGCGCCGGCAACGCCGCCACCGTGACCTCGATCCGCTTCTATGCGCGTGCCGGCTGGCCGCAGCGGATGATCGGCGGGATGTTCGAAGGGTCGCACTCGCCGACCGGCGGCTACGTGACGCTGGCGACGGCGAGCAGCGCCTCGGATACCGCGTGGACGACCCTGATGGTCGCCGGCGCCGCGCCGTACCGCTACCTGCGCTACCGCACGCCGGCGGGCGGCTGGTGCAACGTCGCCGAGATCGAGTTCCGCGGCAGTCTCAGCACATCCACCGCCGTTCCGCCGACCATCACGGCGCATCCGGCGGACCAGACGGTGGCAGAAGGTCAGACGGCGACCTTCAGCGTGATCGCGACAGGGACGGCGCCGCTGAGTTACCGGTGGCAGAAAAACGGGGCGGATATCGCCGCGGCAACTTCGGCGTCGTACACCACGCCGGCGACAACGCTCTCCGACAGCGGCACGACCTTCCGGGTCATCGTGACCAACTCTGCCGGCAGCGCGATCTCGAATTCGGCGACCCTGACGGTCAATCCCAGCACAAGTACGCTCCCCAGCCCCTGGGTCGATCAGGACGTCGGTACGCCGGGAGTCGCCGGGACCGCAAGCTACTCCGGCGGCACCTTTACGGCAAGCGGGTCCGGGGCGGGAATCACCGGGAGTTCCGATCAGTTCAACTTCACGTCTCAGCCGCTCTCCGGGGACGGGGAGATCATCGGCCGCATCGCAGGCCTGGGGACGGCCCCCGGAGCCATGGCGGGGGTGATGATCCGGGAGAGCCAGGCGGCGAATTCGAGCTTCGCCTTCACGGCGCTGGTGGCCGGGGGCAGCACGGCCTTCCTGAGCCGGCCATCGACCGGGGGATCCGTGGTGTCGACGGCGGGCCCGGCGGCGACGGCGCCCTGCTGGGTCCGGCTCGTGCGGAGCGGGAACACGTTCACGAGCTCCGTCTCCTCCGACGGAGTGACCTGGACGCAGATCGGGAGCCCGGTCACGATTGCCATGAGCGCCAACGTTCTGATCGGCTTCGCGGTGACAAGCGGAAGTAATGCGGCGGCCGACACCGCGATGGTGGACTCGGTCACGGGCAGCGGAGGCTGGCAGGCTCTGGCGGGTGCGACTCCGTCGCCGGCCCCGAGCAGCGGAGGAGGCGGACACAAGAACTGCGGCGCCACGGGCATGGAGACGCTCATCGTTTTGGGCCTGCTCTCGATGATCCGGAGGCGGAGGCGATGATCGAGTGAGAGGGCGATGATATTGCGTCAGACCGCCGATTCGGATTCGATATAATTCCGGGAAGGTAACCGTTCACCATAGATGGAGGGCACCTCCCATACGAAGCGAGCCCGTCGATAGAGATTAAGCACATCGCGATAGGAGAATCTCCCCACTTCATACAATGAAAATGGGTACTCACCGGAGTACTCATGGGCTCCCCGCTCTCACCTTGCAAATCAGTCGCAGCTAACTGCCTGTAGTGGAAGGGTTTGGTGGGCCCGCCCGGACTCGGCACCGGGAACCAAGGGATTATGAGGCCTCTGCCCCTTCCTTGCATCAGGACCCAACTCGCAGTGCCTTCGAACGTCGAGCCCCCCTCCTCTGTCCTAATTTGTCCTAAACGGCAATCGTCTCCTAGTAATCGATGATATGGGCGCCCGATTTGCGGGAGTTTTATAAGCTCCTCGCAGACATTGAGGAGGGCGCGAATCATG
>Ga0137409_10000225_pt1 | contig 59065 bp, 76 predicted proteins | sample CZODoug1_16funga_FD_122059 | JGI IMG/M metagenome (GOLD analysis project Ga0137409, IMG submission 122059) | Vadose zone soil fungal communities from Angelo Coast Range Reserve, California, USA - CZODoug1_16fungal (Hybrid Assembly) | ecosystem: Environmental > Terrestrial > Soil > Vadose zone... | reverse complement strand
ACAGGAGCTGTGTCAGGATCTCCTGGTGCAAGAACAGTGCGACCAGAGGGGAGATGGCGCACAGCACGGCGGTAATGAGCAGTCCCGCGACAAGATTGATGACAAATACCGTCGTCTCGTCATCCGCGGTGATCTCCTTCCGCTGCACCAGGGCCGCGCCGAACCCCAGCTCCGTGAAAGCCTGTCCCAAGGCCATGAACATTCCCAACATCGCCACCAAGCCGTAGGCCGCCGGCGCCACCATGCGCGCGACGATTACGGAGACGACGAGCGAGATTGCCAGCGGTGCAACTCGCTCGATCATCGCCCACAGGTACGGCTGAGCTCGCATCTTCGTCCCACCCGCCCAGCAAGGGCGAATGCAATTTCATTCCGCCATCACGCACTCGGGTCTCTCACCGCGCCCGAGCATCCAGCGATACGCCGCATGCAGCTGGCTGGCGATGCCCGTCCACTCGCAGCGCAGCGCGAGCTGTCGGCCTCTCGAGCCCATTTCTCGCCGCGCCGCATCGCTAAGACTCGATGGCTAGGCGCTTTGGCAAGCGGTTCAGCCCAATCGAAATAGTCTTTAAACTTAGCACCTTCGGTTTCTTTACCCGAAATCACTTTGGAGCTCACCTTCGAATCGCGCTGATAGAGCGCGCGGAGCGCGTCGATCGCGCGATCGCAGCGATCGAGCGGAACCGCGTATTCGAGATTGACGAAGCGGTTGGCGCCGTACGCGGCGTGCATGCGGGACTCGAGCTCCGCGTCGGTCCAGCGCAGCAACGTTCCCCGGCTGCGGCCAAGGGCCGCCGCGCGGCTTCGGCGCATCACCTGGCTCATCGCCCGGTGCAGCAGCCGGCGCATGGTGCGCCCTGCTTTTCCCTCGCCGCGCATCAAAGCGAGGATCGCCCACGAGTCAGCGACGGCGACGCCAGCTACGACGTCAACGACCTGCTGCCGCCAATCCGGCAGGCCCTGTCGACAAACGGAAAGCTCTACGCGGTGCCGTTCCCGTATTTCTTCCCGTACGACGCGCACTACGACGAGCACGGCTACACGTGGACCGCCGGCATCTACGCCGATCGCGTCGCCCGCATGAACGTAGAGACCGGCGAATGGAATTTCTATCTGTTGCCGTTCGAAGCGAACATCCGCGATATCAATCTGAAGCCGGCCGCGCGCGGCGGGCTGTCCGGGCTTTGGATCGGCCACACGCATCAAGCGATGATCACGCTCGTCGAGCCGCTGGCCCGCTAAGGCGCGCAACAATGAACCTGCGACATACGCGACTCGGTCTCGACGTTTCGCGGCCGTTGCTCGCGACGTTGCTCGGCGCGCTCGTCGCAGCCGCGACCGGCTGCCAACCCGCGGCCGCGCCGCCGCTCGAGTGGAACGACGCGGTCGTCACGCAGATCGAAACTTGGCGCGCGGAGCACGAGGAGAGCTACAGGCGCAATTGGGTCACGATCGAGGGGCTGCACTTCCTGAAGTCCGGTGCGCAAAGCGCCGGGAGCGCGCCGGACAACGACGTGGTCTTGATTGCCTCTCTGCCGGAGCATCTCGGCAGCTTCACGGTCGCGTCCGACGAGGTCACTTTCCACCCCGAGCCGGGAGCTCCGGTCACGATCAACGGCGAAACGGCGGCGCCGGCGACGGTGCTTCGCGATGACGGCGTGGAAGAGCCCAGCGTCGTCGAGGCCAACGGCGCGAGCGTAGTGATTCACCGTAGTGGCACGCGTCTGTCGCTGCGCGTGAGGGATCCGAACGGCGAGCGCGCGCGGCGCTTCCAGGGCTTCGAGTGGTTTCCGATCGGCCGCGACTACCACGTTCTCGGTCGCTTCATTCGGGATGCGACGCCGCGTAAGTTGCCGGTCGTCAACACCCTCGGCGACGTGGACGCCTACCAGACCGAAGGCATCGTCGAGTTCGTGTTGAATGGCGAGACGTTGCGCTTGCGGCCCTTCACGACCGACCCCGGACGCTTCTATTTCGTGTTCAACGACGCATCGAGCGGCAACGAGACGTACGAGGCCGCTCGCTTCCTGTACTCGGACCTGCGACAGGACGGCACGACAATTCTCGACTTCAACGAGGCGTACAACCCGCCTTGCTCGTTCAATCCGTTCACGACCTGCCCGATCCCGCTGCCCGAGAACCGGCTTCCGATCAAGGTGCTCGCGGGCGAGAAGAAATATCGCGGGGCCGAACGCTGAGAAGCGGCGGGATCGCGTCGTTTGGATTTCCTATCCGCCCGCCTCTTGCAGCCGTATATACGTCCGCGTATATACTCGCGGCATGCCCACCAGGCGGCCCAAAAAGCGCGCGAAGCGAGCGAAACATGGCGCCATTGGAGAACCGCCGCCGCCTCCGTACGCTCACTCGCCGGTCATCGCCCGAGTATTCCAGTCGGGGAATAGCCAGGCCGTGCGGTTGCCAAAGCAATTCAGACTGCGCAGCAAGCGGGTGGAGGTATTCCGCCGCGGAAACGACATCGTGTTGCGCGAGAAGCCGGCAAGGTTGAGCGAGTTGCTCGACGAGCTTCCGCCGCTCGCGGACAACGCTTTCCCGGACGACATTCCGGACGCTCCCCCGGAGCCCATCGAGAGATTCTGAGTGGCCGTGAGCTACCTGCTCGATAGCGACATTTGCATCTTCGTGATGAAGCGGCGCCCACCGGCGTTGTTGAGAAGGCTGGAGCAGCGCGCGTCCAGGTCCGCGATCTCCGTGATCGCCTACGGCGAGCTCGCCTTCGGCGAGGTCGTGAGCACGCGGCGGGAGGAAGCGGGAGCCCATCTCGCGGCGCTTCTCGAGACGCTCCAGGTGTTGCCGCTGCCGCTCGACGCGGCGCGCCGGTATGCGGACGTCCGTGCCTTTCTGCAACGCTCGGGGCAGCCCATCGGCTCGAACGATCTTTGGATCGCGGCCCATGCGCTCGCCGAAAATCTCACGCTCGTGACCAACAACGAGCGTGAATTCCGGCGCGTGCCCGGCCTGCGGCTCGAGAACTGGTCGCGCTGAGCGGATCCGCTTCGCCGGTGGCATCCGCCAGGTCGCATGACTCTGCCAACATCTACTTGACAGTCTTTCACGCCGTCTCTACGGTCGTAGAGTACGGGCATCGGCTTCCCGCCGGTGAACAAGGGGCGATCCACTGAACACTTGGCAGCGCTGGGTCCGTCAGCCGCAACGCGTCTGGGCCCGCAGGGCCGTCTTTCAGGTGCACCTGTGGAGCGGCATCGGCGTCGGGCTCTACGTTCTATTCGTCAGCGTGACCGGCAGCGTGCTGGTCTATCGGAACGAGATGTACGTAGCGGCGATGCCGGTAACCGGCATCGCTGACAACTCCGCGCTCGGCATACGCCTCGTCGAGGGTCTCATCGACCTGCACGACAATCTGCTCGCGGGATCGACGGGGCGTTTCGTCAACGGCGTCGGCGCCGTTGCGGTTTTTCTGATCGCGCTCACCGGTCTCGTTATCTGGTGGCCCGGCGTCAGAACCTGGCGTCGAAGTCTGAGTCTCAAGCGCGGAGTGGGTTGGAAGAGATTCACCTGGGACCTACACAGCGCGATAGGCTTCTGGAGCATCGTGTTCATCTTCGTATTCGCGGCAAGCGGCATCTACCTCTGCTTCCCGGACGCGGTTTCCGAGCTCGCGGATCTCATCCAGCCCGTGACCGCGGAAAACGCCGGGCGGCGGTTCGTGGACGACGCGCTCTATTGGCTCGCTTACCTGCATTTCGGACGCATCAACGGCATCGGTATTCCGTGTCACGGCCCAGGGATCTGCGACCAGACGGTCAAGGCAGTCTGGGCGGTGTTCGGGATGGCTCCGGCCATCATGTTCGTGACCGGCTCGATCATGTGGTGGAACCGTGTGGTTCGCCGTTGGCTGCGGCGCACCGTCACGGGCGACGCCGAGCAAAACGCTTAGCGTCGGGCCTCAGATGCCTGCGTACCAGGAGTAGCCGATTTCGGGCGCGGCCGAGCCGAGTCCTCGACCGAACGGCGCGAGAGAATCGGTGACGGTGATTCTCGAAAGGTACTTGATGCTGACGTAGCCGAGCTGCCGCGCGACGCGCAAACGCAGCGGCGCGCCGTGCTCGGTGGGCAGATCTCGTCCGTTCATGCCGTACGCCAGTAGGGTCTGATCGTGCAGCGCGTCCACCATGTCGAGACTGCCCCACCAATCGTCGTACGGCAGGAAGACCACGTACCGTGCCGCCGGACTGGCCCCGACGAGATCGAGCAAGAGCGAAAGAGGAACGCCAGTCCACTCGGCGATGAACGACCAGCCCTCCTCGCAGACGTGCAAGGTGATCTGGCTGCGGCTCGGCAAGCGCTGAAGCTCGGCTAACGAGAAGGACGTCGGGCGAGCCACCAGCCCGTCGACGGTGAGCCGCCAGTCGTCGAAGTTGTTCGCGACGAGGCGCAGGTATTGGTCGTTCTCCGGCGGATAACCGTTGACCTCCGCCACGGTCGAGATGTGGCTGCGGTCGAACTCCCGCGCCAGCGTCTGGCGCGACACGAGCAGTCGTTGCGCTCCGTACGTCAAGGTCTCTCCGATCCCGAAGAGACCGCTATGATCGGGCGGTACGAGCCCGCGATGCCGCGCCGTGTAGATGGCGCCGCCGATGCCGGCCACACCTGCGATGGTCGAGAGCCCGGCCCGCAGAAACGCGCGACGCGCTATTCGTTTCATATCCCACCCTCGCTCGACCGACGATACCCCGTGATCATCGCTCGGACGTGCGTGCCGAATCCCACGAGCACGAGCATCGTCAGGTGCACGACCAGAAACAAGACGAGCAGATCGGCCACGATGAAATGCACCGTGCGTGCGGACTGATGTCCTCCGAATACCGCCGCTAGAAACGGATACTGCGCCGACAGTGCAGGAGACATCGCGAGGCCCGTCCAGATCATCGCGGGGCACAGTGCGAAGACCACGATCAAGTAGGACAGCTTCTGGACGACGTTGTAGCGCCACGACGCGGCAGCATCGCCTCGCCGGAGAGGACGAAGCAGCAAGACGTTCGCAATTGCGCCCGAGCGCAGCTCCGTTTTCGACGGAAAGAGATCGGATAGAAAGTGCCGGCTCACGAATCCGGCAGTGATGTAGACGAGGCCGCTCGATGCGAAGACCCATGCGGAGAGGAAGTGCAGCGCTCGACCCCAACCCGTGTTGTCGTAGACAGGGTTGAGCCCGAGATCGAGCCAGGCCGGCGTGGAGTAGGTTCCCGTCTCGCCCCAGTAGAAACGCGGGTGAGCGATGAGAATCGCGATACCGCTTACGAGCAGGCCGACGAAGCTGATCGCCACGAGCCAATGGGTCGTTCTCACGACGCCGGAGTGAATCAGCTCTCGCTCTGCCATTTCTCTACATTCGTCGAGGCCGCCCTTCGCGAACGTAGGTGAACCGGCGCAACAAAGTCAAGCGCGGCACGGGCGGCGGGCGCGCTGAGCTACTGCGAAGCGGCGCCGCTGGCGGGAGCCGCAGCCGCCGCGGGGGCCGCGAAGTCGATCACGATCGAGCGCTTTGCGAACTTCCATTCGCCGCCGACCTTGCGCAACGTGTCCTCATAGTGCCCGGCGACGACGACGCCGGGCTTGCCGTCGACGAGGCCGATGTCTTCCCAGTAGGCACCGCCGGTGGCTGCGTCGCCGGAGATCTTGTACGACAAGTTGCTGATGACGTGATTGATGTGGTCCGGCGGCAGAGCCGCGAGGAACGTCTTGATGCCGGCCCGGCCCTTCGCCTCCTGACCCGCCAGCGACAGCACGCCGTCATCGGTGTAGGTAGCCGCGTACGCGTCCCAGTTGTGAGCATCGAGCGCGCGCGGATAGTCGCCGGCGACGAGCTGATCGATCGCCATGCGATCGGCGATCGCCGCAACGTGCGGGTCGGCAGGCGGTTGGCAAGCGGCGAGCGAAAGGACGACCACGAGCAGTCCGAGCGTGCGGTTCATTCTTGTTCCCCTCAGTGCGTCATGCTGTAAATCAGGTAATCGACGGCGACCTCGTAAGCTTGACGTGTGAACGGTTGGGGGTAGGCGGGGTTGTCGGCCTGTTCCCAGCCTTCGCCGTAGTCGATGTTGTGCGAGATCAGCACCATCCATCGCCCCTCGTCATCGCGAATGCCGCGCCAGTGCGGTGTTACGCCATCGTACCGCTCATAAGTCAATCCTGAGCTCATGTAGCCGGGTCCGGGTACCTGGAGGCGTTTGCCGATTTCATACGGTAGCGAGTAGACGGCGTCGGTCGCCGGGACGTCCTCTACGGGCCGATCTGGGAAAATCGTTCGCATGCCTTCCAAGAAGAGACTCCACTCGGCCTCGCCGTGAAAGTCATCGACCATCAGGAAGCCGCCGCGCAGCAGGTGCTCACGCATTCGGCTTGCTTGGGCTTCGGTGAACGACCAGGCTCCGACCTCGACGGCGTACAGCCACGGGTAGTCGAACAGAGCGTCGGTGTTCGGGCTGACCGCATAGCCGTCCGGGTGCACGTCGACGCGCGTCAACCGTTCTACCGCTTCCGAGAAGTGGTGCTCCGCGCCCGGATAGTCGGTCGTCCAGCTGCCGTCGCGGCGATAGGCGTTACTGTCGTACGCGACCCGTGCGAATACCCACTCCCTCGGATCAACCAACGGCTGGTCGGGGGCAGGCGCGTAGCCGCGGCGATAGCCGCGTTGGGCGAATACGACCGAGGCCAGCGTGCTGAGCATCACCACCGTGACAATCAGGCGCATTCGTCGTTGCACGCACCGCTCCGGAAGCGAGGGGTCTGCGGATGGTAGCGCAGAGTGCTGCCTGGCGCCGTATTTCGATCGAGCGAACCGGCGTTCTGGAGTAGCGCGCGCTCACGGCGCATCTGCTATCCGCGGGTGTGACAGTGCGGTACTCTCCGCGCTCCTCATCGCTCACTTGCACGCAAAACGGTAGGAACCAATGACAACGCCAATTACCGCCGTCAACGGAAAAAGCAACTTGGCCGCGCTGACCAAAGCGCTAGAACGCGGCACCAGCTCGCTGCAGACGAAGTCCACGTGGCTGCGCGCGCACCGGTCCAATGATCCGATCCAGCAAATGCAGACGGACGCGATCGTCGAGCTGTGCGACGTCGTGCGGCAGATCCAGCAGGCGATGTCGACGCTGCCGCTCATCATCCCCGACGTGGGGGCAGTCCGGGACGCCGCCGCCAAGACGACGGCGACGACTTACACCGCGTACAAGCGGCCTTGACGCGCCGAGTGGCCGCGTAGGTCACACAGCCGATCTCTCCCAGCGCACGCGCAGCCGCGCCGCGCTCCGCGGCCGAGGAGCGGGCGCAAGGCTGCAGCGCGCCCCGCTTACTCCTTCCAGCCTTCCGGCGGCTTTGTGCCACTTACGATCTGGCGAGTCTTGTAGCGCCAGTGACCGTCGACTTTGACGAAGTTGCTGTATTCCTTGCCCTGCGTGATGACCTTGACCGGATCACCTTGCTTTTCGATCACGTACTCGGTGTAGACGAGCTGCGCGGTCGCCGCTCCCTTGGTGTGCACGACGATCAGCGGATTGTCGACCGCCACGATGAAGGAATAGCGCGGCGGGGGAGGCGGACGCGGCGCCTGCCCCGGCGCGCGCCCGTAGGCTTCCATGATGCCGTTCCTGCCCTTGAAGTGGCGTTCACCGAGAATCAGCTCGGCGTCTTCGGCGTAGAAGTCCGCGAAGTTTTCAGCGTTCTCCCGTCCGAAATTGTTGTAGTAACGCGTGATCAGATCCTGGATCTGGAGGCGGTCGACGAGAGTTTCGGCGTTGACTTCCTCCGCGCGCGCGCCTGCGCTGATGGTCAGTGCAAGACAGGCGACGCTCAAAGCGCCCAGCAATGCCCTGCCTCGTACGTTTGCGATCGCTTTCATGGTGGCTCCCCCTATTCTTCGAGTGCTTAGTTAAGAAAGCATGGACTGGCTTGCTGCGCAGTGTAGGGCCACCGCTCCGCATCCGACTAGCCCTCGCCGGATCCAGGGGCCGTTCGCGTTGCGAGCTGGGCCGTGCGGAGCGATCATTCAGAACGAACGACACTAACCACGAGGAGTGCGGCGATGGCGATACGACTGCGCGGTTCCCTTGGCATCGTCGCGGCGCTCATTGGCGCCGCCGTTCTCGTCTCGCATCCGGTCGCGGGTCAGGGGCAGGGCGCCGCTCCGCGGCTCGTGATCACCGCGTTTGGCGACAAGGCCGCGCCTCGCTATGCCGCGCGCCGTACATCGTGGGGCGACCCCGACTTGCAGGGCGTCTGGTCGAGCGACGACAACGCGGGTATTCCGATGTCGCGGCCGGAGCAGTACGGCAACAGGTTGTATCTCACCGAACAAGAGTATGCGGACCGCGCCAAGCAGGTCGAGCGCGGCGTCGAGCGCGCCGAGAACGAGGCGACCAGCTCGTTTCGCAACGACTTCGCGCGCCGCGCGTTTCCGCAGACGTCGTTGATCGTCGACCCCGCGGACGGACGGATGCCCCCATACACTCCCGAAGGCTTGAAGCGGCCCATGCCGCGGGGCACGTACGGCAACGGGCCGCTCAACGGGGTCAGCGACTTCTCGCTCTACGAGCGCTGCATCACGCGCGGTATCGCCGGCTCGGCGCTGCGCGTGGTCTACGGCAACGGCGAGCGCATCGTGCAGGCGCCCGGCGTGGTGGCGATCTCGTACGAGATGGTGCACGACACTCGCCTCATCTATACCGACGGGCGGCCCCACATCAACCAGGCGATACGCCAGTATCTCGGGGATTCGCGCGCGCATTGGGAAGGCGACGAGCTCGTGGTCGAAACCACGAATCTGACGGACCGGACGGCGATCGGCGTCAACGGCAACGGCAATCGTCACAGCACCCAGATGAAGCTCACCGAACGCTTCAAGCGCGTGGCCGGCGACCTCCTCCAGTACCAGACAACCGTGGACGACCCCGTGACCTATGTGCGGCCGTTCACGATGTCGTATCCGCTGACGCCGCTCGACGGAGGAAAACTGCTGCCCTACGACTGCCACGAGGGCAACTTCGCGCTCCTTCAGTCGCTCGGGGGCGAGCGTGCCGAGGACCGTGCGTTGGAGGAAGACATGAAGAGGGGTATCAATCGACCGCGGCGGCCCGTGCAGGGTGGACTGGGCGTCGGCGGTCAGCCGGTGGCCGAAGGCGCCGGAATACCGGCCCGATAGCCGGCCGCGTGCCGCGGATTCATTCCTTCCGCTGCTTGGTTTCGTTCGCGCGTGCAGCAGATAGGACGTTGCGCAGCCCGAAGTTGCCCTCGTGGCATTCGAACGGCAGCGACTGCTGTTTTTCTGACGCGAGCGGCATCGCGATCGTCCATGGCGCAGTCCAAGTGGAAGGATCGTCCATGGTGACGGACCACGCGACTTTGTCCTCCGCCACGCGATTGAATCGCTCGGTCAACTTCAGCTGACTCGGCGTCGCGCCGCGGTACACCGTCAGCGGGTGGAAGTTCGTGCTCTCGACGACCAGCGTGTCGCCTTCCCAGTGGCCGCGCCCGTCGCCCATGTGCAGCTGGATGGGTTTGCCGACGTGCGGGCCGCCGTCGATCGGAATCACGCGCGCCTCGTGAATGATCTCGTACGTAATCGTGACGAAGCCGGGCGACTGGAAGATGCCGTACACGTTGCCATACATCACGGGGATCATCGAGTCCGGCAGGCCGCGGCTGATGCAGCGATCGAGCCCGCCGAAATCCTTCGGGCTGTTGAACGGCCCGCCCAGGAAGCTGCTGCGGTGCGGCCCTGCGTGGCGCGCTTGCGCTGCCGGCGTCAGCGCCGGGATCTTGCCGTCCTTCGGCTCGATGATGAGCCACGGCTGCGCGCGTTTCGAAAGGTCGAGGTTCTCGATCCACCACTGATCCGGGCCGCGCGGCCCCGGTGCCAACGCGGCGACCATTTTCTCGGTCGCCTGCTTGCGCACCTGCGCAAGAATCTCCGGCGTGATGTCCGCGAGCGTCTTGCCTTCGAACTCCGCGGGCCGCTCGAGCGGTGTGGCGTACTCGTTGTCGTTGGCCCACGTGCCCTGTAGGTCGGGCTCGCCCCACGACGTGCGCGGGACTTTGTAGGCCGGCGCGCTTGCCGCGGCGGATGCCACCCCGAGCAACGCAATCGGTAGGAATCGCTGCATGACACTCCCCCTTGCTCCTCATCTTGCGGCGGTGGGGTTCGGGGCGTCAATGCGTCGCGCAGCAGTCGGCTCGCGTCCGAAGTGTGCGATGATGCGGGCGCCATGTCGGACGACGCGCGCGCTCTCTACATCGACCTCGTCAAGAAGAGCCTCACCTGTTCGCTGTACGAGGGGTACGACGGCAACGTTTTCAGGCCTCGCGGTCGCTGGCGCCGGGCGCTCGTCAAACGACTCGTTCCCGGCGACGTCCGCCTGATTCGGCGCACGCCGGACGAAAGGCGCGTCGAAGGAAGAGACTGGCCGTCGCTCGCGCTCACGATGGTCGGCGTCAAGCGGCTGGACAACCTTCAGTTCTGCGTCGAGACCGTCCTGAAGGACGGCATCCCCGGCGATTTCATCGAGACGGGTATCTGGCGCGGGGGGGCCGTGATTCTCATGCGAGCGATCCTCAAGGCGCACGGCGTCACGGACCGCGTGGTCTACGGGGCGGATTCGTTCGAGGGACTCCCCAAGCCCGACGCCGGCAGCTACCCCGCGGACTCGGGCGACCGTCACTGGACCTACGACGAGCTCGCGGTATCGCTCGAACAGGTCAGCGCCAACGTGGACCGGTACGGGCTCCTCGACGATCAGGTGCGATTCTTGAAGGGCTGGTTCAAAGACACGCTGCCGCGCGCCCCGATCGAGCGGCTCGCCGTCGCGCGATTGGACGGCGACATGTACGAGAGCACCATGCAAGCGCTCGAGGTGCTCTACCCGAAGCTGCAGCCCGGCGGATTCCTGATCGTGGACGACTACGGCGCCGTCGAGGGATGCAAGCGCGCGATCGAGGATTACCGCGGGCGCTCCGGCATCACCGAAGCGCTCGTTCCGATCGATTGGGCCGGGGTTTACTGGCGCAAGCGCTGACGCCCGCGGGCTAGAACGCCGCTTACGGCAGCGCGAACGCGAACAGCGAGCTGCCCGCCGCGATCGCGACGTACTGCTTGCCGTTCACCGCGTAGCTCATCGCGCCTGCGTTGACCTGGCCGCCCACCGGCATCTTCCAGAGCTCCGCGCCGCTCTTCGCATCGAGCGCCACGAAGTAGCCCTCTTTGCCGCCGCCGAACACCACGTCGCCGGCGGTCGAGAGCACGCCGCCCCAGGTGATGTCGGCCATCTTGTATTCCCACTTCGGCTCGAGCGTGTTCGGGTCGTAGGCGCGGATCACGCCGTAGGCCTCGTTGTCGTCGTTGAAGAACGGCAGCAGATTCGTCTGCCCCATTTGCGTCTGCTTCGAGTTGATGCCTACTGAGCGCGGGAACTGACCCTCTAGCGCGATGATGCCCGAGTGCTCCCAATGCGCCACGTAGAAGAGGCCGGTCTTCGGGCTGAACGACGGCGGCGCCCAGTTGGTCGCGCCGTGCACGTGCGGGCGCACGAGCGTGCCTTCCTTCGACGGCACGATGCCGGGCACGCGGATCGGCCGGCCGTTCTTGTCGAAGCCGCTCATCCAGTTCGTCTCGACGTAGGGCTTGCCGAACAGGAACTTGCCGGTCACGCGGTCGAGCACGTACATGAGGCCGTTGCGATTCGCCCAGAGCATCGCTTTGGTCGGCGTGCCGCGCCAATCGATGTCCGCGAGCACGGGTACCTGCGTCGAGTCGTAGTCCATCTCGTCGTGCGGCGTGAATTGGTAGTACCACTTCAATTTGCCGGTGTCGGCGTCGAGCGCGAGCACGCAGTTGCTGTACAGGTTGTCGCCGAGCCGGTCGCGGCCGTCCCAGTCGGGCGCCGGGTTGCCGGTGCCGAAGAACACGAGGTTGGTCTCGGGATCGTACGCGCCCGCGTTCCACACCGCCGCGCCGCCTTCCTTCCACGAGCTCCCCCCGCCCCACGAGTCGTTGCCGGGCTCGCCCGGTCCCGGGATCGTGTGGATGCGCCACACCTCTTTGCCCGTGCCCGCGTCGAACGCCGCGACCACGCCGCGGATACCCGCGTCGCCGCCCGCGGTGCCGACGATGACTTTGTCCTTGATCACGACGGGCGCCATCGTGATCGAATACCGCTGCGCCGAGTCCGCGACGTTCGCATCCCAGAGCAACGTGCCGGCCTTCGCGTCGATGGCGAGCAGGTGCGCGTCGATCGTGCCCATGAACAAGGTGTCGCCGAGGATCGCGAGGCCGCGGTTCACGCGGCCGCAGCAGGTGCGCGCGTTGGCGGCAGGCTCGTACGGGAACGTCCAGAACACGCGCCCCGTGGCCGCGTCGAGCGCGACCACCTCGTTCGGCGCCTGCACCGTGTAGAGCACGCCGTCCACGACGAGCGGCGTCGCCTCGAACTTCTCGAGCGAGCGCGCCTGCCAGAGCCACTTGAGCTCGAGGTTCTTGGCGTTCGCCGCCGTGATCTGGTCGAGCCCGCTGTAGCGTTGGTTCGACGGCGTGCCCGAGTAGCTCAACCAGTTCGCGGGCTCGCGGTCGGCGTGCAAGATTCGGTCGAACGTGATTTGGGCGTCGACGCGCAGCGTCGCGGCGAGGAGCGCGATGGCGATCGGCGCTAGAGTTTTCACTGCGGCAGCCCTCGCAACGAAACGAGATAGGCGACCAGGTCGGCGATCTCGCGCGTGCCCATCTTCTTGCGGAACGACGGCATCGGCGTTTCGTCGAAGCCGTGCTCGCGCAGATCCTTGAGGGTGAACGAGCGCAGGTTCTCGTCCCAGTCGAGCAGCTGCACGGTGTAGGTGTCGCGATTCAGCAGGCGGCCTTTCACCTCCTTACCGTCGGCGGTCACCACGCGGTAGAAGCGATTGCTCGCCTGCACCTCGGCGGTGGGCTCGAGCAGCGACTGCTCGATCTCCACGGCGCGGCGCAGCCGGCCGATCGCGCTCAAGTCGGGTGCCGTGCGCGAGCCGTGTCCGTCGACGCGATGGCAGTCCATGCACTCACCCTTGCCTTCGAACAGCGTTTTGCCGCGCGCGGCGTCGCCGGTGGACGCGGCGGTCGGCTTCGCCGCGGCGTTCTTGCGCAAGAACGCGACGACGCGCTCCACTTGCTCCTCCGAAAGGCTCGGCGACGCCGGCATCGCCGTGTTCGGGATGCCGTTCTCGATGATGCCCGCGAGCTCGTTGTCGGTGAGCGAGCGGCGGAACTGCCCGCGGCCCAAGTCGATGCCGGCGATCAGGTTGCCGTCGGGCCCGTGGCAATTCGCGCAGATCGACGCGAACGCCCGCGCCCCGTCCTCGACGTCGAACGCGGTGGCGTGTTGTGCGAATGCCGGGGCGCCCGTGGCGCAGAGCAGGGCGAGGGCGAGAAGGTGTCGGGGCACGTTGCGGCTCGCGTGACGAGCGCGAGGCGCGCCCGGGCGATGCGGATGTTAGCCTGCGAAGGCCTCACGCTCAATTTGCCGCGCGCTACCTGCCGAGCTCCCGCCACGTTTCCTGCGGCACGTGTGCGCGGATCGCCGGCTCGTCGTGCTTCGCCATGTCCTTCGGCACCTCGACGAGCACCAGCTCGCGGCTCGGCGCGGGCAACGCTTCGCGCAGCAGTCCGAGCATTCGCGCGCCGCACATGAGCACGAGGCGGTCGAATTGGCCGGCTTTGCGCGCGCGGTCGATCTCCTCCGCAATCCGCCGCGCGAAGCCTTCTTGCCGGGTGCGCCGCGTGCTGCGCTCGCCGCCCACTCCGTGCCGCTGGCCGGTGCTGCTGCTGAAGGTTCGGCCCGGCCGATCGGTCTCGAGCTCGCGGTCCGGCGCGTCGCCGTCGTTCTCGATCGTTTGGAGGAGGGCGAACGGCTCGCGCAGCGCGCCCGAGAGATAGAGCATGGCTCGTCGCTCGTCGGCGACGACGATCCACATCTTCTTCATCTGAGAGTCGCCCTGTCTTAGTGCTTGGCCGGCTGGGTCATGATCGCCGTGATTTGCATGGTCGTCCTCCTTGTGTGAACGGTGCCGCCAGACACGAACGCTGCAAGCCCTATGCCACGAGAAAACGGGGACAGCGATCGACGCGGGTCGCATACGCCCGCGAAACGCATCGCGGGCGTGGTCGCCGGGTCAGAAGCGGAACAGAAACCCCACCGTAAATCCCGAAGCGTCGATGCCGTCGCCGAAGTCGTACCACGTGTAATCGCCCCGGATGCTGAAACTCTTCAAGTCGAGCTTGAAGTCATGCTGGACGCCGAGCACGGCCGTGGACCCATGGATGTGGTCCTTCACGGCGGCCACGTTGCCGATCCCCGGGACGTTGACGTCGCCGATCAGCGCGGCGGAGTGATAGCCGACGCCGCCGAACAGGCTGACCCGGTCGAACGGAAGGAAACCGATCGCCCTGAGCGCGTAGATGTCGTAGCTCTGCGAGATGTCGAACTGCGTGGGGCCGAGCCCCTGTACGAACAGGGTGGTGCTGCTCTTGACGTCGCTGGTGCGAGCCCACCCGAACTCCACGGCGAAATGATTGCTGACGCGGTAGCCGCCGAACAGCTGGTACTGCGTGGTGTTGTCCGACACGGCGAAGAGGAAGTCAGAGGGCTCCGAGTAATCGAACGTGCCGAGGGCGCCGCCCATGTAGCCGCCGCGATCGTCGGCCGCTTGCGCGAACGACGCCGTGGCGAGGCAGGACAGGAGGGCGAGGCGCGCGAGCTGCTTCCGTGACATCCGTATCGACCATGGCTCGGGTGACAGGCCAAGCATGCCCGAGCGCGTGCGCGCTGGCCAGCCCGATCGCGGTCACTCCGCGCGCAGCACGGTCGCGGAGCTCACGCGGGCCGCCCGCAGCGCCTGGCCGACGACCGCCGCCCAGGCGATCGCGAGCCCGAGGGCCAAGCTCAACAGGAAGGGCGCGGGCGTCAGCGGCACGCGGTGGCTGAAGATCTCGAGGTACTTCTGCGCTGCCAGATAGCCGAGCGGCCAGGCCACGAGGTTGGCGACGACCACGGGCTTCGAGAAGTGTCTCAGCAGCATCGCCACGATCTGCCCCGTGCGCGCACCCACCGACTTGCGCACGCCGATCTCGTGCACGCGCCGGCCGACGACCTGGATCGCCATGCCGAACAGCCCGATCACGGAGATCGCCACGGCCAGGAGCGCGAGCGCGCCGAACACCTGGCTGATGCGCGCGAAGTTCTCGTAGTTCTGGTTGAACATGTCGTCCATGAACTTGCGATTGATCGACGTCTGCGGCGACAGGCGCTTCCAGAGCGCGTCGATCGCGGCGAGGCCGCCCGGCACGTCCTGCGCGGACACACGGACCAGCTTGAATTGGAGATTCTGTCTGAGATAGTAGACGTTGGCCGTGGTCCCGGAGCCGCGCAGATGGAGCGGCTTGTTTTCGACCACGCCGACGACGCCCGTCGGCTGCGCCGGTTCACCCTGCGTCCTCGTGATGCGCTCCGGCACGTAGATCACTTGGTCGACCGCATCTTGCGGCGTCGCGAATCCGAGCTGCCGCGACAGCGATTCGTCGATGATTGCGCCCGGCGTCCGGGTGGCATCCAAGAATGCGTCGGTAACCGCATCGTTGGCATGCTCGCGGTCGAATGCCCTACCGGCCAGGATCCGAATGCCGAGGGTGGAAAAATAGTCGTAGCCCACGGTGTTGATGTAGCCCCCGACGAACTCGGAGCTGTCCTCGGGTGTTCTGGCGAAGCCGATGAGGCTTACCCCGAGGGTCCAGGGCGCGCTGCCGGTCTCGCCGACGGCGGTCACTTGCGGCAGGCGCGCGAGCTGGCCGTGCAGCAGCGCCGAGTCGACGCCGCTGAATTGCTGGAAGTTCGACACCACGACGATCGGATCGCTCGTGCTGCCCACGCCGGCGCGCTCGAGGTCGCGGTTCTGCGCGTACATCACGAGCACGACGATCGTGAGAAAGCTCGCGGCCGCGAACTGGAGCCCGACGAGCAGCGTGCCGGCTGAGCGGGGACCGAGCCGGGTGCGCCCGACGCGTAACGCGACGATTGGCGGCACGCGCGAGAGAACGAACGCCGGATACGCGCCGCCGGCGAGCGTGACGGCTGCGAGCAGGCCGACGACGAAGATCCAGAACCCGACGTTGTCGCCGAGCGCGAGCGTGAGGTCGACGCCGACGGCTTCGTGCAGAGCGGGCGCCGCGAGGGCGATGGCGGCGAACGCGAGCGCCGCCGCGGCAGCGGTGAGCACCGCCGCCTCGGCGAGGTACTGCGCCATCACGCGGTAGCGACCCGCGCCGATCGCCTTGCGGAGCCCCACCTCGCGCGCGCGGCGCACGGCCTGCGCGGTCGCGAGGTTCGCGTAGTTCACGCACGCCACCGCGAGCACGAGGCCGCCGAGCACGAGCAGCACTGTAGTGATCGACACCGGTGCGCCCGGCAGCAGCTGGCCGTTGAGTTGCGCGACGATGAGGCTCGTGATCGGCTCGGCGCCGAAGTCGAGCTGCACTAACGCCGCCTGGCTGGCCGGCACGTGACGCTCGCCGAATGCCGCGAGCTGCGCGCTCAGCGTCTTCGCCGTGAGCTTGCTGTCGCGGGCCAGCATGATGTACGTGGTGCAACAGTAGTTGCCGATCCAGTTCTCGGGAGGCGGCGGCGCGTTCGCGGCGCCCGGGGCCGCTTGGCCGTTCGCTTGCTGACCGCCGGGCGCATTCTGCGGCGCGCCGCCGGCGGGCGCTTGGGCGGCGTTGCGGCGCGCGTCGCGCGCGCGTATTGCCGCGCCGATGCCGTCGAGCGTGTCCCACGACGCGAGCACGTCGAAGCGCAGCGTCGAGGATCCAGAATGCCCGAGATGCGACGGCTCGGGAATCTCGCCGATAACGCCCGTCACCGTAACGTCGAGCACGCTGCCGAGCGTTACCGTCTTGCCCAGCGGATCCTCGCCGCGGAACAGCCGCTTCGCTGCGTCTTGCGTGAGCACCACGCTATTCGGCTGGGTGAGCGCTTCCTGCGCGTCGCCCGCGACGAACGGCAGGTCGAAGATCTGCAGGAACTCCTTCTCGACGCCGAGGATGTACATCCGGGTGCTGATGTCGCCGGCCGACACGCCGCCTTCCTCGTTCATCACCTGCGCGCGAGCCACGGCTTCGAACTCGGGGAAGTCCACGCGCGCATGCTCGGCGAATATGCGGTTGGTCGTGGGGCCGCCGGTGCGGATGCTGCCGTCGCGGGCGGAGAACTCCGCGGTCACCACGTAGGTGCGGTCGGCGTTCGCGAAGTGCCGCTCGCTGCGGTCCCAGTAGTTGACCACGCCGTATGCGGCGATGAACGCGGTGAGTCCGAGCGCGAGCGAGACTACGTTGATCGTCGCCGCGACGGGCGCGCGCCGGAAGCTCCGGAGCGCCATGGTGAGATAGTGGGTGAGCATGCGTTGAATCCTCGCTGCCGCTCGTTCGGAGCGGTGAAAAACCGCGACGTTTCGACGAATCAGTCAGGGCGCAGCGCATGCGCCACGGGCAGCCGCGCGGCGCGGATCGCGGGCAAGAGCCCGCCCAAGAGCCCCACCGCACACGCGCACAGCACGGCGGCGCGCAGCGTTGGCCAAGTGATCGTGAGCCGCGTGATGAGCGACCCCTCCGTGCCGCCCAAGCTGATCGTGTTGCCGGCGAACATGACCCATGCGATTGCGGCGCCGATGAGCGCGCCGAGCAGCGCGAGCAGCAGCGCCTCCGCGAGCACGGAGATCACGACGCCCGTCGCGCCGAAGCCGAGCGCCCGCAACGTGGCGATCTCGATCGTGCGTGCGCCGACCGCGGAGTACATCGTGTTGAGCGCGCCGAACACGGCGCCCGACGCCATGATCGCGCCGACCACGTAGGTCACGAAGAAGAACAGCGTCGCGAGATCGGCCGCTTCGGCCGCGTAGTAGTCCGGCTCGCGGAGCACGTCGACGGACAGCGCGGGGTTGGTCGTGAGTGCGGCCTTGAACGCATCGAACGCGTCCGGCGACTCGAGCCGCACCGTGACGCTGTTGACGCCCGAGCGTGCGAACGCGGAGGTCAGCGTGCTCGAGTCCGTGAGCATGTCGGACTCCATCGACGTGCCGCTCCCGAACACGCCGACGATCGACCACTCGCCGTCGCGCAGCGTGACCCGGTTGCCGACCTCGAGGCCGTCGAATGTGGCGCGCGCGGCGCGGCCGACGACGAGCTCGCGGACGCCCGGCGCGAACGCGCGTCCCTCGGTGATCTCGATCTCGGGGCGCACCGCGAGCTCCGACAGGCCGCGCACCGAGACTGCGGCGAGGGCGTGGTCCGAGCGGCGGACAAGGTTCACGGGCACGAGGAGGTCGGCCGTCGCGGCGGGCTTGCCGCCGGTAGTGCGGGCGATCCCCGGAGCGTTTGCGATCGTGGCCGCGGCGTCGACCGGCAGCATGCTCTGCCTCTCGGAGGTTGCGCCGCCGCGGAGCACGATAGCGCGATCGGCGCGGCCGTTCGCAAGCAGGGCGCCCTCGAGACTCCGAGCCATCGTGAGCACGGACACGAGCACGCCGACCACCGCCATGATGCCGACCACTACCACGATGGACGATCCGAGCCGCCGCGGTATTCCGCCGAGGCCGAAGACGGTGACGACGGCGATTTGCCGCAGCATCGTTAGCGCCTCGCGAGCGCGTCGACGATCGTGAGCCGCCGCGCGCGCCAGAGCGGCGGCGCGGCGCTCAACGCGGCGACGGCGAGGGCGAGGGCGACACCGGAGACGAGCACGATCGGCTCGAGCGGCAGCGGCGCGATGCCCATCGCGTCGAAGACGCTGGGGAAGATTCCCGCGGCGACGCTCAAGCCCACCAGCGCTGCGCTTACGCACAGTACGGCGGACTCCGCGATCACGAGCGTCGCCACCGTCGCGTCGCCGAACCCGTAGGTCTTGAGCACGGCGAGCTCGGGAATCCGCTCGCGAATCGACTGCATCATCGTGTTGCCCGTGACGAACAGCAGCGCGAACAGCACGGCGCCGATGATCGATCCCACGATGTAATCGATGTTGCCCACGCGGTCGACCTGCGCGTGGATGAACTCGGTCTCGCTCTGGGTGAGCGTCTCGTCGCTCGAGTTCGCGAACAGCCGGTCGATTGCAGCGGAGATTTCGCCCGCGTGCCGCGCGTCGTCGATCTTCGTGGTGAAGCTCGTCACCGTGCCGTTGCCGAACGCGCGCGCCTCGTCGAAGTAGTCGTGGTTGATCCAGAAGTTGCCGTCGGCCGGAAACGCGCCCGCGGGCAGCCCGTAAACGCCGACGATGTCGAATTCCCAGTCGCTCGAGCCGTCCTTGAGGGTCCAGGTGCGCGTCTTGAGCGTGACCCGGTCGCCCACCTTCCAGCCGTACCGGGCGACGAGCTCCGGCCCGATCAATGCGCCCGTGCGCGTGCGCCGCATCGCCTCGAGGGCCTCGTCGCTCACGATCACGTCGATGAGCGTCGCGAGGCGGTCGACGTCGATGGCGGCCGCGTCGATGCCGTTCGCGGGTTCGCGGTAGTAGCCGCCGAAGTAGCTCCACAGGCCCACCGCGCGCACGCCGGCAACGCCCTCGATGCGCGCACGGTGCGCGAGCGGGAGACCGGCCACGACGCTGATCCGGCTCGCGGTGCGCAGCCGCGACGCGTCGGTAAGGCGATCGATCGCGTTGTCGAAGCTCGCGGTCACGCCGTCGAGGAGCCCGTAGAGCAAAAAGGCGACGGCCACGGAGATCATCGTCAGGATCGTGCGCGCCGGCCTGCGGCGCAGGGCCGCGAGGATCAACGGCAGGTATTTCATCGGCTTCAGTTCGTGTGTCTGATGCCGACGGCCCCGCTCTTGTCGATGCGCTCCTCCGACACCGTGCCGGAATACTCGATGGAGCCCGCGCCCGACGCGTTGCCCCGCAAGGTTCCGCCGTCGAGGCGCAGCTTGACGGAGCCGACGCCGGACAGGACGACGTTGGCATTGGTTGCGACGACGCCGCTCAAGTCGATCGACCCGGCGCCGCTCAATACGAGATCCAGGTCGCGGTAGCGGCCCGATTGGCCGCGCAAGTTGGTGGCGCCCGAGGCAGCCACGCTCAGCCGCGGTCCTTCGAAACCGGAGAACGTGACCTTCGCGGCGCCGGAGACGCCCAGCGTCTCGAGCGAGGGCATCGTGACGCGCGCCGTCATCCTAGTTCTGTCGCGCTCGTCGCCGAAGGGGGCCCAGAGGCCGTGTGTGTAGTTGCCGATGACGAGCTGCTTGTCCTCGACCTGAGCCGACGCGCGCTTCTCTAGGGCGGCCGGATACGACAGCTCGACGGCCCAGGCATCGCCCCGTTCGATCGTCACTTCCCACTGGCCGTGTATCTCCACGCCGGTGAAGTTGTCGAGCGCGACGGAACGGGTGCGCTGCTCCTTCCAGAGCGCTTCGGGCACGTCGTCGGCGAGCGTAGCGCTCAGCACAATCCATGACGCGGTGGCGAGCAGGATGGCGACGATCACTCCGATCGCCGCGAGGATCGCGATTTGACTTGGTCTCATTGTTTGGTCCCTCCGTTGTCTCGGGCGTACTGTTTCGCGAGGTCCTCGAGGCGCATGTCGAGCATGCGCATCGTGCGAAAGACCCGCGGCAACTCTTCTTCGACGAAGGCGGTCCTGATCTCGTCGAGAATTTTCTGCTTCGCGTCCGCCGCGACGAAGTAGCCGAGGCCGCGTTGGTTCTCGATGATTTCGCGGTCGAGCAGCGCCTGATAGCTCTTCGTCACGGTGTTCGGGTTCACGCCGACGCTCACGGCGAAGTCGCGGATCGATGGAATGCGCTCGCCGCTCGACCATTCGCCGTCCAAGATCCGCTCGCGGATCTGGTCGGCGATCTGCTGGTAGATGCCCTTGGGTTGATTAAACTCCATGGCTCACCTGCGTTTCCTTTACGCGCAGCCACGCGACGAACCAAAGGAACAGCGGCAGCGCTACGTAGTAGACGGGCTGCCATGCAACCTCGAAGAATCCGCCGAGTGGGAGAAAGTCGACTTCGTAGTAGCCGCCGTGGAATGTCCTCTCGAGCAGCCACCCGAGCAGGACTGACAGCCCGGTGAAACCGGCGAGGAAGACGTGGAACGCGAGCGCGGTCTTGATGAAGTGAGCTTTGCGAAACCAGGCGGCGCCGAGAAAGAACACCGACTGCGCGACCACGTAATGCGGAATCAGCGTCCACGGCAGCCAGCCGAACGGTTTGAACGCCGTGTTCTGCACACCGAATACGGCGAAATTCAGGCTCTCCGCCAGCGGCGCGACCACGGTGACGAGCACGAGCGTGTACGCGATCACGCCCACGGTGCCGAGCGCGAGCCGCGCGAGCGTCTTCTCGAGCGCGGAGGCGGGCAGTAGCAGGTAGGACGTGTTGCGATGCTTGTCGTGGAGCTCGCGAAACGACAGGCTCGTGCCGATCAAGCCGCAAGCGAACAGCGCCCCGATGAAACAGCCGTCGTAGTACGTCCGGAAGCCCCCACCGTTGAACGCGCCGATCAGCGCGCCGAAGACGAGCAAGGCCGCGAGCGTCGCGGACACGATCAGGAGCAGGCGGTAACCGGCGAGCGCGTCGTTGCGGAGCAAAAGTGCGAGACGCCGAAGCGAGAGTTGCTCGCTCATGAGGCGGCTCCTTGAGCCGCCGCGGGGGCCGGCCCGAAGATCGACGCAGAGCGCGCGGGATCCGCGATCACGGTGTTGAAGAGCACCTCGAGGTCGAGCGGATCGTCGTCCGAGCTCGAGTCTTGCCACACGGACCAATAGCCGCCGACGGCCTGCTCGCTGAACAGCAGTCCGGCCGCGCTCGGCGACGGCGGCGAGGCGCTGTGACTCATTCGAACCTTCGCGGCGATCTCGCCGATCGAGTGGTTGAGCACGATGCGGCCGCCGTGCAGGATCACGATCGGATCGATGAGGGCGCCCACGTCGCGCACTTGATGCGTGGAGATCACGAACAGCCGCCGGTCGGTGAGCGCCTCGGCGACCACGCGGCGGAAGAGGCTCTTCGACGGAATGTCGAGGCCGTTCGTCGGCTCGTCGAGCACCACGAGCGGCGCGTTGCTCGCGAGCCCGAACGCGAGCAGGAATTTCTTCTTTTGCCCGTAGGACAGCGCGGTGAGCCGCGGATTGGCGGGCAGATCGAACTCGCGCGTATAGCGCTCGAAGCGCGCGTGGTCGAAAGCCGGGTAGAACGCGGCGCGAGCGCGAACATACTCGCCTGCGGAGAGGCTCGGCACGTGCAGCTCCTCCGGCAGCATGAAGACTTGTGCGAGGAAGCTCGGGTCGCGCCGCGCGGGGTCGTGGCCGAACCCGCGGACCGCGCCGGATCCCGGGAATAGGAGGCCGGTCATGAGCCGGAGCAGCGTCGATTTGCCGGCGCCGTTGACGCCGAGCAGGCCGTAGATGTTGCCCGGCGCGAGGTCGAGCGTGATCTCGCGAAACAACGGGTTTCCGCGGTAACTGAATGAAAGACCTTGGATGTTTACCATTTCCGATCGCTGTCATAGTGTCCTATTGAAATAGGACACTAAGATAGTAATTCGCTGGAGTCAAGGTCCGGCGTCGAAGGCTACGTCCGACGCGAGTCCTGAGCGATGATCCGGGCTCATGACAAGGGGAATCCCGCGCCGATGAGCCTCGAGACCTGGGAGCTTCTGAGCTACGTCGTCACGACCTTCGGCTTGCCGCTCGCGATCGTCGTGTTCCTCTACGAGCAGAAGAAGGAGCGCGACAGCGACGAGGAGGAGGTCTATCAGCTCTTGTCGGACAACTATCAGGACTTCCTGAAGGTTGCGCTCGACCATCCGGACTTGAGGCTGTTTTCCGCCGAGCAGACGCCGGATCTCACCAAGGAGCAGCGCGAGCGCAAGTTGATCGTCTTCAACATGCTGATCTCGCTGTTCGAGCGCGCATATCTATTGCTCTACGAGCCGAAGATGTCGTCGAAGCAGCTCAGGCGCTGGCTGTCCTGGGAGGACTACATGCGCGAGTGGTGCAAGCGCGAAGACTTTAGGGCGTCGTTGCCGACGTTGCTCGAGGGCGAGGACGAAGAGTTCATCGGCTATGTGCGCAAGCTCGTCGGCCAGCTCTCGGTCATCGAGCACTCCGGCCGCGAAAAATAGGGACGACGATGAACGACGCAAGCAAACCGTCCTTGATCGTTCGAATACCAACGCCGATTTGGCTGTTCTTGCTCATCGTGATCGCGTTGCTCGTCGACTGGCCGCTGCAGTTGCCGCCGATGCTGCGGAGCCGGCCGGCCGGCGTCGCGCTCGTGCTCTTAGGCATAGCGTGGTCGGGCTGGGCACGGCTCACCTTCTGCCGCTCCAGCGCCGAGATCTATCCCTGGTCGGAGCAGCACAGCGCCCTGGTCGCACGCGGGGCGTTTCGCTTTGGCCGCAATCCGATGTACCTCGGGCTCAACGTCGTGGCGATGGGCGCGGCGCTGCTCGCGGGCACGTGGCTCATGTGGCTCGTGCCGTTCGTGCTGTTCTCCCTCGACAACTTCATCATCATCCCCTTCGAGGAGCGCAGCATGGAGCGCGCGTTCGGCGACGGATTTCGCGATTACCAGTCGCGCGTGCGCCGCTGGCTCTGACGCCCAAGGAGCCTCAGGAGCTGCACGAGCACTTCGAGAGGCACGAGCAGCGCGTCGGCTTCGAGCGCAGCCCCGCGCACCACGACGTCCAAAACCGGTGCTCGAATGCCGCGCGCGACGGCGCGCGGGCACTGCCGCGCGGGCGCGCATGCGGATCGAACAGGCGATAGATCGCGGGCGCGAGCAAGCTCGTGCAGTCGACGTTGTTCGGCTGGAGCCCGCGCTCGTGCCTGCAGACGAAGAGTTGCCGTTGGAACATGACGTAAGCCTCCTCTCAGCGTCGCGCGTCGTGACTCCTGCGGTGAAAAAAACGTGCATCGGGAGGCGTTCGAGGCCTCGACCTCCCGTCGTCGGCCAAAGACCGTCGGCCGGGCGCTCTTCCCACTGAGCTACCGATGCACGCACACCGCCGCTGCGGGCGGCGCACCCGATGCGCGGGAGCCGAGGGGGGAGATCGGCCGCCGCGCGCGGTGCACCGCCCGCATCGAGAAACTCCGTCGTCAAACAAACGCTGCAGCTCGCAGCCCAAACCTTCGGGCCAAAAAAAACCCCGGTGGAGCGATCCGCCGGGGCTCTGTTTGCACCCTGATCGGAAGGCTCCAAAACGCCTTCCGATCTGGTTCATCGAAAGGCTACGTGAGCGTTACACCGCCGTTGAGGTCGTGACCGAGGCCGAACATGGCGTCGCCACAGGCGGCGTAACGACTCGGGTACGAGCGACTCTGCTCGACGCGCGAGGTTTCAGTCACGGTGTGTTTGCGGTGCAAGTTCATGGGCCGCGCAATCTACGCTTCACGGGAAAACGTGTCAATTCGATTTGGCGATATGTGACGCGCGGCAATTTCGTCCGCGCGACAACGATCCGCGATGCGGGCTGAAGACCGTCGGCACCGGGCGCCGTCAGCGCGCTTCGCGGAGCGACGTGATCGACGCGGACATGTCCTTGCCGTCGAGCGTGAACTCGACCTTCTTGCCGACCGACGCTGCTCGAGCAGCTCGGGGTTGGCGACCTTGCCGTTCCCGCGGACGTGCCGGCCGACTGGACGATGCCGACTCCGCGCGGCGACGCGTCGGCGAACGCAAACGGACCGGTGGCTCGAGAGCGACGTCTTACCTTTCGATCGAGTCGCCGCGCTTGCGCTCGCTCTTCAGCCGCCGGACCTCTTTCTTGATCTCCTCGAGCCTGACCCGCTTGCGCGCTCGCTGGCGGCGCTCCAGGTCGGTGAGGAAGCTGTCCATGTCGAACTCGAGGTCGTAGCTGATGTTCATTGTTGGCGGTCCTCGCGTCGTGGGCGTTGAAAGAGTGAGTGGTGGTGCAGCTGGTCGTTAGTTGGCCTTAAGGCCTATTGCTTGGCTCTATTCGGGCTCTTCCGGGGTTGTCTGGCGCTGTCTGACGTTGTCTAGAAAAAGCAAACTTCGTGCCATGCGCGCCGCCCTACGACGTGCCTGCTCGGTCGCATGCCGGAGCATCGATTCTTTCCAAGATTTGCAACGTCGCGTTGCACGGGCTGCGTTCGCACGCTCCAGCGTGGAGCAGTAGACGCACTGGCACGTGGCTTGCACCGCGCTCGTTGGGTCGCAGCGGTGCGGGAGACCGGTGATGCGGAAGGCCAAGAGCAACGAGACGACGCCCCCCGACGGGCCGCCGCGCGACCCGGTCGAGCCGGTCCCGGCGCGCGATCCGCCCGGCGACGTTCCGAACCCCACGCCGATCGACGACCCGCGGGTGCCGCGGCCCCGCAAGACGATGTAGGGTTCGGTTATGCTGGCGCGCATTCGGTCGGGGGATCGAGGGAGGCGCCAGTGTCGAAGCTTGCTTGCTGCGCGGCGGGGGTTGGGCTTGCTGCATCGTTCCTGACGTTCGCGGCGGCTGCGCAAGACTTGCGAGCGTCGCCGCCGCTGCCGACGTTCCCGCAGGTGTACGAGACGTCGGAGCAGAGGATCCGCGTAGTCGAGCTCGCGGACGGCCTGTCGAATCCCTGGAGCATGGCGTGGCTGCCAAACGGCGACTTGCTCGTCACCGAGCGCGCCGGGCGTTTGCGGATTCTGCGCGACGGCAAGCTCGACCCCGCGCCGGTCGCGGGCGTGCCCGAGGTCAAGATCACGGTGCTCGGCGGTCTCCTCGAGGTGCTGCCGCATCCCGACTTCGCGAGCAACCGGCTCGTGTATTTGAGCTACGCCAAGGCCGGTCCGGACGACACGTCCACGACGGCCGTGGCGCGCGGCCGGTTCGACGGCAAGGCGCTCACCGGCGTCAAGGAAATCTTCGTCGCGGAGAACTGGAGCAAGTCGCCCACCAACTTCGGCGGCCGCATGGTGTTCGGCCGCGACGGCATGCTGTATCTCACGATCGGCGAGCGCCAAGAGCAGGAGCGCGCGCAGAACACGATGCTGCACGGCGGCAAAGTTCTGCGCTTACGTGACGACGGCGGCGTGCCGGCCGACAATCCGTTCGTCGGCAAGAGCGGCTATCTGCCGGAGATCTACGCCATCGGGGTGCGCAGTCCGCAGGGGCTCACGTTCAATCCCGCCACGGGCGACCTCTGGGAGAACGAGCACGGTCCGCTCGGCGGCGACGAGATCAACGTCATCAAGGCGGGCCGCAACTACGGCTGGCCGCTCGTGACCTACGGCAAGGACTACGACGGCAAGCCGATCAGCGATCTACAGACGCGGCCGGATCTCGAGTCGCCGCTCATGTTCTGGGTGCCATCGATCGCGATCTCGGGCCTCACGTTCTACAGCGGCGACAAGTTCCCCGAGTGGAAGGGCAACGCGTTCGTCGGCTCGATGATGCAGGGACGGATGCGCTGGACGGGCCACGTGGAGCGTCTCGTGTTCAGCCCGGAGAACGGCCAGGCGATCAATCGCGAGCCGATCCTCGCAGAGCTCAGACAGCGGATTCGCGATGTGCGCCAAGGCCCCGACGGCCTGCTCTACGTGCTGACCGACCAGAACCCCGGGCTGTTGCTGCGCATCGAACCCGAAAAATAGGGACATGTTGGATTTTCGACGAGGTGCGTCATGTCACGACGGGCTTCGTCGAAAATCCAACATGTCCCTATTTTTCGGGCGCGCCGCGGCGAAAAGGCAACCCTATTTTTCGCGGTAGAGCTTGAGGTTGAGGTAAGCCGCTTCGACGTTGTACGAGCGCAGCCGCTCGTAGTTCGCCCAGGTCTTGTACTTCTCCAACCGCACGCTCTGCTTCAACTCGTCGACCGACTTGCCAGCCTCGATGCCGGCCGACACTTCGGACACGAGATCCTCGAAGTAGTCGCGCGTCGTGGTCACGTCGGCCTTGGTGAACAGCGGCGCGCCGTGTCCGGTCGCGAGCACGTCGAAGTCGAGCCCCTCGACGGTGCGATACGACTTGATCCATTCGGCGAGCGGGTTGCCGTCGAACGGCCCACACGCGCTCGGCAGCGAGTGGATGTCGTTCGCGACGAGCGCGTCGGCGAGAAACTCGGTCGCGAATGCGACGCGCTCCGCGGGAAACAGCATCACGGTCGCGTCGTCGGAATGATTGAGCCCCGGGTGCACGAGCTCGACGACCTTGCCCCCGAGCTCGATCCGCATCCGCTCGGAGTACACGACGCTCGGCCGCACGATGTCCCGCTGGAGCTCCCGCGGCGGGATCTTGCCGTCGCCGTCGTAGTCGCGGCTCGCGAACCAGTTGTTGCTCATGCCGCAGACGCCGGGGCGAGTGTTGGTCGGGATCGCGATCTCGTCGGGATCGATGACGCCGTTGTTGTTGCGGTCGACCATGTCTCCCGGCATCTGCGGGTAGCGCCCGTCCATGTTGCGCAGCATGTTCTCGTGAGCGACGAAGGTCGCCGTCGTGGCGAACGCGGCGCCGCCCTCGGCGTGATCGAAGTGGCTGTGGCTGTAAACGACGTAGCGTACGGGCTTGCCCGCGAATCGCGCGTCGAGCTCGCCTTTGAGCCACGTTGCGAACGCGACGCTGATCGGGTCGCCGAGCACGATGCCGTCCGGCGTCACGAGGAAGACCGTGTACCAGTTGCCGTTGTGAGCGCGGTAAAGATCGCCGGTGATGCGGCTGATCTCGCGAGCTGGTGCGCGCGGCGGCCCGCCCGTGGGCGCGGCGCCGGCCGGCGGAGCCGCCGGTTGCGCGACGGCGAGCGTGCAGATGAGCGCAACGAGCGGCGCGAGCGCGAGAGCGAACGTGGGGTGCCTCATGGGGCGCCCAGTGTCGGTGTTTCGAGGCAGAGAGCGCAAGGCTCGCGCGGCCGCGGGGCGCTCACGCCGTTCGAGCACTCTTGGGCGCCGGCGGCGCCAACCACGCGCTCTCGCGAAATGCGCCGAAGCGCGCCCGCGCTTCGCGCCAGCGCCGCTGGTGCGCGGCGGCGGAATCGGTCGCCGTCAACGGCGCGCCGTGCGGCGTGCTTGGACTATGCAACGCGGCCGACGGCGGCCAACCGCAAGCGCGGTGTGGAGCCGTCGGGTGTTCGCAACCGTTCGAGGCCATGGCGCTCTCACGCGGCGCGCCTTCGGGCGAGGGCGGCGCCGGCGAGACCCAGCAGCGCGAGCCACGAGACGGCGCCGCCGCCGCCGTGGTCATCGTTGCCGTCGTCGATGGGAGGCGGCGGCGCGGGGACGATGCCGTCGCGCGTCGAGTCTTCGAGCGGCAAGAGCGCGAGCTCCGCCGACTCGCGCGGCCCAAACTCGTCGACGAGCGTGCCGTCGGCGGCGTCGTGGAGCTCGATCAGGAGGTCGTACTTGCCGGTGGAGTAGCCCGACACGAGCTCGGTCTCGACCTCGTAGTCGTCGTCGGGCGACGTGCCCCAGATCGTGAAGTCCTTCGTGTCGGTGAGGAACTCCCAGGCCTCGCCATCGGCGCTCAGGTAGATCTCGGCATACACGTCGCGCATCGTGTGCACGGTGTCCGCGTCGAAGCGCACGCGCACGTAGTGGAAGTAGCCGTCGCCGTCGTGGTCGTAGAACGTCTCGGCGAACGCCTCGAAGATCCAGGAATCGCCGAACGACACCGCCGCCGCCTGCGGCTGGACGCGACCCTCGTCGCCACGCGGCTTGGTCGCGATCTTCGCGGCGGGCGTGCGCCGCTCGCGCAGCGTCGTCGGATCGCGAAGCTCGTCGGCGGCGTGCTCGGCCACGAACCCCTCCGTGGTCCGCGTCACGCGGTCCTTGGCCGCGAACGCGGCCGCGGTGGACAAGGTCGCGATGACCAGCACGGGCAGTGTCGCGATGTTCATGTTCGGCCTCCGGGCACGCAGCGTGCCGACGGACGCATTTAAGCGTGAGGAGGCTGAACGGAAGCTGAGGGCGCGGCGCCGCCGCGATCGCGGCGGGCCGACTCTAGACTATGGAAAAGACTCGCGCGGCGCGGGGTTTGCGGAAAGGCTCAACGGTTGCGGCCGCGCTTGCCGCCCTCGGCGGGTGGAGCGGCAGGCGGCGCCCCCGCCGCAGGCACGGCTGCGTCGTAAAGCTTCTTGACGGCAGTGGCCTCTGCGACGGCCGCGTTGTTTCGCTGGGCAAGCACGGTCTTGATGATTGGGGGAGGGTTCGCGCCCGCCGCCGCGAGCTCGGCCTGCACGCAGGTGGTATACGCCGCGATTCCGTCGTAGTACGCCTTGACCTCGGCACCCAACTGCTCGGCTTTGTCGCCAATCTTGTCTTTCGTCGGGATCGCGACGAGCGGGGGCATCGTGCAGGCGAAGCCGGTGCCGGCCACGCTGCTCAACAGTGCTGCGCAAAGAACCTTCGTGAGTCTCATGCTCATTCTCCTCAACTGGTCGTCGGACCGCGTGCCGTAGCCGAGCGTCGCAAGGGCGACACCGGCGACCAACTCTTCGTTGCTCGCACGTTTTGCGCGTCCCCCGGGGCCGTCATTGCTCTGCGAGCGGCTAGTTTACACGTTCCGCGGCGCGGAGCGTGCCACCCGGGCCGGGGCCGCGAGCCCGCGTCGACACTGCGCCGCGCGAGTGACGGCGCGTCAGGTGCGTGCCAGAACGAGCGCGGCTTCGTGCTCCGGTCCGAATGCGTCCAAGCTCGATAGCCTGAGATCGGCGATCGCGAAGCCCTCGTCGTCGTAGCGCTCGGGCGGCGGCACTGCGACGGTCTTCATGCCGGCGCCTTTCGCGGCGACGAGGCCGGTCACCGAATCCTCGAACACGACGCAGCGCGCCGGCGGCACGCCGAGCTTCGCTGCCGCCGTGAGATAGACCGCGGGATCCGGCTTGCCGCGCCGCTCGTGCACCGAGGACACCGCGGCCGAGAAATAGGCTGCGATCCCGAGCTTGGTCGTGGCGATCTCGATCAGCACGTCCGGCGAGTTGGACGCGAGGCCGATTCGATAGCCGCGCCCGGCGAAGAACGAGAGGAGGTAGTCAACGCCTTGCTTCGCGCGGCCTTCGAGTCGCATGAGGTCGGCGACCCGGTCGATGACCGCGTTCTCCACGTCGGCGAGGCCCGGCCCCGTCCATGGGCGGAAATGAAACCAGTGCTGCGTGACCTCGTCGGTGCGCAGCGCTTTGGTCGCCTCGGCCATCTCGTCGGTGATGTCGATGCCGACGGTCGAGAACACCTCGCGCTCCGCCTTCCGCCAGAGCGGCTCGGAATCGATGAGGAGCCCGTCCATGTCGAAGATGACGGCGCGGCGCACGAGTCGGCGGCCGGTGGCTACTCGTCGGTCGTCGTGCGCTCTACGCCGCCATCACCATGCCGAAGCCCTGCACGCGAGCCGTGAGCCCGAGCATCCGCGCGCAGTGCCACAGCCCGTGCGGTGTCGACGACACGACGGGCGCGCCGATCGCTTTCTCGAGCGGCACGATCAGGTCGAGCGTGCGCAGCCCGCCGCACGAGACGACGAGCGCATCGGCTTTGCCGGCGGCGGCGTACGCGTCCTCGCCGAGCTTCTGTAGGATCTCCTGGGTCGCGGCGCCTTCCGGAATTTGCTCGTAGCCCAGTCCCTTGGTGGAGACGACCTCGAAGCCGTGCTCCTCGAGGAAGATCTTCAGGCGCCCCGTGACCACGTCGGTGTACGCCGTCGCGACGGCCACGCGGCGGGCGTTGGCGTGCTTCAAGCCGTCGATGAGCCCGTTGCTCTGGGTGGTTGCGGGGAGCCCGGTGAGGGCCGTGACCTTGTCCGTGAGCTCCTTGTTGAACGCGGCGCCTTTGTAGAACGTGATCGACGAGCCGAACACGGAGATCAGGTTCGCGCCCTGGTCGGCGAGCTCCTTCGCGCGGGGCAGGGCCCGCGGGATCGCCTCGTCGTAGCTCTCGATCGTCATGCCCTTGAAGCCCAAGCCGTTGCCGATGAACCGTACTCCGCTCGGGAACAGCCGCTGCACGTCGGGCGGCATCGGGTAGTTCGCGGGCGGGAAGATCAGGCCGACCGTGGGTTCGGCGGCGGCGGCGGGTAGGCCGAGTGCGGCGAGCAGCGCGGCGGCGCTGCCGAGCTCCAAGACTTCACGGCGAGAGCGGTTCATCGGCGAGTTCCTCGAGGGTTGAGCCCGAACGGACGCTACGCAACGCTCGCAAGCGCGTCAACGGTACGAGCGCGGCCTCGCCGGCCGGCGTCCGGCGTTTCTACGGCGGTCGAGGAAGATCTTCTAACGCTTTGTATTCATTGATTAGCGGGACGAGGTCAGCGAGCGTCGAAATCTGCTCGCACGACTCCTCCCCGAGCCGGGGCCCCACGAGGATCGGCCGGAGCCCGGCGGCGCGCGCGCCGGCAACGTCCCAGCCCGGGTCGTCGCCGACGAACCAGGCGTGCTGCGCCGCAACGCCCAGCAGCTCGAGGGCCCGTGCGAACGCTTGCGGCGCCGGCTTGCGCCAGCCCACGTCGACGCAGAACACGACGGCGTCGACCCGCTCGCGCAGGCCGTGGCGCGCGAGCTCCGCCCGCCAGGCGCCGGCGGCACTGCCCCACGGTGTATTCGAAACGATTGCAGTTTTGATCCCCAACTGTTTGATACTGGAGAGAACGTCGACGGCTGAAGCGTCGAGCCGCGCGGTCGCGAAGATCGGCCCCAAAAACGCGTCGCCGAGCCGCGCGAGAAGCTCGCCCGGCACGCGCCGCGCGTCGAGGCCGAACACCTCGAGCAAGCGCTCGTCGAGAGGCCGCACGCGGTGGTCGGCGCGCTCCACGTTCGCCGCGAGCGCGCGCTCGTAAGCGGCGGCGGTATCGGCAGCACCCAAGTCCGGGCGCTCGCGCAGAATCTCGGCGGCGGCGGCGACGCAGCGCTCAAGCACCGGCGCGAAGTCCGCGCTGCGGTAATACGACACGAGTGTGTTGCCGAGGTCGAAGAGGACCGCGTCGACCCGGCTAGAGCTCGCGCTCCATTCGGACATGCTCGATCCCCGCCTCGTAGAAGTGTTCGCCGACCGTGCGGTAGCCGAGCCGCTCGTAGAACGCGGCGGCGGAAATCTGCGCGTTGCACCACACCGAGCCGAGGCCGGCGCCCGCGGCGAGGTCGTGCAAGCGGCTCATCAACGCGCTGCCGACGCCGCTGCGGCGCGCTGACTCGAGCACCGCTACCCGGCCGATCTTGCCGCCATATCCGACGTCGAGCCGGCCGGTGCCGATCGGGCCTCCGCCGTCGTCGTAGGCGACGAGGTGCAGGCAGAGCGGATCGCGCTCGTCGAGCTCGATCTCCTCCGGCACGTGTTGTTCGTCGACGAAGACGGTGAACCGCACGCGGCGAATCGCCGCATAGTCCGACTCGAAGCTCGCGGGCTCGATGCGCATCGGGGTGCGGCCGGGATCAGCCGTAGCGGCTCAGCAGCAAGAGCAGCCGTGCTTCGGGCCGTGCCCCTCGGCGAGCACGCGCCCGTCCGCGTCCGTGAGCGTCAGCGGCAGCGTGCGGCCGTCCTCGAGCTCGAGGGTGATGCTCGATCCGACGAGGCGCGCCGCGTCCGCGAGCCCGCCGAGGTCGAGCGTTCCTTCGATGCGGTGCAGGCCCGGCACGGGCAGCCCGTTCGGCGCCTGCCCTTGGAATCGATCGATGCGATAGCGGACGCCCGCGAACGTCTCGCCCCGCCATTTGAGCCCGCCGACTCCCGAAACCTGCTCGACCAATCGCATCCCAAGCCGCTCCTGCCGCCGCTAGGCCATCGCGCCCAAGACGGCGCCCATCAACGTGAACGAGAGAACATTGTACCCGCCGTTGATCAAGAACAGCTTGAGGCTGCGCTGCTCGAACAGGTAGTTCACGCCGAGATAGCCGGTGACCCAGAAGAGCCCCGCTAGAAATCCGTAGAGTGCCCCCGAGCCGACGTCGACGTTGGGGCCCAAGAACATCGCGAATACGGCGGTCGCGAGCAGCACCAGCACGAAGGCCTTGGCCATCATCAACGGCATGGTGACGTTGCGCGCGCGCGCTTCGTCGACGCCCGATTCCCGCAGCCACGCCTTCGTGAACATGAGCGGCGAATACCAAATCGCTCCGACCCCGAAGGCGGCGATCGCTGCCACGATCACCGCGAGCCAATTGACAGCCGGCATGTGCTCCCCCCCGAATGGATCATCGTTAGTCGTTATCGGCCCATGGTTCTAGCCGCAAAACGTTCAATGTGCAACGCCCTTCCGCTAAGCTGACTCGAAGGGAATGCGGCGCGTTGAGGGAGCACGGCCATGCGTTGGAGAGACTTGCGGCGCAGCAGCAACGTGCAGGACGCGCGCGGCGCTGGTCCTGCGCGCTCGGGCATGCCCATCCGGATCGGGCGCGGCGGGGGCGGCATCGCGGTGCTCGCGCTGCTCGCGGTCGCGTACTTCGTCGGCGGTCCAGACGCGGTCAACCAACTGCTGGGCGGGGGTGCCGGCGCACCCGACTCGGGCTCCGCTCCGCCGCTCGGCGCGGACGACGAGGCGAGCCAGTTCGTCGCGGCCGTGCTCGGCAGCACGGAGGATGTCTGGGGCGAAATCTTCGCGCAATCGGGTGCCACGTATTACCAGCCCGAGCTCACGCTGTTCGACGGCGAGGTGCGCTCGGCGTGCGGGTTCGCGACCTCCGCCGTGGGTCCGTTCTATTGTCCGTCCGACCGGCACGTGTACCTCGATACCGCGTTCTTCCGCGATCTCGCGGCGCTCGGCGGGCCGGGGGAGTTTGCGCAGGCGTACGTCATCGGGCACGAGGTGGGTCACCACGTGCAGACGCTGCTCGGCAAGTCGGATCGCGTGCGCGGCGCGCAGCAACGGGGCGATGCGAACGGCATGCAGGTGGCGATGGAATTGCAGGCCGATTGCTACGCCGGCGTCTGGGCCTATCACGCGAATCGCACCCACCGCATTCTCGAGCCCGGGGACGTCGAGGACGCGCTCGCGGCGGCGCAGGCGATCGGCGACGATCGCCTGCAGCGCAACGCCGGGCGCCGCGTGACGCCGGATTCCTTCACGCACGGCTCGTCCGCACAGCGCCAGCGATGGCTCCGCACGGGGCTTGAGACCGGCGACCCGAATGCGTGCGACACTTTCCGCTGAACATTCCCAAACGACTGGACGAACAATCCGAATGAAAGACAACAGGCTGCTGGACGGCCGGGCAGTCCGCGATCGCATCTTGGGCGAGGTCGCGGAGCGCGTGCGTGCGGCGCAGGAGAAGCACGCGATGGGCCGGCTCGTGTCCATCGCCGTCGGCGAGCACAAGGAGGTCGGGGTTTACGTGCGCGGCCAGGCGAAGGCCGCCGAGAAGGTCGGCATCCGCTTCGAGGATCAGACTTGGCCGAGCACGCTCACGCAAGACGAGTGCAAGGCGCGGCTCGTCAAGATGAACGATGACTCCGACGTGCTCGGCGTGATCCTCCAGCGGCCCGTCCCGAAGCACATCCACGGCCGCTCGCTCGCGTCGGCGATCCATCCGTTCAAGGACATCGAGGGCATGAATCCGGCGTCGATCGGCAACATCGTCTACAACGACCTCGCGCTCGCGCCCTGCACGGCGGCCGCGTCGGTCGAGCTCATCAAGGCCACGGGGCTCGACCTGCACGGCCTCGAGGTCGTGATGATCGGTCACTCCGAGATCGTCGGTAAACCGGCGGCGTTCATGCTGATGGCCGAAGGCGCTACGGTCACGGTGTGTCATCACTTGACGCGCTCCGTCGCGGCGCACTCGCGGCGCGCGGATGCGGTGCTCGTCGCCGTGGGAAGGCCGAGGTTCCTGAAGGCCGACATGGTGAAGCCCGGCGCGGCCGTCATCGACATCGGCATCAACCAAGTCACCGGGCCCACCGGCGATACGATGATCGTCGGCGACGTGGACACCGAGAACGTCAAGGAGGTCGCGAGCTGGGTCACGCCGGTGCCCGGCGGCGTCGGTCCCGTGACGGTCGCGATGTTCATGCGCAACGCGGTCGCGGCGCACAACAAGCAGCTCGCGGCCGGTTGGCTCGACTAACGCGGCGCGCGAGCGCACGGGCCTAGGTCAGAGCCTCGAAGATCGGCCGGCCGATTCCGAGCCAGAAGTCCGTGGTTCTGAACGGCAGGCGCAGCAACGAGAGCGCCAGCACCGCGAGGCCGATCCAGTACACGCCGTGCACGCGCCCGCGAATCCACGCGTCGTACGCCATGGCGCCGATCAAGGGCGCGAACCACAGCGCGAGCGCCGGGAGGAGCGGCATTCCGGCCGCGTTCAGGCGGAACGCCGCGGCGAACAGGATCGACACGGTAGCGACCAACATCAGGCGCTTGTGAATCTCCGGCCGGTGGCGGTTCGCGACGGCCGCCGCGAAGAAGGCGCCGAAGAGCACCATGTCCACGAGCGGGATCGGCACGAAGGCCGCGGCATCGTTGATCGTCCACTCGCCGCGGTGCACGTGCATCACCGGCGCGACGAAGCTCACGAGCAGTCCCACGAGCAACAGGAGAACGCCGTAGCCGATGCCCACCTTGCCGAGCGCGCGATGCGCGCGAATTCGGCCGCTCGCGGCCAACGTCACCTGCGCGATGAGCAGCGCCATCCAGCCGGCGAAGATGACACCGTGGACGTGCAATACGACCGGCGTTTGCGCTACGCCGTGGACCAGCGGTCCGTAGTAGGAGGGCCAGAACCCCCAGCCGATGAGGATCGTCATCAGCACCGATAGAACGATGTAGAACCTGCGCGGCGAGCGCCGCAATGCCGTGTCGCCGGCAGTGGCTGCCGGCGCGAATACCTGCGAGCGAGCTTCGGCCATGACGATTCCCCCCTCCCGTGTGCCCGCACTTTATCTCGCGATCAGCCACCCGTCACTCGTTTGTCACCGCAGCGCGACTGCAATGTCGCCCGGGACGCGGAACAATTCTCTCCGGCGGCGGGCGGCGGCTGCGGACGAGGCAGACGTGTTTCGGTTACTCCCCCCGTGACGAACGCAGGATCGGCAGGCGCAGGCCGTCGTTCGTCGCCACCACTGTTCACGAGCCGTTCGCGATCCGAGCTTCGCCGGCCGTCGGACGTTCGCCGAATCGACGCGGCGGAAACATCGGGCGGCCGGGTGTCGCATACTGCGCGGCGATGTCTTCGGTATTCGTTTTCGCAGCTTGCCAAGTCGGGTCCGAGGCATTCCTCAAGCAAGAGGTCGCGCGGCGTCATCCGGCGCTGCGGTTCGCGTTCTCGCGGCCCGGGTTCTGCACGTTTCGGCTGCCCGACGGCGCGTCCGTTGGCCCCGAGCCGCGTTTGAACGCGACTTTCGCTCGGGCTTCCGGCATCTCGCTCGGCAGGATCACCGGGAGCGACGACGCCGATCTCGCGCGCGCTCTTGCGGCCGCAATCGACGAGCGTGTACCCCACGCGCCCCGTCACCTCCACGTCTGGCGGCGTGACCGGCTCTTACCCGGCGATCCGGGCTTCGATCCGAGCGCGACCGCGGCACAGGGCGCCGCGATTCTCTCGCTGCGGCCCGAGCTCGCGCTGAACGAGCACGCCACCGTCGGCGACGCGATCCTCGATTGCGTGATCGTGGAGCCGAACGAATGGTGGCTAGGGTGGCACCGCGCGAGCGGGGCCGCACCCGAGAGCCGCTGGCCCGGCGGCGTGCCGAGCGTGGCGGCGCCGGCGGGCATGATCTCGCGCGCCCATTTGAAGATGACCGAAGCGCTGCTCTGGTCCGAGCTGCCGGTCGGCGCGCTCGACCCCTGCGTCGAGATCGGCAGCGCGCCGGGGGGGTCGTGCCTCGCGCTGCTCGAGCGCGGCTGCGCCGTGGTCGGGCTCGACCCCGCCGAGATGGACGCGGCCGTGCTCGCGCATCCGCGTTTCACTCACGTGCGCGCGCGCGCCAAGGACGCGAAGCGCAACGTGTTCGACGGCTGCCGGTGGCTGGTGTCGGATGCGAACGTCGCGCCGACGTACACGCTCGACACGGTCGAGCCGGTCGTGACGGCGGCGGGCGCGCGAGTGGACGGGCTGCTGCTCACGCTCAAGCTCACCGATCCGAAGCTCGCCGCCGCGCTGCCGGCGTTTCAGGAGCGCGTGCGGGCGTGGGGGTACCGGCGCGTGCGCACGCGGCAGCTCGCCTTCAACCGGCAGGAAGTCTGTCTCGCAGCGACGGACCGGGGATTCGCGTGACGCCGGAAGCGAATCCGCCGCCGCGCGAGTACCATTGGCGGCGGGTTTACCTTGGGGGTTCACGAATGAAGCTCGTGTGCAAAGTCGCGGCGTTCGCCGCGCTCGGCGTCGTGGCCTGGCAGGCCGGCGCCCAACAGGCTCCGGCGCGCGGCGGCACGCCCCGCGCGCCTACCGGCATCGTGGTGCCGCCGCTCGGCGCGGGCCCGTTCATGTACAAGACGGCCGAGGGCCAGGACATCCGCGTGGTCGTGCTCGCGCGCGGCTTGGATCATCCGTGGAGCATCGCGTTCCTGCCGAACGGCGACAAGCTCGTGACCGAGCGCGCCGGTCGGCTGCGGGTCATGCACGGCGACAAGCTCGATCCCACGCCGGTACAGGGTGTGCCCGCGGTGCAGGCGCGGGGCCTGTCGGGGCTGTTCGACATCGCGCTGCATCCGCAATTCGCCACCAATCACTTCGTCTATCTCACCTACGCCAAACCTCCGCCCGAAGGCGGAATGGCGGGCAACGGGCTCGCGCGCGGCGTCTGGGACGGCAAGGCGCTGACTAACGTCCGCGAGATTTTCTTGACCACCGACACGAGCACCGTCTCGCGGATTACCTTCGGCCGCGACGGTATGCTCTATATGTCGACCTGGGGCGACCGTGCCGACATCGCGCAGAAGACCGACGGCCTCGGCGGCAAAGTCCTGCGTTTGCGCGACGATGGCACCGTGCCTCCGGACAACCCGTTCGTCGGCAAGGCCGGCTACCGGCCGGAGATCTACACGCTCGGCCACCGCAGCACGCTCGGCCTGCAGATGCATCCCGGCACGGGCCAGATCTGGGAGAACGAGAACGGCCCGAACGGCGGCGACGAGATCAATGTGCTCGTCCCCGGCGGCAACTACGGCTGGCCCCTCGTGAGCCTCGGCCGGACCTACGCGGGGCCCTGGCAGTCGCCGAAGGGCTTCTCGCTCGAAGGCATGATCGATCCGATCGTCTACTGGACCCCGGCGATCGCCGTGTCGGGCATGGCGTTCTACACCGGCAACAAGCTGCCGAAGTGGAAAGGCGACGTCTTCGTCGGCGGCATGCGTCGCGGCGAGGTCCCGGGCACCGGCCATCTCGAGCGGATCCTTTTCAACGAGAAGATGGAAGAGCTGCGCCGCGAGACGCTGCTCGCAGACCTACAGCAGCGTATCCGCGACGTGCGTCAGGGTCCGGACGAGCTCCTTTATGTATTGACCGACGAGACCGACGGCGCGCTGTTCAGGATCGAGCCCGCGAATTGACGGCGACGAATTGACGACGATATGGGGGGAGCAGGTCTCGACGTGGCGCCGGGGGTCGTGATCCCGGACGCCGAGCTCGAGTTCACGGCGATCCGCTCGCAGGGCGCGGGCGGGCAGAACGTGAACAAGGTGGCGAGCGCGGTGCAGCTGCGCTTCGATGCCGCGCGTACCGGCGCGCTCCCCGAGGCCGCGAGGGTGCGCCTGCTCGCGCTGCGCGACCACCGGATCACGGACGACGGCGTCGTCGTGATCAAGGCGCAGCAGTATCGGAGCCAGGAGCAGAACAAGGCGGCGGCGCTCGAGCGGCTTCGCGACCTGCTGCTGCGCGCGCTCGCGACCCGCAAGGCGCGCAAGCCCACCAAGCCGACGCGAGGCGCGCATGCGCGGCGCCTCGACAGCAAAACGCGGCACAGTCGGCTGAAGCAAGGCCGGCGGGTAGTCGACGACTGACGTGCGCTTCGACCTCGTCATCTTCGACTGCGACGGCGTCGTCGTAGACAGCGAGCGGATCACGCACGACGTGTTCGGCGCGTTCATCCGCTCGCTGGGCGCGAACCTCACGGAGCGGGAGATGCAGGAGCAGTTCCTCGGGCGCTCGCTCGCGGACTGCCTCGCTATTGTCGAGAAGCTCACGGGCCGCGCGGCGCCGGCGGGTGCGCTCGATGGCTATCGAGCGGAGCGCGACCGCGTGTTGCGCGATCAGGTTCTTCCCGTTCCCGGAATTCGCGAGGTGCTCGACAAGCTCGCGATCCCGTACTGCATCGCTTCGAGCGGCGACCACGACAAGATGCGCGCCACGCTCGGCGCCACCGGGCTTCTGCCGTTGTTCACCGGGCGGCTCTTCAGCGTCACCGAGGTCGCGCACGCGAAGCCGGCGCCCGACGTGTTCCTCTACGCCGCGCGGCGGATGGGCGCGGCTCCCGAGCGCACGGTCGTGATCGAGGATTCGCTGAACGGTGTGATCGCCGGGCGCGCGGCGGGCATGACCGTGTACGGCTTCGCGGCCTTGTTCGCGCCGGAGCGCCTGGCGGCCGCCGGCGCGCACGCGACGTTCGCGCGGATGGACGAGTTGCCCGCGCTGCTTGCCTAAGCGCGCTCCCCTCGACGGCTACTTTTAGACGGCTATAGCGACGATCTTGTCGCGCTGGGCGATCAACGTAGCGTTCGTGAATTTCGAGACGTCCGCGCGCAGCGCCGCCTGATGCTGCGCGGCCGCCGCGTCGAACGCCGCGGGATCGGCGATCCAGATCGTGATCGTGGCGACGTATGCCGGGTGCGCACCGTCGGCGCCGGGCAGCCCGCGGCGCAGCTCGAAGCGTGCGATCGACTTTCCGTACGCCTGCATGATGTTGTGCATGTGCGTCTTCTGGTAGTAGTCGAAGTCGAAGCGCACGTCGTCGCCGTTCTGATAGATGATCGTCATGCACTCTTGCCCGGCGACGCCTTCGGCGCGCGCTTCGCCGGTTGCCGCGGCACCGAGAGTCGCCGCGACTCCGGCGGCGGCAACCTTGCCGGCGCCGAGCAGCAGCGTGCGACGATCGCACTGCGTGGCAGGAGTCGGTTGCTCTACGCCTTCGGCGCTCGGCGTCGTTCGGTCGGTGGTCTGCATGGCGGGCCCCCCATTGGCTGGTTCCGCTACTAGATCACGAGCCCCACATTCCACACAACGGGGGCCAACGGTCGGTTGCAACGTCGGGCGGTCAGCGCCGCTCGAGGTCCTTGCGTGCGTCGTCGACGCCGTCGCGCACGTCGTCGGCCGCGTCGTCGATTCGGTTCTCCAACGTCGGACCGCCGTTGCGCGCATTCTCCACGGCCTTGTCGGCTTTCTCGCCCGCCCGCTCGAACGGGCCTTGCTTCTCGCAAGCGCATAGAGGCAACACGAAGAGGAGCGCGGTCAATAATCGCATTCGCATGCGGATCTCCTATGTTCCCGGCGACCTAGCCGGCGACGGCGGTGTGAGTCGACGAGCGGCCCACACCGCCGACACGTCACTCCGCCTGGTCGTCCTTCGCGGGCGGAGGTTTCGAAATTCCCTCGCGACGGCGACGCTCTTCTTCCTGTTGCTGTTGGTTGCGTCGGTCGTGCTCTTTGTTGCGGTCGGGTTGTTGCTGGTCGCCCATGTCCTTCACTCCTTGAGGATTGGTTTTCGATTCAGGATGCAGCCTTCGCACCCTCAGTGCTCGAGGTGCAACTACCATGCCACTGATTTCGCGGCCGCCGAATCGCCGTCGATGAACGCATATCGCGGCGCGATCGCGGCAGCAACCCATTCGACCGCGCAGGCTTTGCTGCGCCTTCTTCATTCTGCAACGCGTACGGCCCGTGCGATTCCGTGGCACACAACTTGCTCGATTGTCTCCGCTCGATGCGCCGCAATGAGGTCGCGCAGCGGCGTCCGGCGACAACGAGCAAGGAGCGTGTATGCGCAGCAAGCTCGCAAGTTTGGCGATCGCGGTATCGGTGCTCGGAGCCTTGACCGGTTGCGGCCGCCAAGAGGCGACGAAGGATCTCGCGGACGAGATCGACAGAGCGCTCGATCCGGCGCCGCAGTACGTCGACAAGCCGGCGGAGGAGCCGCGCGATCCGCAGTGAACGAAACGAAGGAGAGCAATCATGTCAACTGTTCTGTCCGCCGATACGTTGTCCGGGGACGCCGTGGTCAATTCCGCGGGCGAGAAGCTCGGCAAGATCGAAGACTTCATGCTCGACGTGGAGTCGGGAAGGATTCGTTACGCGGTGTTGTCGTTCGGCGGCGTGCTCGGTATCGGCAACAAGTTGTTTGCGGTGCCGCCCGAGGCGCTCACCGTCGACACCGGCAACAAACGTCTGATTCTCGACGTCGACCGCGAACGGCTCGAGAACGCGCCCGGGTTCGACAGGGACAATTGGCCGAACTTCGCCGACGCGACGCTCGGTCGAGAGATCTACGGGTACTACGGACGCAAGCCTTACTGGAACTGACGCGGCGAGGAAGCACGAAGGTTGCGGCGGCGCGCCGAGCCCTCGACGAGGGGTCGGCCGCCGCCGCAATCGTGTTGTAATTGCGATCCTCTAGTCTCGATCGTGGTCGTGCTTGTCGTGGTGCTCGGCTGCGCCCGCACCGACGGCGGCGCCCGCGACGCCGGCGGCAAGCGGCGAGCAAGCGAGCTGCGACCCGAACGCCGCGCCGAGCAGCACCAGGAACAAATAACGTTTCAACATGTCGACCTCCAAGTTACTGGCGGCCTTTCGGCCTTGAGCTTGTCAAGCAAGCTCCATGCCACCAGCGTGTCGGGCCGCGCCGCGCGCACCGATCACGGCAGTGAAGGTGCGAGGAGCGCCAGCCAAGTTGCAAGGAGATCGTCGCCGAATACCCAGTAGTGCAGCGCCGCACCGAGGATCGCGTGCGACGCGGCGAGCGGCAGCAACACGCGATGACGGTAGTAGATCAGCGTCCACACCGAGCCCGCCACCAGCGTCACCGCCATCACGGGCCAGCGCGGAAAGTGCACGCTCGCGAACGCGGTTGCCGTGAGCGCGACGGCAACGGCCACCGGTACGAGCTGCAGCAGCCTGCCGCACAAGTAGAACTGAAAGATGTACTGCTGCAGCAGCGCCCATGGAAAGTACAACAGCATTGCCACAAAGAAGTGGGCGGTGAACAAACGCGCGAGCAGGGGCGCTCCGGCGGCACCTGCCCGGGGCCAACCGAACGCGAGCACCGCGAACGCCGCCAGCGCCACGGCGGTGAACGCCGCGGAGAGCAGCGTCGCCGAGCGGTAGTGCACGTTCGCGGCGGTGTCGGTTGCGGGCGCGGGAGTGGCGAGGTCCCACAACCGGCGGCTACGCCGCGAGCTTGCGACGATCAACGCCGCCGCCGCCGCCGCGAGTGCGAAGTCGACATAGCTTGCCCGGACCCGGAAGGTCGCGAGGAACACGCCGGTCGCGAGCGCCAGCGCGGCGACCTCGAGCATCACCGACGTGCGTGCCTGCATCGCCGCATCATAGTCGCCGTTTGGAGACACCGCAGCTCGGTAATCGCGGTTTCCCAAAAGCGGATCGCATTCCGGTTTTTGCGAGCTTGGTGGGGCGCGCCGCCCCGCAGCCCCGCGCCCTACCTCACTCGCGGGCCGTCTTGGGCGCGCGTACGACGTTCGTCCGCTGCCCAAACGCGAAGTTGGCACGAAAACTGCTTCCTATCGACCGACTTCGGCACACGCCACTGGAGCGAACGATGAGATTTGAACGGTTCAGGAATGCCTCGACCCCCTTGGTGTTGGCGGCGTGCTTGGTAGCCGCGGGCTGCGCGGCCGAGCGATCGCTGCCGAAGCCCGAAGACCTCACGCGCGCGACCGCGAGCGTGGAGGCGGCCGAAAAGGCGGGTGCGTACGAGCATGCCAACGTGGAGATGGCGCAGGCGCGGCGCAAGCTCTCGAGCGCCCAGAGGGCCTTGGCGGACGGCGACAGAGACGTCGCTGCGCGGCTCGCCGTGGAGGCCGACCTGGATGCGCAGCTCGCGATGGCGAAGGCGCGCAGCCACGAGACGCAGGCCGCGGTCGCGGAGCTGCACGAAAACATCCGCACGCTGCAGGAAGAGCTCCGCCGCAGCGACTTCGAGACGCTCGGACGGCTCTGAGATCACCCGCGGGAGGCGGACCTATGCGAATGCAGACGAAACTGAGTATTTGCGCGACCGGGCTCGTGGCGCTGGCGGCGTGCAGCTCGCTGCCCGACCGGGTCGACACACTCGAGCAGGCGCGGCTCGCCGTGCGCACCGTGGAGCGCGACGACCTCGCGTCGGAGACCGCGGCGAGCGAGCTCAACGCGGCACGCAACGCGCTGGCAGAGGCGGACGAGGCGTACCGCGAGCGCAAGTCTCTCGACCTCATCACCCACAAGGCCTACGTCGCGCAGCGCTATGCGGATATCGCCAAGGAGCGCATCGCCGAAGGACGCGCCAAGCAGGAGATCGCGCAGAGCGAGGCTCTGCGCAACGAGGTGCTGCTCCGGGCGCGGACGCGCGAAGCGGACGCGGCCTCTCGCGAGGCTCGGGCGGCCGAGCGCGAAGCGGACGACGCGAATCGACAAGCGGACGTCGCGCGCCAGCACAATCAAGACCTCGAGCAGGAGCTCGGGCGGCTGCAACCGAAGGAGACCGAGCGTGGTCTCGTGGTCACGCTCGGCGACGTGCTGTTCGACACGGGTGCGAACGCGCTCAAGCCGGGCGCCGGCCGCACCATCGACCAGCTCGCGGCCTTCATGTCCGGTCACCCCGACCGAAACGTGCTGATCGAAGGCCACACCGATGCGCGCGGGGCGGACGACTACAACGTGCAGCTTTCGGAGCGGCGCGCCGGCGCCGTGCGTGACGCGCTCGTGGCGCGGGGCGTTTCGGGCGGGCGGATTCGCACGGTGGGGCTCGGCGAGTCGTATCCGATTGCGAACAACGACACCTCGGTCGGCATGCAGGCGAACCGCCGAGTCGAGATCGTGATTTCCGACGAGATCGGCAACTTTCCCGGCGTGCTCGAACGGGCCGCGGCGCTGCGCTGAGGAGAATCGGAGCAGATTTTTTCAGACGGCTTGGCTTTCCGAGGGGTCGGTCACCCCCCACGGTTCATCTCCCCCCAAACCCTGGACCGACCCCTCGGATCCTTTTCTCAACGCGCTTGCAGCGCCCCGTCCGCCACCACGTTTACGACGGGTGGCGCAAGCGGCAACGTTACCGTGAAGACGCAGCCCTTGCCGGGCCCGTCGCTGCGCGCGGCAAGCGCGCCCTTGTGACCCTTCACGAGGTGCTCGGCGATCGCGAGGCCGAGCCCCAAGCCCTTGTGGTTCCCGCTCGTGGAGGCCGCGCGCCAGAATGGCGTGAAGACGCGCTGCAGGTCTTCGGCGGAGAGGCCGATGCCGCTATCCTCGATGGCGATCGCGAGCGCGTCGTCGCCGACTGGCTCGATGCGCAGCTCCACGTGCCCTTCGGGCGGCGTGCAGCGGAACGCGTTCTCGAGCAGGTTGTTGAGCACTTGAGTAAGGCGCTCGGAGTCCATCTCGACCATGTACCGCTCGTCGCCGTCCGGCCGATAGCGAAACCGCAGCTTGCGCGCGTCGGCCATGAGCTTCCAGGTCTCGACGTGGCTCTCGATGAGCGCTTCGATCTCGAGGGGCTCGGGGTGGATCTCGATGCCGCCGGAGGAGATCTTCGCGGCGTCGATGAGGTCGTTCACAAGCCGCGCTTGGATCTTGAGGTTGCGCTTGATCGCGTCGATCGCCTTGCCCGACTTCTCGGATTGCGGGCCGAGCGCCAGCACGTCCAGCCACATCGTGCAGGCGTTGAGCGGCGAGCGCAGCTCGTGCGTGATCGACGCGAAGAACACGTCCTTGACGCGGTTGGCGGTCTCAGCTTCCTTGCGCGCCTGTGAAGCCTCGGCCAACAGCTGCAAACGGGTCATCGCTGCGAGCTGCTCGCCCGTAACGTCCTCGAGCGCGCCGACGAGGTGCTTCGCGCCGTCGGCGCCCGGAACGACGCTGATCGACAAGCGCCCGGAGAACACGGTGCCATCGCGGCGCTCGCACGGCACCGTCACGGTGCAGCTGTCTCCGCTCGCGAGCGAGCTCGCCAGCGTTTCGAGCGCCGGATCCTCGGCCGTCGACTTCACGAGGAATTCGCAGTTGCGCCCGAGTGCGTCCTTGGCGCCGAAGCCGCTGATCTGACAAAAGGCCTCGTTCACGTAGATGATCGGGCGGTTCGGAAGCGTGCCATCCGCGATGAACACACCCTGACGCGTCGCGGCGATCGCCCGGTTGCTGACCTCGAGGCGGTCCTCCATGCGCCGCAGCCAGAGCGCCGCGAACCCGACCACGAGGCCGATCGTGATCGTGGTACCGGCCGCGGTGAGCGCGATCGAAGCGCGCGCCACGCCGAACGCCTCGTAGGTCTGGACGGCGAAGGCGCCGATCAGCAGCGGAATCAGCACTACCGCTGGGAACAGCCACCTAACGTGCGTGCCCACGAGCGTTCGGCCGATCGCGATGCTCGGCAGCCCATGCCGCGGGTGCAGCGCCACGATGCCCGCGGCGAGCAACAGGAAGGAGATCGCCTCGCCGAGCGCCATCGCCGTCGTGGCCGCCAACGGCCGGTAGAGTTGCGGCGCGCCGTAGAGATAACCCAAGAGCGTGATCAGCCCGATCACGGCAACGAGCGTGGCGAGCACGCGCGAGATGCCGCGGCCTTGCGCGGTGGGCCAACGCTCCGAGAGCAGCGCGGCGGCGCAGAGCGTGAGGGCAAGCGCGGTCGCCAGCGCCATGCGGCCGGGCACCGCGGTCTGGAATTCGTTGAGCGGCGCGGGCCACAACGCCTGGTCGATGCCAAGGTCGATACCTGCTGCGTACTCGACGACGGTCGCGAGCGCGACCGCGAGCGTGACGACCTCGGCAACCGAGCGCAGCAGCCGGACGGCCGCGACGCGCGGCAGCACGGCGAGGCAGAGCGCGAAGCCGAGCAAGGCGAGCGCGGCCGCGGCGTTGACCTTCATCGACACGAGGCGCGGCGACAGCGTGGTCAAGACCCCGACGTCGCGCCACCAGCCGACGAGCCCCGCGGCCCCGATCGCGAGCACGCACAACCCCGCGACCGCCGGGAGATAGCGAACCCAGCGCTGCAACGGTGGGTGAATCGTGTCGATCATGCGCTCTCGATTCTGCCTCGCGCTTGGATGGACGGTCAACGCGGGTTCGCGCGTTGGCACGAATCTTGGGCGCGAAGCGCACGTCCGTTGTGGCATGGGGATTCGGTCGGACGATGGGGTCGTTGCACGATGGCGTGCTGGAGTCGATGGTCCGTGAGGAACCGCGGCGGTCGCGCAGAGTGTGCCCTCGGCATTTCGCGCACGGTGCTCCGATGACGATACCGACGGAGGTCGAGATGCCGGCCGTGGTCGGCCGAGCCGGTCCGGTCACGCCTTCGGTGGCGGCACGGACGCTGCGCAAGCTGTCATCGCAAGGACCCCGCGCGACAACGGTGCTCTCGCTGATCGAAGGGATCAGCGAGCACAGCGACGATCCGGTCTATGCCGACAATCGGGTCGGCCTCCTGATCGACGGCCCCAGCACCTACCGCGAGATGCTGACGGCGATTCGCGCCGCTCGCGGCCACGTGCACCTCGAAACCTACATCTTCGCGAGCGACGACGTGGGCCGCGAGTTCGCCGCGGCGCTGGTCGAACGCTGCCGCGCGGGCATCGCCGTGCGCGTGCTCTACGACGCATTCGGCTGCCTCGACAGCGCCGCGTCGTTCTTCGGCGAGTTGCGCGATGCCGGCGTCGAGGTGCGCGAATATCACGGCTTCGACCTCGCCGATCCCGCCAGCGTTGCGCTGCTCAACACGCGCGACCACCGCAAGATCCTCGTCGTCGACGGCCGAGTGGCGTTCACCGGCGGGATCAACGTCTCGAGCGAGTACTCGAGCGCGTCGGCGAGGCCACGCGCGCGAGGGAAGAAGAGGGCGCGCGGCTGGCGCGACACGCACGTGGTGATTCGCGGCCCGGCGGTCGCGGGCTTCCAGCGGCGCTTCCTGGCGCATTGGCACGCTCTTGGCGGCGAGACGGCCGACTCCGAAGAGCTGTTCCCGCCACCCGAGGGCCGCGGCGACGACCTGGTCCAGATCGTCGACGCGCGCGGCGGCAGCGGCGCGCTCTCGGCGATCTACCACGCGTACCTGCACGCAATGGAGCTCGCTGCCGAAAGGATCTGGATCACGCAGGCGTACTTCGCACCGGACGAGCGCTTCTTGGACACGCTGCGCAGCGCCGCGCGGCGCGGGGTGGACGTGCGGATCATGGTACCGGGGGTTACCGACGTGGGGCTCTTGCTGCACGCATCGCGCTCGCGCTACGGCAAGTTGCTGCGCGCGGGCGTGCGGCTCTACGAGACCCGCGATACGGTGCTGCACGCGAAGACGGCCGTGATCGACGGCGTCTGGTCCACGGTGGGATCGAGCAATTTGGATCACCGCAGCTTCCTGCACAACGACGAGGTCAACGCGATCGTGCTCGGCAGACGCTTCGCGGCGCTGCTCGAGCAGCAGTTCCTCGCGGACGTTGACGGCGCGAAACCCATGCTCCTGCGCGACTGGAGGCGGCGGCCCCTCAAGGATCGCGCGGTCGAGGCCTTGAGCCGCGTGGTCGATTACTGGCTATAGGAACTGCCGGTATAGAATCCCCCCCATAACAATGAATCTTCCCCAAGTGCGGAGTTAATTTGAATGGCTAAGGTGCTGCTCGTAGACGACGAGCCCGACTTCGTCGCGGCCGCGAGTGAGATGCTGCAGCTGCACGGTCATACCGTGCAGACCGCGGAGCGGCTCGCGGATGCGCGGCGGCTGCTCGCGAGCAACACCCCCGACGTGCTGCTGCTCGACCTGATGCTGCCCGACGGCAACGGTCTCGAGCTGCTCGAGGAGCTCCGCGGCAGCAGCGCGGTCAAGCGCGTCGTGTTCATCACCGGGCATCCCGGAATCAAGTCGCTGATCAAGAACTTGAGTGGACCTTCTGTCTCGTACCTCACGAAGCCGATCGACAGCCGCGAGCTCTTGAGCCTGCTCAAGGAGATCGAGGCGGCCGGCGAGGTGTCGGAGGACACGGGCGACGGCATCACGCGCCACTTCGGCCTATTGATCGGCGAGTCGGCCCCGATGCAGGCCGTCTACGAGCAGATCGAGAAGGTCGGACGCACCGACAGCCCGGTGCTCGTGCTCGGCGAGACCGGCACCGGCAAGGAGCTCGTGGCCGAGGGGATCCACCGCGCGAGCGGGCGCACCGGCCAATTCGTCGCGGTGAACTGCGGCTCCTTGTCGCGCGAGCTCGCGGGCAGCGAGCTCTTCGGGCACGAGAAGGGCAGCTTTACCGGCGCGGTGCGGCGGCATCCGGGATTTTTCAAGCGCGCCGACGAGGGCACGCTTTTCTTGGACGAGCTTGCCGAGATGCCGATCGAGCTGCAGCCGCATTTCCTGCGGGTACTCGAGACGGGCTCGGTGTTGCCGGTGGGCAGCGAGCGCGAGGTGCAGGTCGACTCGCGGATCATCGCCGCGACCAATCGCGATCCGAAGAAGGCGATCGCCGAGCGCTCGCTGCGCGAGGACGTCTATTACCGGCTCAGCGTGTTCCCGCTGTCGCTGCCGCCGCTGCGCGAGCGCGCGGCCGACGTACCGCTGCTCGTCGAGTATTTCTTGGGCCAGTCCAAGCCCGCCGCGGCCCGGGAGCGGGCGTTCTCGCCGCAGACCATGAAGCGGCTCCAGTCGTATCACTGGCCCGGCAACGTGCGCGAGCTCAAGCACGTCGTGCAGCGCGCGTCGATCATGTCGAACCCCGACGCGACCGAGCTCGAGCTGCCGGAGCGCTTCGAGAGTCCGTTCGGCGAACAGGAAGAGCGCCAGGGGCTCACGATCGGCCGGTCGATTCGCGACGTCGAGCGCGAGCTCATCATGCGCACGCTCGAGCACTTGAACGGCGACAAGCGCGCCGCCGCCGAGACCCTCGGCATCAGCCTGAACACCCTCTACAACCGCCTGAACGCCTACGACTCGAAAGACTCGTCCGGCTAACGCCCAACTTCCAATTCCTGTTACCGCTTTTGGAATAGATCTCGCCGCAAAGCGAGGCGCGGCGCGGCTTTGCCGCTGGCACGCCGTTTGCAGAACAGGGGCATCGAGTACGACGGTGCAACCGTTCGAGGAGATCTGGAATGAATTGGGATCGCATCGAGGGCCAGTGGAAACAGCTGAAGGGCAAGGCGATTCAGAAGTGGGGCAAGCTCACGGACGACGACTGGGACGTGATCGAGGGCAAGCGCGAGAGCCTCGTCGGCCGAGTGCAAGAGCTCTACGGCAAGCGAAAGGACGAGGCCGAACGAGAGGTCGACGACTGGAGCCGCAACCTCAACTAGGTGGGCTGCGACCTCAGCGGCGCATCGCATCACGAAATTACGGTCACTTGGAGGAAATCCCATGAAGAAGCAATTGACGATCACGGCGCTGCTCATAGGAAGCGCGCTCGCCGGCGCACAGGCGTATGCGGGCGATTTCACGGGCGACGCCAAGGACGCGTGGATCACGGGCAAGCTCGAAGCCGTGTACGCGTTGAATACGCACTTGGATGCGTTCGCGATCGAGACTCACACGACGGCCGGTAAGGTGCACCTCACGGGCACCGTGGACGACAGCATCGACAAGGACCTCGCAGGCGAGCTCGCGAAGGGCATCGACGGCGTCGTGAGTGTCGACAACGAGCTCACGGTCAAGGGCGGTACGCGCGCGGCGGCGCCGCAGCACACTGCTGCCACGACGAAGAATGGCGAGCGGCCGTTCGGCGTCTGGGTCGACGACGCGACGACCACCGCGATGGTGAAGTCGAAGCTGCTCGCCGATTCGCACATCAAGGGCACGAAGATCGACGTCGACACGCGCGGCGATGTGGTCACGCTCTCCGGCACCGTCGGCTCGAAGGAGCAGAAGGAGCTCGCTGAGCAGATCGCGAAGAACACCGGCGACGTGAAGCAGGTGAAGAATCAGCTCGTGGTGGGAAGCACGGGCTGATCTCGCGGCCTGGCCTATTGGCAAGTACCCAAGCACGGAGTGCGCGGGGCTTCTTGGGGCCGGCGGGGGACTGCCGGCCCTTTTTTTGGACCCGGACGGGGTCGAGGAGAAGGCAATGATCGGGTGGGCAGTGACGTTTCTAATCGTGGCGCTCGTCGCGGCGGTTCTTGGCTTTACTGGAATCGCGGGTGTCGCCACCAACATCGCTTGGATTCTGTTCGTGGTGGGCTTGATTCTTGCGGTGGTGTTCGCGCTCTTCGGCCGCAGGGTCGTCTAGCGCCCCGAGCGCATGCAATGGGGGCGTTCGCGTGAGCGCAACGCCCCCGTTCGGGATAGCAACGTGGCATCGGATGGCAACGCAACCTCGAGGGGCGAGAGCGTCACATCGGGCGGCGCGATCGCGCGGCCGGCGCGGTCTCGTGAACGGGTAGCGCGGGCGTTTCGCGGCTCCGCGCGCTCCTCTCGGCAGGCGGCATTCGTGTCCTGCCGGGTTCTGATCGCCGACGATCACGTAGACGCCGCGATCGGGCTCGCCGAGTGGCTCGAGACCATGGGCTACGAGGTCTATACGGCGTATGACGGCAACGACGCGCTCGACACGGCGCGTCGCGTCAAGCCCGATGTGCTGTTGCTCGACATCACGATGCCGGGGCTCGACGGCGACGAGGTTTGCCGTCGGCTCCGCCAGGAGCCCTGGGCACGCGACGTGCTGATCGCGGCCGTCACCGGGTACAGCGGGGCGGAAGACCGGCGCCGATCTCGCGAGGCGGGGTTCGACCATCACCTCGTGAAACCGGTGGATCCGCGCAAGATCCGCGACCTGCTGCAATCTTTGTGACCGCTCTTCAACCCTGAACCCGGTGGGCGCGCCGATTTCGTGCGTCGTTGTGTTCGCCGCAGCCCAGGAACGCGTGGCACGGTTCCTGCAGCGGATACAACTATCTAGCCCCGATCTAAAACCAAAGGGCTATCGACGGTCACAACGCTTCAGGAGGAAATTCACCATGGCCCAAACACGTGCGGGAGCTCGCAACAGCGAGTCCTCGAACCCGACGACCGAACGACTGGCATCGATGGCCCACGACACGGTGGACCGCGTGGCCGACGTTGCGAACGAGGCCGAGCGCGAGGTGCGCGGCGCGGCCGCTCGCACGGCGCGTCAAGCAAAGGAGGTCGGCGAGCAAGCGCTGGCGGCGGCCGACGAGAACATCAGCAAGTTGCGCGGGTACGTGGAGGAGAATCCGCTGCTCTCGGCGGGTCTCGCGTTCGCGGCCGGCATCGTGCTGGTGAACCTGTTGCGCAGGCGCTGAGCGCCCGGGGCGCGACGATGGGCGCGGCGATGCAAGACGCGAGCGCGATCGAGCCAGGAGGCCCGCCGGACGCGAGCTTGAGAGCGGCCGGCGAGGAGCTGCTCGGCGCGATCGCGGAGCGCGCCCGCGGCGTGGTCGAGCTCGCCGCGGCCGAGGCACGGCTCGCGGCGCTCTCCGGCCTCGCGATGCTCGTGCTCGTGATGGTCGCAGCCGCCGCGCTCGTCGTGGCGTGGGTGCTCCTCGTAGCGTGCGTTTTGTACGTCTTTTGGCGAGCGCAGATCGGCTGGGCCGTGCCCGCGATCGTGTTCGCGCTCGGCCATGCCGCGCTCGCCTATTACCTTTGGCAGACGACCGCGCGGCTGAGCCGCAATCTCACACTGCCCGCGCTGCGCCGCGAGGTGCTGCACGGGCGGGTCCCCACCGAGGAACATGCCGATGTCGTTGCAGTGGTCGCCGGGCGACCTTAAACGGCAGCGGCTGGTCGTGGTCCGGGCGGTGGAGGGGGCCGAGAGCAGCCGCTTGCGACTAGCCGCCGCGCGCCGGCGGCTCGCGGAGCGCTTGCGTGTCATCGCCGTGCCGCTCGCTGTGTCGGCGTCGGTGGTTGCGGCCGCGTTCGCCGTGGGCCGGTGTGTCTCGGCGGCGGGCGCGGGCCGGCGACGGGGGGCGTCGCGGGCTGAGCGGGGCCGAGCCCGGTCGGCGCGAGCGCAGTCGTTGCTCGCGCTCGCGATGTCGCTCGCCCAGATCTACCTGCGGGTGCGAAGGCTCATGGTGCCGCCGGCGGAGACCGCCGCGCCGACGGGCGTGCGCTGAGAAACAACAAGGAGGAACCCGATGTCGAAGTACGCCCTGCCAAGTCTGCCCTACGATGTCGACGCGCTCGAGCCGCATCTCTCGGCCGAGATCGTCGACCTGCACTACAGCAAGCACCACGCCGCCTACGTCAAAGGAGCGAACGATACGCTCGAGAAGCTCGCGGACGCGCGCGAGCATCAGGAGTTCGGGCACCTCGGCCAGCTCGAGAAGAGCCTCGCGTTCCACATCTCGGGGCACGTGCTGCACTCGCTGCTCTGGAAGAACATGTCGCCGAAAGGGGGCGGCACCCCGAACGGCGGCCTCGGGGCAGCGTTCGACCAGCATTTTGGGTCGTTCGACGCGTTCAAGGCGCAGCTGACCTCGGCCGCGGAGACGGTGCAGGGCTCCGGCTGGGGCGCGTTGTCCTGGGAGCCGCTCGGCAAGCGGCTGGTGGTGGAGCAGGTCTTCGACCACCAAGGCAACGTTGGCAACGGCGCGCTGCCCATCCTGGTCATAGACATGTGGGAGCACGCGTACTACCTGCAGTACCAGAACCGCAAGAAGGAGTGGCTCGACAACTTCTGGGAGCTCGTGAACTGGACCGATGTGGCGGAACGCTTCGCCAAAGTCCAACGCACCGACCTAGGCCTCTGACGGAGAACAAAGATGATCACCAACACGCCCGGCATGGATACATCCAAGCGCGTCATCGCGAAGGTCATTAGCGAGCACCGGTCCGATCCCCTCGACGAGGAGAGCGCGCAGTTGCAGAGCGAGCCCGCCAAGGTTCGGTTCCGCGTGCTGCGTCGCTGCGGCTGGTCCGATGACGAGGCGCAAAAGGAAATCTAGGCGGGGTACGACGATGGACGACACCGACTCGCAGCTTTTGCAAACGCTGCTGCTCGCCTTCGACCGGGCCATGCTCGTGAGCCGCTGCGGCGACGGCATGCGAGCGCGGCCGACGACCGTGGCGCACACGCGCGACGCGAAGCGCATTTGGCTTCTCTGCGGCATCATCGGCGACGGGCTCCACGACATCGAGGGAGACCCGAACGTGAGCGTCGTGCTGCAGGACGGCTTCCGGTTCTGCTCGGTCGCCGGCACCGCGCGCGTCGTACGCCACGCCACCGAGGCGGTGCGTCGCGCGGCGAAAGGCGGGCGCGCGCTCCTCACGCTGATCGAAGTGACTCCGCAGTTTGCGGAGTATTGGGACCGATCGGCCGGCAAGGGCGTCAAGTTCGAATCGGCGAAGGCGAGCGAGCGCCGCACGCCCGCCGCCCCGGAGCCCGCGAGCGGCGCGCGCAGCGCGCGTCAGTACGACAACGTCATACCTGTGGAGAGAGCGCGATGGAGAAAATGAGCCTGCCGAGACGGGCCGCGACGCTGCTGCCGCGGCGCCCCGACTACTCGCGATGGACGTACGAGGAGCTCAGACAGTTCGCGCTGCAGCTGCGCGTGCAGGACGCTCGCGCTAAAAGCCGCCGCGAGCTCATGGAGTTGTTCGACGGCGAGTTGTTCGACGGCACGGGGCGCCGCTGATCAGTCGGGTCCGCGCCGGACGAGCTCGGCGTCGGCGACTTCGCGGGGCTCGACGACCCGAGGCTCGGCGAGCTCGGGCTCGAGAAGCGGAGGCGCCGTGGCCGCGCCGTGTCGCAACTCGCGGCCGAAGGTCGCCGTGAAGATGTCGAGGCTCGTGAGGAACAACCCGGCGAGCACGGGGCCGATGATGATACCGGCTGCCCCGAACATCGCGATCCCGCCAAGGGTGCTGAGCAAGACGACGAGATCGGGCATCTTCGCGTCGTTGCCGACGAGCCGCGGTCGGATCAGATTGTCGAGCCCGCTCACGACGATCGCGCACCACGCGGCGAACCAGAAAGCGACGGCGGGTTGACCCTGCAGGTACAGCACGAACGTGGCCGGCACCCACACGAGCGCGGTCCCGACGGCCGGCAGCGTCGACGCCACGGCCATTACGATGCCCCAGAACACCGGGCCGTCGATGCCCGCCGCGGCGAAAGCGAGTCCGCCGAGAGTGCCTTGGAGCGCGCCGATGATCAGGATGCTCTTGAGTGTGGCCCGGGTGATCGCCAGGCCCTTCGCGGCAATCACCCGCTTGTCGTCGGCGTCGAGCGGCGTGTATTCGTCGAGGAACTTGAGCAGGCGCGGCCCCCTCATGAAGAAAAAGAACAGCGCGTAGAGCATCACGAATAGGTTCATCAGGAAGATTACGCTGCTCTGCGTGGCACGGCTCAGGCGGTCGACGACGAACGTGCCCGTTTGGTTCACGACCTCGCCGGCGCGGGCGAGCACTTGATTCCGGTACGGCAGCCATTCCGGCACCACGACGGAGAGGTCGCGCGCATCGTGCTTGCCGTCGACCCACGGGGCGACGACGTCGCTCACATGCACGGCTTCCTTCGTCAGTACGCCCACGAGGATCGTGAGCGGCAGCACCACCACGATCAACGCGAGCAGCGTGGTGGCGAGCGCGGCCAGCCAGTCGCGCCGCACGCGTTTGCGGAGCCGTGCGTAGAGCGGATAGAGGAGCCCACTGAACGCCGCGGCGAGCACGACCGCCTCGAAGAACGGCGCGATCATGCGCGCGAATAGCACCAGGAACACCGCGGCAAGCAGCAAGGCGAACATCCGTCGCGGCCGGTTGTGGTTGCCGAGGTCCGCGGCCAGGTGGGTGGCGGCCATCTTGGGTTACGTGCGCGACGTTCTCATGTCGACGCCGGCTGCAACTCCCGTGCCACGAGTTCCTTCGAGGGACGCGCCGTCCCGCGCGCCTTCACGCCGGCGTCGCCCTGTTGCAGAAGTTGCGCCGCGGCTCCCAGCGTCTGCAATTCGCTCGAGCGCCACGGCGAGGCTTCGCGCGGGCCGCGCACCGGGCACGGAACTTGCTGCTCAAGGCACGGAGACAAGGAGCAGCGCAATGGCGATTTACATACTGACGGCGCTCGCGATCGTCGTGCTGATTTTTCTCGGTGCACTCGTCTTCGTCGACGCGGCGCGACGCGGCAATCGGCAGTTCAAGTGGGCCGGTCGGCAACCGCCGTCCGAGCCGAAGGCCTAGGCGTGGGTGGCTGCTTCGAACAGCGGATCGGCGTTCGGCGGCGGGGCCTTGGGGTCGAAACCGGCGGCCGCCGCGAGCCGCGCCTTGGGCACGTCGAGCACGAAGCACTCGTTCTCGGTGTCCAGCGTCAGCGCCTCGACGGGCACTGCGAAGGACTTCTTGGGCCTGGACAACGACTCGCTGAAGCCGAGCACGACATAGCGAACGCGCGAGATGTCGTCGGCGAGCATCACGTCGTCGATCGCGCCGAGCTTGTTGCCTTGCCGATCGTAGATTTCGTTGTCCTTCAGCTTGCGAACGAACAATAGGATGGCCGGCATGCAAATACTCCCGAGCGTCTTTGCAAGGGGCGGAGCAAGTTCTGTGCCATGGCGCGGCGCGAGCCCCGTGGATCTCGACGCGGAAACCCCCGTACTCGGCGGCTCCGCCGGCACATTCGCCGACGGCGTTCCGCCGATCGACGACATCGGCGCGCCGATCGACGAGCTCGCGTTCGTGCTCGCCACCGACCATCTCACGACGGTCGAGAAGGTTCGAATGCTCGAGCAGTGGAGGTACGACGAGCTCCTGATGCAGAACGGGGCCACCGAAGGATTGGGATGCGAGCGCGCCGACGGCGTGCTCCTCCAGCAGATCAGCCGGGCGCTCCTGCGGCTCGACGGCCGCTGCCACTGAGCGCGGACCGGCCCGAACGCGGCGCCCCGCCTCGCGCGCGGGGGTCGGGGTCGTCGTTTTGCAAAATTTGGGATGGTGTCTCCAATTGGCGACGTCCCCCGCAGACCGGCCGCCCAGGCGGTCCCGGCGCGATCCCCAACGTGAGGCGCAGGCGGGGGCTCTCCAAATACTGGTTGCGTCGGTGCCGGCGCGGCTGCCGCAAACCGCCATCTTGCTGGGGGTTCTGCGCTGGCACGCCGCTTGCAGCATTATCGGCAAATGGATCGCTTTGGGCTCGCCGCTCGGGTTCGCGAGCCCCGTCACGGAAGACGAGACAGGAGGGGAAGCATGCAAAACATAGACGGCACGACCGGCGCGATCATGGCTACGTTGGTGTTGGCTGGAGTCTCTTCTGCCGCGAACATTCGCGACGTCGGCCGGGACGACTACGTGATCCGCGAGCAACCGCGGGTCGTGCCCGAGATCATGGAACTGTTTGCACACGCGGACGGGTTCGGCATGGCCGAGCGCGGTCCGATTCCGAATCACCTGTACGACTAACGAGAGGAGCTTTCCACCCGCAATCGTTTCGAGGAAGCGTCATCGGCCGAGCCCGAGAGCCACCCCCACACCCGACATCCCCCGACTCTCTGATCGGCTGATGACGCTCCTCTATCCACGCACCGCCCTCCTGGGGCAGCGCCGCTTCGGCCTCGCTTGCCGCCAAATCCACGGACTCCCTCGGCTGTCGCTCGACGAGGCCCCAGACGCGCGCTGCCGCGCAAAAAGTTGGAACGACCGCGTCGCTCTAGTAATCTGCGCGCCCCGCCGCGCGGGCGGCGCTCTTGCCGCGACACCGATGCCGTTCGTAAACCAGCGACTGCCGACGCGCGCCGATCTGCTCGCGCTCTTGAGGCTCGCGGCGCCGATCGTGCTGATCCAGGTCGGCACGATGCTCATGGGCGTCGTGGACACCATCATGGTCGGCCGCGTGTCCGCGGCCGCGTTGGCGGCGGCGGCGCTCGGCAACCTGTATTTCTGGATCATCTCCGGGCTCGGCATCGGCGTACTGATGGCGCTCGACCCGATCGTCGCCCAGGCGCTCGGCGCGCGCGACGAGCTCGCCGTCACGCGCGGGGTGCAGAGAGGCCTCGTGCTGTCCGTGCTCTTGACCATCCCGCTGTCGCTCGCGCTCTGGACTGTCGGGCCGGTGCTCGCGGCCGTCCGCGAGCCCGCGGTCGTGGTCCCCGCGGCGGCCGGTTACGTCCATCGCTCGATCCCGGGCCTCTGGCCGATGCTCGCGTTCGTGGCGCTGCGGCAGACGCTGCAGGCGCACCGGCGGACGAGGCCGATCGTCGTGACGATCGTGATCGCGAACCTGCTGAACGCGCTGCTCAATTGCCTGTGGATCTACGGCCACTTGGGCTTCCCGGCGCTCGGCGTGCTCGGCTCCGCCTGGGCGACGACGACGAGCCGCTGGTTCATGGCGGCGCTGCTGCTGGTCCTCGGCTGGCCGGAGCTCGAGCGCTATTTGCGGCGGCTCGCGCCCGGCGTGTTCGATCCGCGCGCGCTCGGCCGAATGCTCGCGATCGGCGCGCCGATCGGCGCGCAGATGGTGGTCGAGAGCGGCGTGTTCGGCACGGTCGCCCTGCTCATGGGCTGGCTCGGCGTCGTCCAGGTCGCCGCGCACCAGGTCGCCATCAACCTCGCGTCGTTGACGTTCATGGTGCCGCTCGGTGTGTCGTCCGCCGCGGCCGTGATCGTGGGGCATGCGGTTGGCCGCGGCGACGCGGTCGCCGTGCACCGCGGGACGCTCGCGGCGCTCGCGGTGGGGGCGGGCTTCATGGCGCTCATGGCCGGGGTCCTGATCGGCTTCCCCGGGCCGCTGGCGCGGCTCTACACGGCCGATCCGGGTGTGCTCGCGCTCACGGTCGTGCTGCTGCCGATTGCGGGCGTGTTTCAGGTCTTCGACGGCCTGCAGGTCGTGTCGCTCGGACTGTTGCGCGGGCTCGGCGACACGCGCGTGCCGGTGATCGCGGGGCTCGCGGGTTTCTGGGGTATCGGCATGCCGGTAAGCCTCGTGCTCGGCTTCGTGCTCATCGTGCTGGGTTCGGTGCTCGCGACACGACGGACTGCGCCGACGAAGACCCCAGTCGCGCTTTCGCGCTCGCCAGACGTCCTCTGAGGAAAGGCGGGATCGTCCCGACTAGGTCTGCGTCTCGTCGATATGTCGGACCGGCGACACGAGCATGCCGATCGATGCGAACGCCACCGCATAGATTCCGGCGACGACGAACGCGCCACCCGGGCCGATCGCTCCGACGAGGGCCGCCGCGGCGATCGGACCGACCGGGTTGATCAGAGAGTTCCCGAGCAGGTCGATGCTCGCGACGCGGCCCAGCAACTTCTCAGGCACATGGCGCTGAAGCATGGCTTCCCAGATGACGGTCGACGACGCGAGTCCCACACCGGTCAGGGCGATGAAGACGATGACGGCTGGAATGATCGGCACCAAGCCGATCGCCAGGACGCAGACCGCGGCCAGCAGCTCGAACGCGAACAGCAGCCGTCCCGGGCGGCGGATGGTGAGCTGAGCGACCACGACGCTGGCGACGATCGTGCCCACGCCGTACGCGCTCATGAGCACGCCGAATGTCTCTGCGCTACCCGCGAGTACGTCTCGCACGAGAAGTGGGGTCATCACGCCGGACTGTCCCGCATAGGCGACATTCACGAGCATGAAATAGATGGTCGTCGTCCAGATCCATCGAACGGAGAACACATATCCGAACCCCGCCCGGATATCGCGCATCAGGGATGTCTTGGAGGCGAGGATCCTGCGGACGGGAGTGGCGAGCATCAGGGTCGCGAAGCTGAACACGAACGTGAGCGCGTTGATCCCGAACGCGAGTGCCGGACCGCCGAACGCGACGGCGAGACCACCTACGGCCGGTCCGGCGATGCGCGCGAGGCTGCGGCCCAGCAGCCGCGCGGCGTTCCCGGAACGGAGCACGTCGCCCGGCACGAGGTCGGCGATGATCGCCGTGTACGCCGGCCGCAGGAACGCACTCGACGCGCCGAGCGCCACGGCCGCGACGTAGATGTGCTCGACGCGCAGCTGGCCGGTGGCTGACAGGAGCGCCACGAACCCGACGGCGCAGCCGCCGACGATGTCACTCGCGATGATGAGCCTGCGGCGCGGGACCCGATCCGCGATCGCGCCGCCAAACAGCA